>Ga0207695_10000996_pt1 | contig 50122 bp, 43 predicted proteins | sample KBSC54metaG_FD_184354 | JGI IMG/M metagenome (GOLD analysis project Ga0207695, IMG submission 184354) | Corn rhizosphere microbial communities from Kellogg Biological Station, Michigan, USA - KBS C5-4 metaG (SPAdes) (version 2) | ecosystem: Host-associated > Plants > Roots > Rhizosphere > Soil...
CATCGGATATCCGGCAAAAGACAGCCGTATCCCTGATCTTGCCCTTATGGAAAAGATCTTTGGGGATGTGTATGATAAAAAACGCCTGGCGCCCGGGCAGGTCACACGTGTGATGGACGACAAGCTTTTTCATGACTGCTCGACGCTGGGAGGATGTTCCGGCGCAGCAGTCATCGATATGTCCACCGGTGCGGCTGTCGGTCTGCATTTTGCGGGACGATTCCTGGAATCGAATTTTGCCGTGCCGGCCGCTGTATTGGCGAAGAGATTGCAGGAGGTTAAGAACGGGCGTGTACGCATATCCATGGGCGATGGGATGGGCAACGGGCAGCCGTCGGGTCAGGGGGTGGACCAGTCGTCCGGTCTGGGGGCGGATTGGGGGCAGGCCGGTGGAGCAGCGGCGGCCACGGATGTTTCAGCCGGCGCAGGGTCGGCGCGGGTCGTGTACACGGACGAAGATGAGGAGAACGATTTTTCAAGGGAAGCCAGGCCCGAAGATTATGCCGACCGTAAAGGTTACGATGGCTTTTTCCTGGGGGAGGATATAGAGGTGCCGTTGCCTGCGCCATCCGGGGAAAAGGAAAAAAGGAATATACTCACATACAATAATAACGGTCAAACAGACCATATCCTGCGGTATGAACATTTTTCGGTGGTGATGAATAGTAGCCGCCGGCTATGTTTTTTTAGCGCCGTGAACATCGACGGACGGGTAACCAGGAAGGTGCAAAGAGTGGGATGGAAGATGGATCCCCGGATACCCCGGGAGGCGCAGATCATCCGGGAATGTTATGGATCTCCTCCAAAATTCAGCAGGGGGCATATGACCAGGCGGGAGGATCCTGTATGGGGCCGGGAGATAGATGCTATGAGAGGGAATGCGGACTCGATGTGCGTCACCAACACCGTCCCGCAGATGCAAAGCTTCAATGCTCCTGTCTGGCTGGCGCTGGAAGATTATGCGCTTAGTCATGCAAGAGAGGATAAAATGCGTATCTGCGTTTTCACCGGACCCGTTTTCCGCGCTGATGACGAAGTAAGATATGGGGTAAAGATACCGGTGGAATTCTGGAAGGTCATTGCCTTTATTCATGATGAGACGGGCAGGCTTTCCGCCACGGGTTATATGATCTCCCAGCAGACGCACCTGCCGGAGGCAGAATTTGTTTACGGCAGCTTTGGCACGGCGCAGGTGTCAATCCATACCATTGAAGCCAAAACCGGGCTGTCCTTTGGACACCTGGCCGCAGCGGACCCCATGAAAGATGAGCTGGAGGCTCCTCAATTGCTGTTATTGGACAGCAGCCGGATCAGGTATTAGTAGTGGTAATGAATTAACCTTTCACCTTAAACAGGCCATATGCATCCTATTTTCGGCCCACTCAGCTATCCCATGTATCGCCCCGAGGCGGAAGACCTGTACGAGCTGTTGTACCAGGTATATCCCGACCCGCCTGATATCAACAATAAATACAACCGCTGCGGACCGGGTCTGCCTCCGTTGAATGTAGGCCAGTCCCCTGACAAGATATGGACGGAGGCGCTGAACCATCTGGCTGCAAGAGCGCTGCTACAGGTGTTTTGTACGAAGGTCCGGGGAGAGCAGATAGCTCCGCAGCTGAAGGAGGTCCTGGACAGGGTGTTCAATGCGGAGCCTTCTGTGGACAAGAACTTCTTTTCAGAATATGTGATGGTATTGAACCGTCTTACGTTGCGCAGCTATCTGCGGATGCTGGAGACTGATGCCAGTCCCATGAAGGTGCTGATGATCAGGGGCGGCTTCAAGAGCGGCAAAAGCCATTGCAGCTATCTTTTTGATCATGTAGCAAAAGACAATGGAGGCAAGTCGGTTTACATCGGCGATGGAATGGTCGGGACATTGAATGAGGTCATCGATCTGCTGTTTATTGCGCTGGAAAAGCAAACGCCGGTGCAGCAGGGTCTGACGACGGGAGATGCCTGGTACAGGACTGTCTGTCTGTCGCTTTTATTAAAGGTAAAGGAGGCCAAAAGTGTTTTGTGGATCGCCGTGGACGATCTGGGGAATGGAGAGGATGGTGCGCCGAGGCTCGACCCGGAGATCAGGAAATTTTTTGATCAGTTCGTATTGCAGATGGCTAACCCGGATTTTAGAAAATGGTTCAGGCTGATGCTTATCCATTATCCGGAAGGACCCGTTCCTTCCAAGTGGAGGTCGGAGCATTGGGAGGAGATCATCACCCAGGCAACGGATATACAACAAAGAGATATAGAAGAGGCTATCCGGAAGTGGTGCAAAATGAAGGCGCTCAACACGCCCGAAGATGAGATAAGCAAAAAGGCGGAGAGTATCCTGGCTACGTCGGATGCCCCGCCTCCACCCGGTCAGCCTGCTGTCCCCAGGCTTAGACGGATCAACGATGAAGTAAACAAGGCGCTCAGGAACCTTTCAATCCCAGGGGTATGATCATCGATAAAGACAGGATGCTGGATTTCCACCGGTTTGCCTCCGGTCTCCAAACTGCAGCAAGGGGCGTGGGAAGGCTCAGCACTGGCAGCCCTGAGTCGAGCTTTTGTTGTGCGTGGCTGGTAACCCCTGACCTCATCGTAGCACCCGACTTTGCGGTGAATGTGGGCAGGCTTGTAAAAACGGCTGCAAAATATTTTTTTTACCTGACGTCTGCAACGGGTAAGGTAAGCCGTATTGAAGCGCTCGTTCTGCAGGCTCCCATTGCAAAGGTTAATCCAAGGCCGGGTGACGCCAAAGGGATTTTACTGCGTCTTAAAAAGCCGGTGAAGCGTGGGGTCTTATCATTAGAGATGCACAGCCTCCGCGAGGATGACCAGCTGTATGTGCTGCATTATCCTGCGGGGTATGCTGACCTGCAGCTAAGCATCGGAAAAGTAAATGAGCTTGACAATGCCACCTTCCACTTTGATGCGGACACGCAATCCGGGTCAGGCGGAGCGCCTATCCTGGATATATATGGGACGGTCATCGGTATGCATGTCGGAAGAGGCGAGCGGCTGAACATTGCGTTAAAGCTGGATGGAATGCTACGTTTTTGGCGCGGCCTTTTGGAATGGAAAGAGATCGCGGCCTGGCACAGGATCGCGTTGCTGACGAGCCCTGATGAAGCTGATGGGGCGGCCTCGTCTGCCGGTCCGGGGACGTTGCCCCCCAGTCCCGGGGCGCAGGCGTATCCCAGTTCGCCGGCGGTACCGTATCCCAATACGTCGGCCATGGCACCGTATCCCAGCCCGGCGACGGCTTCGTCATCTCCCAGCCCAGCTGCTGACGGGTTCCTGATACGGGAGGCCCTGCTTTGGACGAGCGACCCGGCTGAAATACCGGAGGAGAATAAGAAGCAGCTTTTGCCTTTGGTGGTGAATGTCGAGGCTCCTGTATGGTCGTTACGGACGGATGAACGTCTGAAGATCATCCGGTCTGTGGGTGGTCTGCAGGTACTGCGGGCTGCCAGGGGAAAGGGAGGGCCTGATCACCCTGCTCAGAAGGTCATCGACCGTATCCTGGAGGGCGGGCCTTTTAAGATGGAAGAGATCAGCGATGCTGTGTTACCGTATTGGCTGCAGATCGTCCGGTGGTTCACGGATGTGTTGCCCGATCTTCCGGCTCCGGCTGAAATAAGCAGGGAGATGGAGAAGAGAAGGACCCGTAGCAGGCTGACCCTTGTGGCCGGCGCTGATTTCCGGGGGCGGCAAAAGGAATTGGACGAATTGAGGAATTGGTATAGGTCCACCTCTCCGGGGGCGATGGTGATCTCGGGTATCGGCGGCATCGGCAAATCCGCGCTTGTGTCCCGGTTTGCCCTTGATCTGCCGGAAAGAACATTGATCTGGTGGCTGGATTTCGACAGGGCCGATATCGCGCCTGATGATGCCTTCTCCATGCTTACGGTGCTTGTCCAGCAGGCGGATGTACAGCTGAACGGCATCGAACAGCCTGCTATGACGCCGGGAGGGGACTGGAAGGAGGTGGCCCGTTTGCTCAGCAGCCGGGTGGCGGAGAAGGTCGACAAAGACACTTACCCGGTGCTTATCCTGGATGGATTCGAGGTGGCGCAGCAGGTGCGCAGGTACAATGAGCTATGGCCGGTGCTGGAGGTGTTGATGGAGAGTCTTCCCTTACGGGTGATCGTCAGCGGCCGTGCACCTGTGCTGTCCCTTCAGCTGGCCGGCCGGAAGGCTTCCGACATTGATCTGAAAGGAATGGACCCTGTGAGCGCCAGGGAATGGCTGCGGCTGCATAAGATCGAAGATCCGGAGGTGGTGGAGAAGGTTTTGGAGATGTCGAGGGGCATTCCGCTCATCCTCAAGCTGGCCGCCCGCCTGGTAGAGGCGGGTGAAGATGTCAAATCGCTGCCCAGGGCATTGCCCGGCGAGATACAGGACGGATTTTTATATCAGCGTATATTGAACAGGGTTATCGACCCCATACTACAGCCCGTGGCAAAGGATGTGCTGGTGGTGAGGAGGCTGTCAAAGGATATGTTGCAGGAGGTGTTTGCCGACCGCCTGCCGAAGGACGTGTCCGTGGATACTGTTTTCTCCAGCCTGATGAACGAAATGGGCCTGGTGGAAGAAGAGGAAGGGAGACGCCAGGGTCTCGCGCTTGCCGCGGGCAATGAGCCGGATGAATTGCGTATCCGTTCCGAGGTGAGGCTGGCTACCTTGCGGTTGCTGGAGAAGGATGATGCTGCAAGGGTTGCTGAGATCGACCGGCGTGCAGCAGGCTGGTATGCCGGACCTGCGCGGGATATAGCCGACCAGGCGGAGAGCATCTATCATTACCTCCGGGTGGGAGATATCCCCGGGGCGCAAAAGCTTTGGACAGGGGCGTGTATCCCTTTCCTGACCAATGCGCCGGAAGAGATGCCGGCAGGCCGTGAAGATGCAAAGGCCTGGCTGCAGTCCCAATTGCGGACAAGCTCGGATCTTACCCGGCTGGGAGTGTGGGAAAAAGATGCATTGATGAGGATACAGGATGCGGCATCCCGGAGTTTGAAGAGCAGCATGCTGGGTGTCCTGGAAGAGAAAAAAGAGCGAACGGAAGGAAGTCCTCTGCTGATATATGATGCCTGGGCAATGGCCGAGGCCGGCAATCTTCCGGGGGCTCGCGCCATCCTGCAGACGATGCCGTCAACGAAAGGTGAGGTGCAGGACAAACGCTATATCGTTCAGGCCATGCTGGCCTGGTATGATAATGACAACCGGGCGGCGGAGCGGGCTTTATGCAGCCTTGACCTTAACAGGGACGAGTCTCTTCGATGGACAGATGAACAGCTGCTGATCCGGACCGCCAGGATCGGGATGACGGAAGACCTTGTAAGGGAATGCGGGTTGTACAGCACGCTCGAACAGCAGCCGGACCATCACCGGCTCAGGTCGGCCCTGGAAAGTTTTTTTATCAAGCCGGACATTATTCTTCCCGATCTCCGCAGTAAGTTTATCAACTACAGGGAAAGTTCGGCCAGTAATGCTTATTCCATACCTTTTTCCGAAGCAGAGCGCAAGAACTTTATCACTTACCTGGAAAATTACAGACAGCGGTTGACTAAAAATGGCAACTGGAGGATCCGGTATGACGACCACGATCCGCTGGTATCCCCGGATGGTGCTGTAGCAGGCGCTGACTGGGAAGAGGACATAGCGAAGGCCATCGAGGTATATTATCGTGAGGAAGAAACTCCGCTCACGGATGCCCTCGCATTGGCAGGACAGGCTATGCGCAGATGGGTGCTGGCGACCAGGGATCTTTTTCTTGCCGGATCGCTGGAATTTGTGGATAACCCTCAGCGATTTTCGGCTCCTGAGTGTTACCTGGCCATCCTGATGAGCTGGTACACGTTGTCGGGACAGGAGATGATCATCGGGCGCAGGGCTTCGGACAGGCATTCATATACTCCGGACAACTTTACCGACTATTATTTGTCCCGGTCGCCCTACAAATCTTTTGCCCTGGCGCCCAGCGCAAGGGCTTGCGCCACCGCCTTGCGTGTCCTCGATACCTGGAAGGAAAAAGATGATATCGTCCACCGGGTGTTGGACTGGCTGCACGAGGACGGTTTGAACAGCCCCGCGGCGGGGCTTGAACTGTACAGCCTGATAACTTCCGCCTCCCAACATCTGCGCCTGCTGTTACTGTACATCCTGGGGCCGCAGCCTTTGGAAGTGTTGTATTATCGGGCACTTGGTATACCTTTTAATAAACCAGCTAACTGACTATGTCTTCCATACTCGATCCCATACAATTTCCATGGCACGAAAAGGCCGCTCAACAACTGCACCTGAATCTCGTACAGCTTTTTCCCGCGGTGGCGGATGCCCTGCAGCTGGTAAAGCAGGCCGGCTTTAATGTTTTTCAGATCAACAGCGCGCAGGCCCCTTATTATTTATGGATAGATATCCTGGATTATGGCGCCAGGAAAGGGTTGTTAAGACCGCTGGTCAGTGAGGTCGCCGGGGTGCTTCACACAGCCCATCCCCTGCTGTCGTTTTTTGAAGCATTGCTTGCCGGCCAGCCTGTGACAGTGGAAAGCGAACCCCGTAAGGCGGATGGATCGCCTGCTTTTATAAGCGGGGGCGATGTGATCACCCAGCCGGAGGCCTTATTGTACCAGGACGATCTCACCATTCAAACGGGTCGCCTGCCGGGCCTGATAAAGACCCTGGAGAAAATGATCGCTCTGGCGCCGGCCATCTGCAAGCTGGAAGTGAATATTCATGGAGAGAGCCAGGTGGGGACTGCCTTTCTGCTCTCGGAGGAATGGCTTCTTACCAACTGGCATGTGCTGCACCGGCAACAGGATGAGGTAGCTGCCACCGCGGTGACCGCGATCTTTGGTTATGAAGAGGATGAAAAAGGCGCGACAGGCACTTTGAAGGAGATCTCCTGCCTGGTGGAAAGCATCATCACAGAGAAAGAAGACGACTGGGCGCTTATCAAAGTTTCCCGAACCATGTCCGCCGGCTGGCCCGTGATACCGGTGAATAATCCCGCGGAGCCTGTTCCGCATACGCCGGCCTATATCATTCAGCATCCATTGGGGAACCGCAAGCGGCTGGGATTTGTACGCAACCAGATCACGGCCGTGGATGAACGTATCGTCCATTACCTTACGGACACGCAGGAAGGCTCTTCCGGGGCGCCTGTTTTTAGCGCTGAGGGCATACTTATGGCTTTGCATCATGCAGGCGGCCGCCCGCAGCAGATGACGGGCAGGGCGCCTATGAAAAAGAACGAGGGTATACGCATCAGCCGGATACTGGAAAGGTTGAAGAGTAAAGGCGTTGCTCTACCTTTTTTGTAAATGGTGGACCGCCACAGGTGGGATCATCATCCATTTGTGCGGATGCGGAACTTTGTATCTTCGTGTATCATGAAGATGTACCAGCGGTCTATTACATTACGGGAAAGAAGGAGAGGGTTCCATCTTATTACGACTGAAGTGCTGGGCGCTATGCCTGAGATCCGGGAGATCCGCAAGGGCCTCTGCCAGGTGTTTATCCAGCATACTTCGGCATCGCTGACGATCAATGAGAATGCGGATCCTACGGTGCGGATGGATTTCGAGACTTTCTTTAACAAGGCGGTGCCGGAGAATGATCCGGATTACCGGCATAATGACGAAGGGCCGGATGACATGCCTGCGCACCTGAAGTCGGCGCTGCTGGGGTGCTCGGTGTTGATACCCATCACGGATGGAGAGCTGGCCCTGGGTACCTGGCAGGGTATTTATCTTTGTGAGCATCGTAATCATGGAGGCGCGAGGGATGTGGTGGTGACGTGTTGGGGGGAGTGATCTTATAGCAATGGACGGGATATTATATATAGAAAATTTTATTGATCAGCCTGGGGAGCTATTCCATTTTCTGACGTCAAAGGTCACATGGGATGAAAGAATGACTGCCCGGAAGACGGCCAGTTTCGGCAAGGCATATAATTATTCACAGATAGCTTATCCTTTCCAGGAGTTTTTGCCCGAACTGGAGGTCATCAATCTTCAATTAGCGTCTACGATTGGATTTAAGCCCAATAATTGCCTGATCAACTACTACCTGGATGGGAAATCGAAGATGGGATGGCATTCCGATCAAACGGATATTCTGGAGGAGGGTACGGGCATCGCCATCGTTTCTGTCGGGGAGACGAGGACACTTCAATTCCGCAGCATGAAAGAGCCCAGGGAGTTTATGGATTATGCATTGCCGGCTGGTAGTCTGATCTATATGACGCAGGAGGTTCAGGACAGCTGGCAGCACTCGATCCCGCGGTCAGATTCTGCGAGCGGGAGGATCAGCCTGACATTCAGGAAGATGAGGTAAATCTGTCAACTTACTTTCTCGTACGGATATTTCCCTTTTATATGTTCGTTGAGGTATTCTCCTTTTGAGGAAGCGTTTTTCATTTGGAGGTAGACGGTTTCGGGTACGTCTTTGTAATCATATACATTGCCTGAGACGTATACGATGGTCAGCACGTGTTTTTTGGGATCGTAGTGCATTCTGGCGATGACGCTGGATGGCATGATGCTATGTATGCAATTTTAGGACCATGTGGAAGTGGTTTGCGGATGAAATGGGGTGCGGTGAGGTCGACCGGCAAACGCTACGGCCCGGCAAATACATCAGTATGATAAGATTATACTTGAAAATTTAGAGGCGACGCTACCCGGCCTCATGAAAAAGCTATTGGGTATCCATGTGGTGGAGGCGGAGGAATTACCGGATGACATCCAGCATACAAAAGAGCGGCAGCCGGATGTGCTGAAGAAGGTTACTGATGAGGCAGGAGATACATTTGTTCTGCATATCGAATTCCAGGTAAAAGATGAGCCGGAAATGGTATACAGGATGGCAGAATATTTTGTTATGCTGCACCGGTTGTACAAGATAGAGGTGCGGCAGTATGTCATCTACCTCGGTAATGGAAAGCCTTCCATGTCTGCTGAATTAGAGCTGGAGCAAATGACTTTTAGGTATAGGTTAATCAGTTTTTCAGAAATAGATTATCGATTGTTACTGGCTGCCAGGGATCCTCGCGAAAAGATGATGGCTGTATTGGGCGATTTTAAAGACATGCCGCCCAGACCAGTGGTGGATAATATTGCAAAACAGGTGATAGAAAGTTCAGAAGGGGATTTTGCAGAGAAGCGGCACGTAAAACAGTTGAGAATCCTGATGAAATTGCGTAATTTAGATTTTGAAAATTTGCACGAGATGGATAGTCTTGCACCATATCTTACCCCTGAAAGGGATTTTCTCTATAAAATTGGCGAGAGAAAGGGCCTGGAAGAAGGTTTGAAGGCTGGTCTTGCCAAAGGACTTGAAAAAGGTGAAGCCAAAAGGTCTGCCTTAATGGTAAAAAACCTCCTCCGCAAAACCGACTTCACCGTTGCTCAAATAGCCGAGCTCGCTAGCGTATCACAATATTTTGTAAGAAAAGTAAAGCGTTCCATTACCTCCCGCTCCCGCTAGAACCTCGGACACGGTATATCATGATGTCCATCCGAAGGCTTCTTGATATAGATTAGCGATATTTCAATGCCCCCACGGTTTTGCGAAGCCGTCTTCAGAGAGGACACGTTCACATCATAAGTGACACCCAGGCTGAAATTGCTGTAATCAAGTCCCACATATGGGATAATGGCATCCGTTACATTGCTGAACCGACCCCAGGCGCCCGCATAGAAATTGACGGGATTTTGCTCATCCTGACTGGCGCTGACGGCCCAGGCGCCGCCAAAGACGATCTCATGCGCACCTGCCTGTCTGTTGTAAAGGCCGCTGAGATAGAGCGTACTGGGGCTGCCTACTATAGGGAAGTAACCACCTGCATGGGCGGTGAGGCGGATGGGCACGTTGACCGTATCAACCTGTAAAAAGGACTCTTTAGGTCTGTTCAGATGATAGGCCGATACACCGAAATAGTAGTTGTTATTCCCGTTGGTAGACCCGTTGTACAGGGCTCCCAGGTTCATATCAAAATAATGTACGCTGATATATTGATAATTGATGAGTTCGGAAGGGCTGCGCAGCCAGGTGCCGTCCAGCTGAAGACCGTCCTCGAAAGTGAGTTTGTTACCGTCGAGTGTCCTGTTGGCATAAGTACCCTGAAACCCAACGCCTATCTGTTGCAGACCGTCCTCATCCAGGGCCTTGTGGTAGGCGGTGGAAAAAGAGATAAAATTGCTGGTAAGAATGCCGCTGGCTGTCCTGTCCGTCATGGCCATGAGCCCCAGTCCCCAGGTATCGTTGTCCGGGAGGCGGTTGCGTAAAATAGGTGCATCGACGGATATGGTGGAGGTAATAAAAGCATTATTGATAGATGGCCATTGGTTGCGGTAGTTCCCCGCCACACGGACAACCCCATTGAATTTCCCGGTGAGGGCGGGATTCAACGTGAGCGGAGAGGCAAAGAATTGAGAAAATCCCGGATCCTGGGCTCGCAGGGTCTGGGCGAAGAGAAGGATCACAACGATAAGGAGCGCAGGTATATTTGTCTTCATAAACAGCTAAGGTCACGTTGAATCAATAGGAGGTATCTACTTAATTAGACGGTTAAATTCATCCAACGGTTGGTTTCACATGGGGATAGAGGCGAAAAATAATACAATTATTTCGCAAAACCAAGGTTACATCTGCACTTTCGGGCCAAAAGCCAGGTCGCCGGCGTCCCCCAGGCCGGGGACAATATATCCTTTGGCTGTCAATTCGTCATCTATCGCGCCACACCATATTTTACAGTGCGGTTCGCTGCGCAAGACATATTCTATCCCTACGGTACAGGCGATGGCTACGACCACATGGATCTCACGGGGATGGCCTTCTTCCCGCAGGAATTGGATGGTTTTTACCAGCGAGGCGCCGGTGGCCAGCATGGGGTCGGAAACGATGACCACCCGTCCTTCCAGCTCGGGGCAGGAGACATAGTCCAGGCTGATCTCAAAACTACCGTCCCTTTGATGTTTACGATAGGCGGATATAAAGGCATTATCAGCCTTATCGAAGTAGTTCAGCACGCCCTGGTGCAGGGGCAGGCCGGCCCGCAGGATAGTGGCAACCACAGGCTGATCTTTCAACATCTTGCATGTGGCGATACCCAGGGGTGTCTGGACCTCTTTTTCCTCAAAAGGCAGCGTCTTGCTGATCTCGTAAGCGGCCACCTCCCCGATGCGCTCCAGGTTACGGCGAAAGCGCATCCTGTCCTTCTGGATGTCTTCATCACGGATCTCGCAGATCCAATTGCTTAACAGGGAATACTGCTCACTCAAATTGACGACCATATGAAAGTTGGTTTTGTCCTGTGCCAGAGCTTTGGCGGGACAAACCTACATTAAAATCGGGAAATACCGGGGAAGGTGTAGGGGGAAATACGGGGGGCAGGATAAAAGGCTGGGGGAATTATGGGGAGGCGAACAGGCGGTATTGAAGGCGCCGTCTCATCCGTTGAATAGATGAAGGCCTGACGCCCGGACACTGCCCTGCTGAATTTTTTCGTCGGCAAATGGAGCGGCGAGGGGGCTTTTGCCAATGGGGGCCAGGATCGCCGCGGACCTTACTTTTACCCTGTCGCTGGACAGCTGCTGGCTGGTGTATGAACACCGGGACAGACTCCCCAACCGATACAAGGCCACCTTCATGTGGGGCATGGATGCCCAAACGGGCGAGTTGGTGGCCTATTGTTTTGATAACTTCCAGGGTCACCGGAAATTCGAAAATAACCGGGCGAAGCGAAGTTCTGATGGAAGAATGGGAAACTGATCCTTTCCCATCACGACGTCCTGCCGAAAGTGGGGCTATATTTCGAGCATTTTATCTACGAGCGGACAGGGGAACATAGCTTTAAAATGACCTATGAAACAAGCCGCGACGGTATCAGCTGGCAGATGGGGGACTGGCTGATGTTCCACCGTTATTCCAGCTCATCCAGCAACTCCTGAAAATCGTCATTCAGATTGGGGTCGCCCTGATCACGGTCCAGGTAATCATCCTCTCTTCCTTTTGCTACCTGGCAGAGATAATAAAAGATATCGTCCTTTAATGTAAGAAGGGTATCATTCCAATCCCGGATCATAGATTTGGAGGACCCATCTTCAAAAAGTAAAGTGCCCGCAATAGGGTGCTGCAGATCGAAGGCCTTATGGTTTAACAGTATTTCAGCAACTTTTAGCTTCAATTCATCTGCCTCCCAAAGGGCGGAGTTCTTAGCCTCATAACTCAAGCAATACTTTGCCATACGATGTACTATTTACGGATGAAGGTAATAAATCTTTACCTTCACGGCCTTATGGTTTACAAAGTCATCGGCCTTATGAGCGGCAGCTCGCTGGATGGATTGGACATCGTTTATGTGCACCTGCAGGAGAGCGCTACTACGATAAAAGACGGTCCCCGGAAATGGGAGTTTACTATCCTGCATGCCGACACCTACCCTTATACAGAAGAATGGCGGAACAGGCTGGCTACCGCACGCGATCTGTCTGCCGGTGAGTATTTGTTGCTGCATACGGCCTATGGTAATTATCTTGGTGAGCAGGTGCTGCGTTTTATAGAAAAGCATAATCTTCATTACCAGGTTCAACTGATAAGCAGCCATGGGCATACGACATTTCATCTACCTCAGCAGAAAATGACGGCTCAACTGGGCGATGGTGCGGCGCTGGCTGCCACTACAAAGATCAACGTGGTCAGTGATCTGCGCGCTATGGATGTCGCCCTGGGTGGACAAGGGGCGCCCATCGTGCCGGTGGGGGAAAGGATGCTGTTGGGGGACTATGGCTTTTTTCTGAATTTGGGGGGGATTGCGAATGTTTCGGCGCATGGGGCGCGCGGGATCGGCCAGGGAGATTCGGGTGCAGGCAGCCAGGAAAGTGCGGGCAAGTTCGTCGCCTTCGATGTATGCCCGGCCAACCGGGTACTGAATGAGCTGGCGGCGCTGGCTGGTCGGGAGTTTGATGCTGGTGGGGAAATAGCTGCGCGGGGACAGGTGGCGGAAGGGTTGCTGCAACAATTGAATGCGCTGCCGTATTACGGGCAGCCTTATCCGAAATCGCTGGCCAATGAATTCGGGACGGAGACGGTACTGCCGATGGTGCTGGGGGCGATGGGCCGGGCGGACGGGACGGGCAGACGAACGGCTGGGGCGAAGGAGGGCGGCTGGACGGTTGGGGCGAGCGAGGGGGGACAGGCGGCTGGACTCAGCACTGAAGATGCGCTGCGGACCTATGTGGAACATATCGCGGTGCAGGTGCGGCTGGCCGTGGGGGGGATGTTGCAGGTTGGCGGCGGGCGGATGCTGGTCACGGGCGGGGGTGCACACAATACATTTTTAATAGACAGACTCCGGGAACTGCTGGCTCCGTTGAATATCGAAGTGATCGTACCGGAACCGCAGCTGGTGGATTATAAAGAGGCGCTGATCATGGCCCTGATAGGGGTGCTGCGCTGGCGGGAGGAAAATAATGTATTTGCCTCCGTTACAGGGGCATCCCGCGATAGCATCGGGGGGGCAGTGTGGATCGGGCAGGAGGCGTGAGCAGAGCGCCCTGCGGGAATTGAATTTACGATTCTATGCTCAGCTGCAAAAAGACCTCCCCTTTATCATTTTTGTAAACATCTATTGCATCCAGCATCAGATCTGAGAGGTCATGGCCCCATATCCCATATTTACCGTCAGTTTCATTCCTGTTTGCCAGGGTTTTCCGCTGAGCCATGGGTATTGTTTTTGTTGCAGCCGTCCGCTCTTCTTCATCGTATATCTCATGATATTTTTTGCTTATTGCAAGCACGATCTGCTTCCTGGTAAATCCTTTTGAAGGGCTGGAGAGTTCGAAGAACACCGGTCTTGCCAAAGGATAATCGATCATCAATGCCACTTTTTGATAGGGGATTACGATCTCGTCCGGATCGACCAGGTGCTTTATCGTTCTCTTTGGAGAATCAAGGTCAATCCAGGGAATAATGCCATCTTCGAATGTTTCAAGGTCCTCTTTTTTGGTGGCTTTGACCTTAAAGCTAACGGTAAAGATCTTATGGCCCAGCGTATCCTCTATTCTTGCATCCTGGATCACGGAGGCCTTTTCCCTGTCTTCTATTCCGGCCTGGGCACTGTCAGCTTTCACTGGAATGGCTGTCTTTTCCCGCTGAGCAGAAGAATTACAGCTGAAAAGGAGAAGAATGGACAAGATGTGGATGACGGGCTTTCTACAGAACATAAGGCTCATTGAGGGGAATAAAAGTAATACTTTGTTGGCTCTGACGTTCCTTTTAATGATAAAAGATTACTCGGAGCCGATGACCTTGCGGACCCCGATCTCTTTCGTCAGCTGTAAGGTGCTGTAAGATGCCAGTCCCATCAGCCCGAGACAACTGATAAAAATGGCCAGCCCGGCAAAATATAGAAATAGCTTGCACTTTGGGAACTGTTAGTTCATTTAGTTCTTTTTTGGCATGCTTCAACCTTTTAGTATATTTGTATTACCCCAATGGCTTAGTAACTCCTCTTGCAGCGGCAATGAAACTAAGCCTTTTTTATTGTTACATTTCCATATTGATGTCTGCTTCGATCTGTACATTTGCAGTGTTATTCCCGGTTTGCCGCTGCACACCTGCATGCATCCGGGTTTTTGTTTTACTATTGATCTGCTTATCTCACCAGCATCACCACTCCCTTTGCATGCTGCTCCGGCGAATTACCCAACTTATACGAGCACGTCCATACGAAAGCGCCGGCTTCGGCAGGGTTGCCCTGGACATAGCCATCCCAACCGCGCGTGGGATCGGAAGTTTCGAATATTTTTTGCCCCCACCGGTTGTATACCGCAAACGTATAGCTGCCGATCCGGCCATATAGCAGGGGGCGGCACAGGTCGTTATGTCCGTCCTGGTTCGGGGTAAAGGCGGAAGGCATGAAGAAGCCGTAAGGGCATTCATTGGGACTGATCAGGATGCTGTCCCTGCCGGAGCAACCGTAGCGATCCGAAACCTCCAACCAATACAAGCCGGGACGGGTAACGTGCAGGGACGGAGATGATTCACCGGTGCTCCATGTATACTGCTGGAAGCCGGGTGTCGATGTCAGCGTGATATCTTCATAGGAGCAGAGGCTGGTGTCCTGGGGAAGGAAAGCTGCCGGAAGGGGCATGATACGGGTGATCGTCACGGTATCCTGGCTTATGCAGCCATCGTTGCCGGTGATTTGTACCCAATATAGTCCCGTTGTGCTTACCGTATGTGTTTCTCCATGCTGTCCGTCATTCCACAGATAATCCGGGAAGCCCTGTCCTGCGTCGAGTGTCCTGGTAGTCCCATAACAAAGCAGGCTGTCTTTATCAAGCCGGCTGACGGGCCTGGGGTCCATCGTGACGAGAATGGTATCTCCCGTGGTGCCGCAGGTGTTGGTTGTATGCAGCCAGTATTTACCACCGGCATTCACCTGGATGGAAGGAGTGACGGCGCCATCGTTCCATATGTAGCTTACATCCGGCGGTTGCGGGGCGGACTGCAGCATGAGCGTTGTCCCTTCGCAGAAATGTTTGTCATTGCCGATATCCGCGATGGGAAGAGGTTTTGCTGTGATCTGTATGGCGCTGTGGGTCGAGCCGCAGCTGTTCTGTACGTCACAGGAATATATACCTGAAGACGATACTGTGAGTGTGCTGCCTGCGCTGCCGTCGTTCCATTGGGTCTGCGTGCCGGGCGGTTGGGCGCCGATGGTGAGCGTAAGCGGTTTATTCTCACAGATGGTGGTATCATTTCCCAACTGTACCAACGGCAGCCCGTGAATGGACAACGGATAACCGAAAGTCGTATCCGCGGGAAGGGAAGCCACCACCCGGATCTTATACTGATCGCTTGCCAGCAGCCCGGAGGGCAGGGTAGCGGCGATCACCCCCGATGTGGTGCTTGTCAGCGTACCTATATCGGTAAATGTGGCAAAGCTGCCGGTGGCATCGGAAAGCTGCGCGGTAAATACATTGCCCGCCTGATAGACGCTGTAGGCTGTGAAGGTTATGCCGGCATTGGTGATGTTGCTGCATATATCCGTAGGCGTTGGGGACTGTATATATAACTGCCGGGTAGCCCGTATGATCCATCCGTCGGCTGTTTGTCCGCACCGGTCGACAGTCTTGTTACCATTCCTGTAGGAGTCCGTCCATCCCACTATCCATAGCTCTCCGTTGATGACCTGGATATCCGTGAGAAGGTCGACGTCGTTGCCGCCGTAATCCATATCGCCGATTTTATTCCCTGCGGCATCGAATACGGCTATCCATATATCGTCAAGCCCGCCTGCAAGCGGAGATGTCTTGCATCCGATGTTGTCCCCGGAACTGTTACCGCCCACGTAAATATCGCCGTTGGGACTTTGTGTGGACTTCACGAAAGTACCCAGGCCTGAGCAGGTACGGACCCATAGCTGGTTGCCTTGCCGGTCGATCTTCCGGAGGATGCCGGTGCCCATGGAATAAGCGGTAATAAGGTAATTCCCATCCTGGAGGGCCAGCAAGGTTCCGCCGTAGTCGTAGGCGTTGGGGCCGTAGTTATTCTCCCAGATCATGGTGCCGTCGGGCGCGATGCAGATGGTCCAGATCTCATTGGCACCCTGCGGGATCAATTTTTTGTTGCCGCTGTAAGGACTGCCGGAGAAGCCGCTCAAAAGAAAATTGCCGTCCGGCATGGGCAGGATGTCCTGCAGTTCGTCATCGTCCCAGCCACCGTAGTTCTTTGCCCATACCTGGTTGCCGTTGGCGTCCAGCTTGAGTACAAGGTAATCCCCGCTGCCATAGTTATAGCCGGCATAGGGTGAAAGAGAGATGCCCCCTACGAGAAAGCCTCCGTCCGGGGTGGGGACCACTTTGCAGGCGCTCTCGTACTGCGAACCCCCAAATGTATTTTCCCAAAGCAGGTTAAAGTTGTCATCGATGCGTACTACCCAGATATCGCCACCACCATAGGAGGGTGAGGTTTTTATGCCCGAAGGACCGGATTCCGTGTAGCCTACCAGGATATAACCCCCGGCAGGGACCTTTGCGATATATCTCACCTGGTCGATGTGGTCCCCGCCATAGGTCTTTTCAAAAATCTTATTGCCATTGTCATCCAAAATAAAGATAGCCATGTCCTCATCGCCGTAGAGGGTGCCACTTTTGGTACAGGAGGGGTCGGATGCGGAAGTACCTGCAAAAAGATATTGATTGCCCGGTAATGGTATCATATTAGCGAGGAACTCCTGGCGGTTGCCACCCCATTCATATTGCCAGCGGGAGATAAGGGATTGTCCTATAGCAGCATGGGACAAACAAAAGGATATGGATAGGGCCTGGATGAGGGGCTTCATCGGTCTGCGATGCGGTTTAGGGAGAACATCGGGACAAAATACGATATTATGGCTGTTGGTGCAAGGTGGCTTATATAAGAGTAGTTACCCATGCTGCTTCAAATCGTCAGACGGGTTATTTTTTTTCAAAAGCCTGTGCCATCAATTCCTTCTCCGATCTTTTAATCTTATATTTCGAAGCTATTTTTGGCCACTGACCGACTATTTTCTTTTGGGGGCCCGTTTACCTGGAACTAATTCCGCATCCTGCAGCCGCCTTCCAAGTTCATCGTCGGTGGCCAGTTTCAGTAAGTCTTTTTCCATACCCAACACAAAAAGTACCTGGGCATAAGCACCCATGCCGACGTGAGGGGCGCCTTTTTCCACCTGCCACAACGTTGTTCGGGTAATTCCGGCTCGCTCCGCGACCTGCTGGGTTGTTAATTTCCTGCGCAGGCGTGCAAGTTTAAGGTTTTCACCAAGTTGGGCGAGTAGTTTTTCCAGCCTGGGAAGGATCGTATTGTTCCTGCTTTCCATAATGTTCATTATAGTGAACATTATTATAACCCCAGTACCGCCTTCAGCTTCACATACCCTGACTTGCTCACGGGAACCGCCGCTCCTGACTGCAGGATACAAAGATGACTATCTTTCTCATAAGGATCAATGCGTGTCACCTGCTGTACATTGAGGATATAGCTGCGATGGGTCCGGACGAAATGAGTGGGGTCCAGCACCTGCTCGAAATAATTCATGGTCTTATTTTTCAGGAACGCTCCATTGTGGGTATGGATCTTTACGTAGTCGTCGGAGGCTTCCAGGTAGTGAATGTCCTCCACGGGAATGATCTTGATCTTTCCTCCTGTCTTGACCACTATCCGCTGCTGCTGTGCGGGTGAATGGGCTGCAGTCTCCAGCAGCTGACGGGTCTTTTCACCGGAGGATATGGAAATGTTGTTGTTCGTAGCCGGTGTCGGGGTTGTTTCGGCCGCAGAGGTGGGTGTGCCGGATATGGCCCGTGGGTCTGCTGCATTCTGTGCGCCTGCGGCAGCTTGTGCGGCGGTGTACTGATCCAGCCACTTACCGATGGCCTTGTCAAAACGCTGTTTGGTAAATGGCTTTAGCAGGTAGTCCACAGCGTGATTCTCGAAAGCGCGGATGGCGTATTCATCAAAAGCGGTAGTGAAGATAACGGCAGGAGGGTCTTCCACCAGCTCGAGCATTTCAAACCCGTTGATCTTGGGCATTTGTATGTCCAAAAAAATAAGGTCGGGATGGTGTTGCTGGATAGCCTTGATCCCTTCGAAGCCGTCGCCGCATTCCTGTACGACCGTGATCTGGGACCAGGTCTGCAGATATTCCTGTACGATCATTCTCGCCAGGGGTTCATCGTCTATTATTATTGCCTTTATCATGTTGGTGTTGTTGTCATATGTTGAGGAATCCTCACAATTGCTGTGAATATATTGCCGTCGATGCGGGTCTGCAGGAGGTCACCGCGGGCGAATAAAAGATATAGTCTTCTCTGGATGGAGGTAAGTCCAAATCCTGCCCCTTGTTTGGGGCGGGAGGTGTCCGGGTCAAAAGGGTTCGTTACGGAGATCACCAGGTGGTTGTCTTCGGACCTGGCGTCGATGGAAATGGTCACGGATTCGGTGGTGTCATACAGCCCGAACTTGATAGCGTTCTCTACGATCGGCTGCAGCAGCATCGGGGGCAGGGTCATCACGAGGCTATCTTCATCCCGGTGGATCTCTGTGCTGAGACGGTGACCGAAGCGTACCTTTTCGATGTCCAGGTAAAGCTCCAGGTATTGTAATTCTTCTGCCAGCAGTACGGATTGCTGCTCTTCTTCTTTCAGGTTGCTGCGGAGAAAATCCGAGAGCTGCTGGATCATTTTCCGGGCCTGCTCCGGCCGGCTGACGATGAGGGCGCTGATGCTGTTGAGACTGTTGAACAGAAAATGGGGCGCCAGCTGCTGCCGCAGCTTGAACAGCTCCGCCTCTTTTGCCAGCCGTTCTGCATCCGTCTTACGTTGCAACTGCTGCTGCTCCTCTTCGGAAGAGTACCAAAGTACGCTGAGGATGGTCATACAGCCCACCTGGAGGAAGATGATATCGAAGCGTACAGCCCATGATCTCGAAAAAAAGTTGGTGTATCCCGGGTCCAGGCGGCTGAGCAGGGGTACGAGAATGCCTTTACAGGCGATGGTTATCAGGATGGTGAGTCCGATGCTGAGGAACAATATATACCAATAGCGTTCTTTTTTGGGGAGGTAATATTGAAGGTTATTGCTGACAAAACCACAGGATAAGGCGACGAGAGTATTGGACACGATGCTGTCGGACAGCGCGAGACCAAATTGTAATCCGAACCCCAGCAGCAAAATGGTCTGCAGGAAGGCCCAGATGAGCCACCAGGAAATAAAGATGAGGAGGAATCTTCCGATGGAGAGGGGAGATCTTGCCATATTACAATAGCTCCAGCAGTTTATGTGTCCCATTGCCCTTTATATGCGCCGCCTTTCTATTGGTAAACTCTATGTAGCGGTCGGGATCATCCGTCTCCTGGATACGGGAATATACTTCCGCGCCGTCCAGCAGGCCACTGAGCTTGTACAGTTCCGCCACGTTGATGAACTTCCATTGCACGAGCTTCTGTTCATGGTTATAGAACCCGTCCTGCTCTTTTTCACCGATGATCGTAGCCTTCCTGAATGCTTCTTCTTCGTCAGTTGCGTTGATCAGGCGAAGCTGTTCGTCGAACTGGGGGGTGTGGTCGCCATCCCCGCAGATGATCCGGAAAATGATCTTTGAGAGATACCAATTCATGGATAATGATTTTGGATTAAAAATTCTTTAGTTCGATGCCTCCGAATAAAGAGGTGCCGTTCAGTATCAATACTTTGTCGGGATTGGAGACAGCGGGTTGCTGTCTTTTATCTTCAAAGCCGGCGAAGATGGCCGATACTTCCGAGCGGACTTCCCAATGGGCCGGTACGATAATCTTGGTACCCCCCATCACCTGGGTGACTTCCAGCCGTACGGTCCCGGTAAAATCGGCCTGGGTGAAGTCCAGCTCCGTGCCTCCCATAATAGTGGTGATATCCCCGCCTTTGAAGTTCTTCGATACGATCTTTTTATGTACGCCGCCGAAAATTGCTGTAGAGTCCAGGAAATCTTCCGAAGAATAACCTTCCCGGGAAGTGGCGAAGGCTTGTCCACCCCCACCCCAGTGTCTTCTGTCCAGGTTCTTTTTGTCCCAGTCTTCCCGCCATTGTTTGCGCCACTGGCGGTTATGGGAGCGGGGTGAGAAGATGATGATGAGGCCTACGAAGATGAGGGCGGCCGGCCAGATAAAGCGGCGCAGGGGGAGATGGGGATAATAATCCTGCATCATAAAAAAGCCGCCTACGAGTATAAGGATAGCCCAGGCGCCTCCCCGGAAATTATGTCGCAGACCGATGAATAAGCCTATAGCGATGAGCAACACATGCCAGCTGAAGAGCCAGTCCGGTAAGGGGAAACCCATTTGATCCAACAGGAGAACCCCACCTATCAGCAACAGGAATACCCCCGCCCCTATTCGTCCGCCACCGCCCCTGCTGCCATATTTTACATTGTCATCCGTCATTTTGTTGAATTTTAACCAAATCTAGGATGTTACGTTAGCCCATACAAGGGGCAATAGGCAGTATTCCGGGGATTGGCGGCGAAAGGAGGGATTTTGTCGGTGGAGATGTGGCCGGCATGGATTTTTCTGACAATATGGTAAAAACGTCATAATCCTATGTTGCACAAAGCCATTCCTGACAGAGAGCATCTTGCCCGGGCGAAGGCCCTGGAGGCGGATGGAGAGGTCGATGAAGCCATCGGGATCTATCAGCGTTTGCTTAAGAACGACCCCCTGAATGAGACGGCCATCGGGCGTCTGCTGGTGCTTTATCGCCGGCAAAAGGACTACAAACAGGAGCTGGCCTTGCTAAAGGCCGCTATTTCCGCCTATGAGGCCGAACAGCTGGCCGGGCAGGAAGCCTGGCGGAAAAAACATCAAAAAGCAGCGAGGATCAGTCTTTCGCTGGCACGGAAACTGGCAGGGGGGACGCAAAAGCTGAGTGTTGCGGGGAAGAAAAAGACGGCGCCTATTTATGATGACAGGCTGGTGGCTGCCTGGCGTAAGCGCAAGGTGGTGGTGATGAAAAGGTTGAAGGGGTAAGGGCTGGCCGGTGAACACTGCCGGGGGCCTATGGTCGGGGGTTACGACCCTGGATGCGGACGGGATAAACAAAAACCCGTCCGCGGAGTCGACGGACGGGTAATGCATTCACTGTGTAGGGTCTCTTTTTGCGTGGTTACAGTGACTTCAATAGGGAACGGATCAGCGACGGCCTAGGTCTAAGGTTCGGGAATGGTCGGCCGGGTACGGATGTTCAGGTACGGAAATTAGCATCGGATATTGGATATGGGTTCATAGGGCGCGGTCAGGGTTTCAGAGGTGAGTTTCTACGGATATTGGATATGGGTCATAGGGTACGGTTAAGGTTTTTGGAATTAAGGACATTGGATGTTCGTTCTACTTGTATATGCTGAAGGGCTAGGATAATGGATCTTTCAACGGGATTGGGCCTTTTTGGATATTGGATCTTTCAACGGGATTCGGATTTTCTTCGGATATCGGACCTTGTATTGTTTGTCGCTTCAACGATACAAAGATGCGGCGGAAATCCACGGCTGCCAAGGATTTTCGCTATCGGTTGCAATCATTTATCAGTAAACTTACCGGGCGTTATAAACAAACACCTAGCGTTGGGTATTATCCGAAGTGGGGGCTCGTAGATCTACGATACTTTGCATACCTCACAGGCCCTGGATTTCAGATAATCTATTATATTTTCTATAAACCATACCCGGTAGAAACACCCATTTTTGCTACCTTGCCCGCATGAATACCCATACGCTCGACTTTGTCCTTGATGGACTTATGCGTCGTTATACTGAAAGGGTCCCCGATGTGGGCCGGGTGCTGGATGTTATGACTGCTGAAGGGATCATCCATGCTCCTGCAGACATAGAAAACGACCATATCGCTTTCCGCAGCCTGGGCATCCCGCATCTGGGCATTGCTTCGCTGGAAAAGATATTTCTTGCTCTTGGCTATGTAAAGAAGGACTATTATTACTTCCCCGAAAAGAAACTGGATGCCTACTGGTATGCGCCGCCAGCAGAGCGTTATCCACGTATCTTCCTCAGTCAGCTGCGGGTGCAGGACTTGTCGAGGCTGGCGCAGGGGATCATTGAAAGTTATACCCGTCATATTCATGCAGACCCGGTGGATGCATTGGACTTGGCGGACGGCGCAGCGATGGATGCTTTTCTGCATAGCAGTCTGTGGCCGCTGCCGACCCTGGGTGATTATGAAACCCTGGCGGCTGAGAGCGAATATGCAGCGTGGGTGATCTATAACAGGTATTATCTGAACCATTTTACGATCAGTGTACACAATCTGCCGGAAGGCTATAATACGATTGCTGCCTTTAACGATTTCCTGGAGCGACATGGGTTTACGCTCAACAGCGCAGGCGGCAAGATCAAGCAAAGCCCGGATGGTTTGTTGTTACAGAGTGCGACCGTAGCAGGCAAGATCGAAGCGGCGTTTGCCGGTGGTGAGAAAAAAATGATCGCAGGCAGCTATGTGGAGTTTGCAGAGAGAAAAGTGCTACCGGAGTTTGCCGGGTTGTCTGCGGCTGTACTTGGACGTCAGCACAGACGCGAAGGTTTTGAAGCCCGCAATGCAGATAAGATATTCGAGAGTACCTATCGCAGCCAGACGGAGAAGAAGTAATTGCAGTAACTAGGACTAGGATATAATTTATTGGCTCACCATTAGCGTCTTTTCCTTTTGGATGCGTCCAACGCTTTGGGTTATTTCTTCTTCGAAAAAGTTCAGTTGTTTCCCCCCTTGCAAAATACAGGTTACAGGAATGGCCTATGCAGGATTTTTGATCACAATAGTGTCCGGCTTAGAGCCCATATGTTAAAGCTGTAGTCGGATTTAAAACGTCAATCTGATATAGTTTGCAAAATATATAAAATTATTATATATTGTCCATTGTTCAGGTTAAGCCAGGCCATCTCAATAAGCACACTGTAGATAAAAGCATCATTTCGAGTAGGACCATTTTGATTAGTTAGTGTTTATAGCATCTTTAACTGATGAAATGGAAAATATTATTATCGATGCTGATCATGTTAATCAGCACCATCTTGAGATATGCATTGGAGTTTTCGAGAAACTGCGTACTTCAGAAGAAAAAATACTCTGTTTGGAGGCCAGGCAACGGATGCAAGAAATTGATGTCCCCCTCATAGCTTATTTTATCTTATTCAAAAAGGAGCTTCCTGATTTGCAGATAGAACTACGGTTGCCCTACAATTCGCTGAATGAAGAAAATGCAGATGTCGAATATAAATTGAAGCAATATGGCACCTATGCATACCTCATGGCCGGCAAAGAGGTCTTCCAGGTGGTATTCGGAGATGAAGTAATCGGATTTGATCTGGGGAAAGGCGATTCATTTGAGACGAATTCCTTTGTTCTATCCAGATATTTCATGCTTTTGTTGTTAGTTGATAAGATGAGTGAGGGACGGTTCAGCCTACTGTTTGAAAAAAGTCTTGAGGAATTAGTGGGATATAGGTTGGAAGAAACTTTTGATGACGTCGCTTGGAGCGCTTCTGGAGACGAACTTGAAAGGAATTATTCGCATCATATTCTGGATAAGTCTTCTCCAAAAGACCCAGTGCAATGCATTATAAACCTTGGCGAACTTGCTTTTTACAGAGCTTTACACCGCGCAAAGGTCATATCCTTTTATCTGGATCCTGAATACAGAAATAGAAAGATGAAAAGGGGGGGTATTCAAGCCAGCAGTCTAGTAGGTGACGACGCCTATAAGTATTATGAAAGTGTTAAAAGAGTGTTTGACGACTTGGCCGGGAAGCCTCTGGTCTATCAGTTTATCTTCTCCACGTTGATGTCATCCGAACTTTTGCCCGGTGAATTGAATGATACTGTGAAAGATTCGTTCAGAGTCAAGCTTTTTACGCTATGGGATTTTACGAAAGATTTGGTGTATGGATTGCTGGAATTGGCAAAAAATATCAGGGAACATACCGACTCCGGCACAGGGATCATTACTGCCAGGATATATCGAAAGTCCACTTATCGGGCTTTACAGCAGACTGATGGCAATGTGGTTCTCAGGTACATAAATGAGTTCCATCACGAGCACGGAACTGAGCTGGTAGAAGACCCTGCCTTTTTGGAGATGCATGTATTGGATCTTGGAAAGAAGGGTGTCATCAATACTTTATTAGAAGGGACACATAAAACGGCTATCTCAGAATCTGTTCCTTCGCATTTGAAAGAATCTCTGAAACAGGATATCGGCTATCTTGAATCAGGTAATATCCTTTTTAGAGATCTTCTTGTACGAAGTCAAAAGCCGATGTTGAATCAGCAGTCTAAACGTTCCATCGCGCATTTGGGCCTGCTACTTTTTAGTAAGCTTATTGAAAAGAATAGAGGTTTGTTGATAGCCTCTACGAACGGGTACCAGAAGACAAGGGAAATAGCGGTGGCGCCGGAAGAGTATATGCAAGGCGAGATACGAACTGTCCCTTTTGGGACCAACTACAGAATTGTTCTGCCTGTCCGAGCCGGGATGAAATATGATACGCACATTCCCCATGATATACCAAGGATGTCGGAAGCCTCGGCTGTGGAAATTAAAGGGCTACATGAACTTTTTAATTATGAGATGGTGGATATGGCAGAGTTGAATGCCTTCAAGCCAGCACAAAGAAAGAAATACCTGATTACTTTGAAAATGTCGTCCACTGTCATTCAAAGCCGAGAGGATGAAGGCTATCTTTGGAATTATTTTCAACGGAACTGGCATTTAATAGCCGACCGATTTAAAGATCATGACCAATACCTTCTTCATCTTGACTTCGGATCTGTAGATATCAACAATGCTAGTCATCTGTTCAGATTCCTTGGAAGTTTTCATGCTGAATATCCAAAGGTTACGCTGATCTTGAGCAATATCCTCAACAGCATATTCTTTGAGTTGTGTGATATCAATCTTTTTTACTGGGAACATCATAAGAATATGGATTTCTGGAACCGTAATGCTGCGGTTATCGTTTACAACTATGTGAAGGACGAACAGAATAGGAGGTTTTATTTTTCAGATGCTTTATGGGGGGCGACGAAAAGAGAGTTCCAACTGTTGAACCTTCTGATAAAAAGGACAAATTTTAATTCCACAATGCTGTTTGGAGACAATGTGGTTGAAGAAGGCGAACAAGCGGCGGACAATTTCATTCGGATAAGTAAGAATAATATCGCATTTTTTAATGACAATGTACTGCTACCCTTTGATCTACTCCTAAAAGGCAGTAACGATATGACCTTTTTCGAGCATAACACGCTGATGCTGCTACAAAACAAAATAAAATCAGGTAAACCACGTGAATAGTAAGATCGATATCATCGGTGAAATAAAAAAATGGCCCGGGTATAAGATCTCGGACTCTCATTTCCGGATAGGATCGAAGATTCATATCAGCGATTTCTATTATGCTAAACGGTTTTTTCAGAATGGATTCTTTGCCAGCCGAATGGCATTTGTCATTGCCAATGACTTGGTGAAAATCATTTCTCAGGATAAATTAAAAGGAATAAGGAGGGCGGGTCTGACCCTGATTGGGTATGGTATCTATTCTGAGCTTTTGGTTAGTATGATTGAACGTTTTCTTAAAGAAAAATTATCCATACAGCAGGATAAACTTAATCATAATTTGATCAGGGATTCGGAGAGTATTGAGCTGGTAAAACAGGATAATATTCTGGGTAATGTCATCATTGTGGTCCCTATCGCCAGCACTTTTAGTACTTCTATAAAGATTGAAGAGATGCTTCTGAACAGGGAAGATCCTCCATGCATCATACCTCCGCACATCAATGTGCTGGTGATCCAACCACCGGAGAATGACGAAGAAATTAAAGAACTTAGATCAGGATTTGGTTGGGAAGAGGAGAAAAATTTAAAGGAGATACCTGTCCGTGCTTTTTTTGCAAAGAGCTCAACGACAATCAAGCTGCAAAAGTATTATTTGTCATTGCCCACTACATGGTATGGCGTTGATAAGTGCAAAATATGCTTTCCACAAAATGAGAAGAGTGAGGAAGAATTATTAAAGGAAATGCCTTTGTTCGAGACGGACAGGACTTCTGTTACGCTGTCTCTTATTTTTGGTTTGCCAAAGGGTCGCCTTGTTGAAAATAACGCTTCTCCGGTGCTGACACATGATCTTGTGCAATATGGACATCATACGAGAAATAACAGCCATTTTGTGTATTCTATTCGTTCAGAGGAATTTTTTTCCCGGAACATGGAGCTAATTTCAAAATGGTTAGTCGAGGTCCAAAAGGCATTGTTCGTAAAGAAAGGAGATAAAGAAACCGAGAATGATCCCAATAGATTCAGGGAAACCGACTTTATATTGATCATTTCTTCCTGTCATTATTCAAACGCTGGATTTTTGAATCTTGTCAACGAAAAATTGTTCTCGGTGGCGGCCAACATCATCCATTATGATCCCAGACAGGACTATATCCAAAATTTCGAAATGATGTATGGATCGGATATCCAAAATGCAGACAAGATCGTATTTGTGGATGATGCCTTGAAATCTGGGGAAACCTTTAGTAAGATACACGAATTCATTCATTATATGGAGTTCGTGCAAGGGAAGGGGATCTGTGTGTCCATATTTTTGATGAATCTGGCCAATCCGTTTACAATGAGATCGGTAATGGATAAAATGGTAGGATCGCGCCAGATATATTCATATTGTGATCTCAATTTATTTACATCACTTAATCACGATGAGATATCTCCACTTGTAGTGGAAGAAGATAGATATCGACGGTTGGTGGTCGACTCTTTTCTGGATAGCCTGAAAATGCATTTCATCCGGCAGGCTTCCAAACTGACTCTAGGGACGAAAGTAACTCCCTCAGTACGAAAAATGAACCGACATTTAAAAATGCTGGCTATTACTCATCAGGTGTATCAGTATTTTACGGAGAGGCCGGAATTGGATTTCGAAACTTTTGAAGAATTTAGAACTGCCCTTTTCAAAGTGACAACATCCCCTGTCCTGTATACACTGCCGCCTGTTGTAACAAAGTATGTTATCCCGGAATGGGATGCCTGCTTGCTGAAGGTACTCACACAATCGCCATTCGTACAGTATGAACCTTTAAAAACTGCGGTGTTCAAGTGGGTACTGCAACTATTGGATCGGCATGTCAAAAGAATAACGGAGCTCATGAATACGAAAGCCCTGTATTATGAAGCTTTTGAGGACCTCAAGTTCCTTATAAGACGAGCGGGATTGCTAAACTCCAATTATTTGATATCGAGAAATATGTTTGAATTTCTAAAGAATTTTTATGAAAAGGGAATTCCTATCTTGAAAGAGCGGATCAGCGAACCGGAAATAGACAGAGAGGAAAAGAGCTTGGGTATAGGATTATTCCGATCGAAAGAAAAAGACGACAAACAGAAGTGGGCATCTATCATTGATATGAGGGAGAGGAATATCAGTGACTTTACTATCTTTTATGCTGCCCAAGTGAAAGAGCTGCTTTTACAGAATGAAGCCAGAAGCATCAGGCTGGAGAGTATCCTGATAGAGAAATCCAAAGATACTGACCGAGCCTACCATCAGCTGCTCAGAATACTCCGTGTTGAGAACTCAGTCATGATCAAAAAGTTTTGGGAAGCCGTTCAGCAATATAGAAAAAGCGAAGCTCTGTTTGAAGGAGTGGAAAAGAGGAAGGATCTGGCAGTAGCCGATGACAGATTAGAAAAGTTGTTGAACGATGACCTTATACAACAACATCCGAAATGGAATGCTTTATCGAAGTTATTGGCAGATCAGACACCGCGATTAACAGGTAGACATACTCCATTATTCCATTATTTATGGATACAATATTTTATTGCATATGATAGAAAATGGAGTGGGTTTGATCTTGAATCCAAGACTGGGTATATCCTGAAAAGAATGAAGCAAATAGTGGGATATGAAAATGGCTCTGCAAATGCATCCGGAATAGGTGGATTTTTTATTGTGCGAGATAGCAGTGATAGCTTTTTTGTAGTATATGACAAGAATAAAGATGGAGTAGCCGAATTTGATAGTATATACTGGAGGAATAATCAAGACATATTTCTGCAAAATTTTCTAAAAGGAGAGCAGGACAATTCTAAAAGTTATCATAAGTCTATTATCGAACTGAAGAGAACCAAAGATTCCAAGGCATGGCAGGATATCTATGCTACTAAAGAGAATACTATTATTAAAGGGTTGAGTCCTGAATTTTTGCCCAGGGATGTGAACAGGATATTGATCGTGAGGATTGATGACAGGCAGACAGGAGGTACTGACAGACCGCAGGGCATTATTGTCTTCTATTTCAGAAAAGAAGAGGCAGACCCTATTACTGATATCGGGATTGTGCGATATCTACACTTATTAAGGGCTTCTCTCAGTGAGTTTGTCCAGATTCATTATGAAAATGACGAGTTCCAGGCATTGTTGCTGGAAAAGAACGAGAAAAAAATCCTTAGACTAGCAGGTCATGGAAAAGAGGTGTTAAAAAAGCTCGCAGATGAAGATCCTAAGTTCGCCAGAATTGCACGTGATCTCACCAGGATACAAGTAGGACTGCAATTCGGAAAGGACAATTTCATGAAAGACCTTAAAAGCTATGATGACGAATATAATGATTTGAAATGGATAAGAGTATTTAATGTTAGATTGCTGGAGGAGATGGCTAGAAAGATCTATGTATCCGAACATGTAGAGGACAAGGTTGCTTGCGACATGGATTTCAAGCCCCGGGATCGCCAGCTATCTTTTACTTATCCCGATAATTTCTTAAACCTAATATTTTTTGAAATTTTTGTAAATGCAAAAAAGAACCGGTGGATTTTCCTGAGAAGTGAGAAGAAAGAGATTCGCAATAAAAATAAATTGATACTGCATGCAAGAGTAGTTAGCGACGATGATGGAAAAAGGAAACTGATCGTCATAATAAAGAATACCTGTCCAGCATTAGACTATAACCTGCTTGGAAGATTAAAGAATCCCCATAAGAATGCCAAACCCGATAACGAGGTGTCCGGTACTTCACTATTGAAGAAATTAATCTGCGACAGACTGAAAGGTGCTATTAGCTATGAACAATATCAGGTAAAGGAAATGGCTGGCATGGTGTTGTTAACAACGAGAATAGAATTGCCTGAAATGAAAGAAGAGTAATATGAAAAATATTTGCCTTATCGAGAACCAAATCAGACAACATAAGGAAATAGAAAAATTTCTGGACGGATACCGGGTGATCCCGGATGAGGAGAGTTATCAATCTTTTATCGATAGTGTCCGGATATTTTTAAGTGAGCAATATGGAGAGACAAGGATGGATGCTGCTTTTAAGGAGATCTTGGCAGATTTAACTGATAAAGACATTCATTTGTTCGTGATCGACTATATGCTGGTTGGGCATGAGGAGTCAAGAACCGGAATTGACCTGGCAGAAAGTATTAGAAAAGTGCCCTGGCTTAGCCATGTTCCTATTCTATTTCTGAGCCAGACATCAGGTAATAATGAAAAGGTAAAGAGAGAACTGGTCAGAATACCTGGAGCTGTATGGGTCAACAAAGGATATGATGACCAGGATATTTTGGATCGTGATTATTTTAAGGAACATGTATTGGTAAAGATCAAACCCTTGTTGGAGGAAAAAGTAGATTTTGATTTGGGCGTCATTTTAGCTGAATTTAAAACTCACCCGCCTTTTTATGAGATATGGCCGCTTCTGGAGCCGATCATGAGTAAGGTCAATAATGGGCATAAACCTTCGGATAAAGAAGTTCGTATTATCAAAAAGCTTCAGGAAATGAAAAGCAACGGATGTGACGGGTCTACAGAAGTCAACGAAATACAAAACCAATTTAAAAACAGTATATGAACGATGAAATACAAGAAGAAAGGAAGTACAGATCCTATATCCGGATTGCACGACCGTTGACTGTCGATCTGCTGGGAGTCCTGATGGGGGTCATTACAGGTCTTTCAATTAATGTGGCCACTGGTAGCAAGCTTAACACACAATTTTGGATCGCAATCATTCTTTTTTTTATTTCAGCTTTTAGTGTCATCCAGCTTATTTTGATCAGACTTGATATAGATACCGACCTGTCGAAGCGAACCGGGCTTGCTGAGCCCAACGAGAAAAAATGGATAAAAGGGCTTGATTTGAAGAATGTTAAAAGAAGAAAAGGGTTTTGGATATGGATGATGTTTTGTCTGGGTTCTTTGGCCTTGGCCATTTTCTTTATTGTTCAGGGAAATATACTAATCGCTAGGCAGGAGAAGGGAGAAGCCAGGGAGAATATCATGAAGGTGAAGGAACAAATGCATCGGGAATTCCAACAAGATATTGAGCCTATATTAAAGGAGATCATAGCAAAGGATAGCACTATAAAAGCATTGCTAGAGGTAATAGAATCAGCGGAGGCGAGGAAACGTTCACGGCCGTCCCTTCCACAAACAAAATAAAAATGGGGCCGGCGAAGTCCTCGCCGGGCCCTTGATTTGAGAGGTCCCTGGTCCCAGCCCGAGGTCGCGGGCTGGCCATATTTTTGGGTGTAGGGGTTATCCGCTAGTTCTGCTGTTTCAGCATTTTATATGTTTTTGTCCCGATCTCTACGAAATAAAGACCTGGGGGCAGACCCGCTGCCGGGATCTGAGAGTCACCGGCGGAAATATTTTTCAAATAAAGGACCCGCCCTTGTATATCTTTTAAAATTACTTTCCCGGCGGAACCCGATATATTGATCACGGAACCAAACGGGTTAGGCCAGCACCGCAGCGCGCCGGCGTTCTGCATGACTTCTTTTACCGCTGAATACATATAGTGGCCGTCCGTGCTTTCCGCGCGCAGACGATAGAAGTTGGCGCCATTCAGGGGTGTATGGTCCGTATAGGAAAATGATCTGTCGACGGTGGCGATGTCCTGCCAGCCGTGGCTGTCGCCGGAACGTTGGATCGTATATTTGCAGTCTGGTGCTCCGCTGCCGGCCGACCATGTCAGCTGATGACCACCCCCGTCAGGCGATGCAGCGGCTGTAAAATTTTCCAATGCTATAGCCAGGAGGGAGTGTGTGTCGTAGATCACCGTCACCTGTACCTGGTCGATACTCGCGCTCATGAACAGGCCGGCGAGACCTGAGTTCAGCTGAGCGGAAATGGCTACGCCGAAATTGGAGCTGTTGATATCCGCAGGCAGCCAGGTGCCGCCCCAGGTGCCGGCCAACAGGCCACTCCCATAAGTGACCGTAGCATCGGACCCGGGCCAGGTGGCCCCTGAAGCCAGATCGTTGCCATAAAGAGCTCCGTTTTTCAGAAGCATGATGGACTGATCTATTACCTTACTCCCGAAGATACCCAGCCCGGATGCGCTGCATTCTACCTCCACGTGTATCTCGCAAATGGTGGCAGAAGAAGGTATGGAAAATCCGAAGTCCTGAACGGTGAGATAGTCGGAATGCTGACTGGACAGGACCCCCAGGACCTTACCCGCCGAAGCGTAATTGTTATCCGAGTTCTGTGCATTGCCGGGAGTGACCCAGCTGAAAGTTGAACCGGAATAAGATAATGTGGAAAAGCTGGCGCCATTGCTTGCCCCCGCGGTGGACGCACAACCTTGCGAATGAGCTTTCAAAAAAGGGCAGATAAACACCGCCGTTATCAGCACCGGAACGGTGGCTAATTTAATTTTCATCGGTTTAAGATTAAATGGTATCTTAAAGACCAGCGGTCCCTAAGAGAATTTTTTCAATCGGGTAATAGATCAGAATACTGATCAGAGCAGGGAAAAAGATCGACAAGGCAGCTTGGCCAGCCACTGCAGGATAAATCAATGAAAAGGTCTATTGTCGCGGGATAACTACATACATGTAGTTTTTATAACTAATTGCATGTAGTAAAAATTCTAATGCATAGAAACGACAGTTTTCTTGTAATACATAGCACATTGGGGAAAATGTACCTCAGCTAAGTGTAATCATCTACAATTCGTTACTAAATTATAATTAAAAAATGGCGACATATGCTGAAAAATTTAATTGTGACGGCGCTAAGAAATTTTCGTAAGAATTGGGTGTCGTTCTTTATAAATGTATTTGGATTGACGGTGGGTCTCACCAGCTGTCTGCTGATCGCATTATACATCCGGCACGAGCTGAGCTATGATCAATTCCAGGTGAAGGGGTCGCGCATCGCCCGGGTCATCATGGAATATCATTTCGACGGCAGCGGGGACTCGCCCAAGGGTAATTTTACCAGCACCAGGGTGGCGCCGGTGTTTGTCAGGAATTTCCCGGAAGTACAGTCGGCCGTCCGGATGACAGATGCCGACAAGGTGGTGGGATATAAGGATAAGCTGTTTATGGAAAAGCGCTTTATGTACGCGGACAGCAGTTTTTTTGACATTTTCAGCATGCCGCTGGTGAGGGGTGATGCGCATACGGCCCTGTCAGGGCGTTATAAGCTGGTCGTGACGGAGTCTACGGCCAGACGATATTTTAAGGAGGAAGATCCCATCGGGAAAGTGCTGCGGGTGGGGACGGACAGTACACCCTACGTGGTGACGGGTGTCATGCGGGACTGCCCATCCAATTCTCAATTCAGATTTGACATGCTGGCCAGTTTTTCTTCCACGGGTGCGTTGCAAGAGGAGACTTATTGGGATGCCAACTATACCACCTACCTGCTGCTGAAGGACGAGGCTTCGCTGGCGACCCTGCAGGCCAAGCTGCCGGCCTTTATGAAAAAAGAGATGGCGGGCAAGGGTGCGACTATCAATTTCTACCTGGAACCGTTCACGCGGATACATCTTTATTCGGAATACGGCAGTTTCGAACCGACCACCTCTATCTCCTATATATATATTCTTGCGGGCGTAGCCTTGCTGATCCTGGTCATCGCCTGCAGTACCTACATCAATCTCAGCACTGCACGGAGTATCGAACGGGCCAGGGAGGTAGGGGTGAGAAAGGTCATTGGCGCCAGCGGGCTTCAGCTCTTCTTTCAATTCATCGGAGAATCGGTGCTGGTATGCAGCGTGGCGGTCATCTGCAGCCTGGTGGCCGCGGAATTGTTGTTACAGCCTTTTTGCCGGCTGACAGGAAAGGAACTGGCGGCAGGCGACCTTCTTTCTCCCGCTTTCTTATTGTTCAGCCTGCTGACAGGGTTGGCGGTAAGCCTGCTGGCGGGCAGCTATCCGGCTATCGTGCTGACGGGGTTCGAGCCTGTAAAAGTATTGAAGGGCGCCTTTAAAAACACAAAGTCCGGCAGGGGGCTGCGGCAATCGCTGCTCGTGTTTCAGTTTGTCATATCCGTCTTTCTCATCGTCAGCACGTTGATCATGCAACAGCAGCTGTCATTTATCCAGCATAAAAAGCTGGGTTATGACCGCGAGCATGTGCTGGTGCTGCCCATGGCTTCCCGGATGCAAAAGAATATCAGCACGATAAAGACCGAATTCCTGCGCGATCCCAATGTGCTGAGCCTGGCCCGCTGCAGCAGTACCCCTGTAAGCATTGGCGGCGGCTACAATATGCGCAACGCTACCATGCGGAAAGGCGAGCAGCTGTCTGTGACGGGCGCCCGTATCGACGAAGACTATCTGCCTGCGATGGGTCTGCAGCTGGTAGCCGGAGAAAATCTGACCGGGCAGGACATAAAGGGCGCTTTCCCGGAGGTGCCGCCAGGCGTGGACGAGAGTAAAGTTCCCCGGACCTTCCATTTTATTCTCAATGAGTCGGCGGCCCGCGTCCTGGGATGGAGTCCGCAGGAAGCCGTTGGTAAGAAAATGTTTATGGATGAATCACGTCCGGGTTATGTGAAAGGAGTAGTAAAGGATTTTCATTTTAAAGATCTGCACCAGGCCATCAAACCGCTGGTGCTTTTCCCGGGAAGCTATTTCTCTTATTTACTGGTAAAGCTCAGCGGCCGGCAATTACCGGAGACCATTGCGGGCATCGGTGCGAAATGGAAGACGCTGGTACCTTATCTGCCTTTCGAGTACAGGTTCCTGAATGACGATTATAACAGACTATATGCATCCGAACAGCGGCTGGGGACAGTGATGCGTCTTTTCTCTATAGTGGCCATTGTCCTGGCCTGTCTGGGCTTGTTCGGTTTGTCTGCTTATGCAGCCAGGCAAAGGGTCAAGGAGATCGGTATCCGTAAAGTGCTGGGCGCCTCGCTTACTGACCTGGTTGTCTTATTGTCCGGCAGCTTTATCCGGCCGGCGCTGGTGGCTATTGTCATTGCCATGCCCCTGGCGGGGTGGGCGATGCACCGTTGGTTACAGGATTTCTCTTACCGGGTGGATATAGGGGTATGGAGCTTTGTGGCCTCTGCTGTGCTGGTGATAGCCATCACCCTGGCGACAGTGAGCATCCAGGCTGTGAAGACGGCTTTGCTAAACCCGGTGAAGAACCTGAGGACCGAATGATGCCTGCCCGCATTGCTGACCCTTCTAATATCGGCCGCTATCGCGTCCTCTGGATATGACAAGATAAACCTGTTTATATGAAAAATGTTATTTGCTGTCTGCTGCTGCTGGCGACGGCTGAATTTTCCTTCGGGACGGTTCAGCGTGCGCCAACCGTTGACCACATGATCCCTGCCGGTCATCTTCGGGTACATTGTGTAGTGAGTGGGCAGGGGCAGGCGCTCCTGTTCCTGCACGCCGGCTATCAGGACCTGCACATGTGGGATGCACAAGCCGCTTTTTTTGAAAAACATTACCAGGTTGTACGGATGGATATGCCGGGGCATGGCATGACAACGGGTGTGGATACCGGCTTGCTCGTGGCGGATGTCGTCCGTATCGTGCTGGACAGCCTGCATATCGGGAAGGCCGTGGTGGCCGGCGTCTCCATGGGTGCATCCAGCGCCACGGATTTTGTACTGGCGTACCCCGGGCGGGTGAGCAGGCTTATCCTCGTCTCACCGGGTCTCAGCGGATGGTCGGCGGTGATGAAGATGGACAGCTTAAGCGGCGCCCTGTTCAACAGGATGGATAGCGCCAGGAGCACGGGCGATCACCGGGTTTTTGCGGATCTTTTTACGCGGATGTGGTGTGATGGGCCTTTTCGCCAGCCCGGCGAAGTGAACGCCCGGGTGCGGGATTATATCTACACGACTACAGCGCGGAATAATATGAACGATACGGCTTTTCCTGTATACAATCAGCGCCGTGCAGCTACGCGGCTGAAGGAAATAAAATGTCCTGTGCTCATTATCCAGGGGGATAAGGATGTTCCTTTAATATTAAGGGAAACGGCGTGGTATAAGCACGAATTATCCCAAGCCAGGCTGGTGAATTTTCCAGGTCTGGCGCATATGGTGAATATGGAGAAGCCGGAGGAGTTTAATAAGGTAGTTTACCAGTGGCTGAAGGACGCTGCCAATGGATGAAGGAGCCCAGCAACAAAACGGCCATGCCGCTCAACCAAAGCCAATAACCCGCTTTGTAGACTGTAATTCTGGCATAGGCTGGTTGTTCACTGACAATGATCGTATGCATTAACAGAAAGCCGGCTGCACAAAGGGTGGCCAGCAGGCTGAAGAGGAAAGCTTTCTTTTTGTTTCTTAGAAATAAGATCACCGCAATAATAAAGAATGGATTGGCCAGCCAGATGATGAATGTGATGCTGCCGGCGAACAAGCCCATCCATCCCAGGAAAAAAAGACCGAATGGATCTGACCAGGCGTCTTTTTCCGGCATATCGATATAAAATGCCGGTTGCGTGAAAGAGGCAAGGAACAAACAGAGAGTGATCGCTACAAAAATGCGTTTTGTCATTGTTATATAACGGCGATGGCTGCATAAATATTGGCCCGGCCATAGGCTGAGGGTCTCTCTCCTAATTTTTGAGCGTTCGGGAAAAGTTTTGTCAGGGATGCGAAGCTCAGCGGATAGGGCACCCATCGGGGGACGGGTTGATCTGTATCATATTCCACGATGATAAAAGGCGCTTCCGCGCGCATATAGGTGCGGAGTTTGAGAAGTAGGGTGGGTTTGTCTTTTACATAATGCAGCGAATTGGCCATAAGAATGCCGTCGAGGTTGCCCAGCGGAAGGTCGTCTCTTTCAAAATCGGCTTTTAGAGGAATGAGACGGGTAGCATTGGGCAAAGTGTGATGCCGGAATCCTGGGTTGGTGTCGATGCCGTGAATGGTGCTGGCTTCCGGCAGGAGGCGGGCAAGCGCTTCTGTGAATAGACCGGCGCCACAGCCCAGGTCGGCCCAATGCTGGGCCTCCCCGGGCCGGGGAAGAAGAGGGACGGCGTTGTCGATGAGAGAGAGGGCTTCGTTCAGCGTCATGGGGCAAAGGTACGCCGTATGGCAATTATGGCATTGGATACAATAGGCCAATGGTGGTTACCCGAAAGAGAAGTAATGTGGATTCGTTACTTTTATAAAAAAAACATGTTGCGTATCGGTGTATTATTGACTTTGGTTATCATATGGAGATCTACTACAGCCCAGATACAAGTGAGCGAGGAGCCCCGGCATCATAAAGTATTCGACAATGGCTGGGTGCGGGTATTGGACGTACATATCCTTCCCGGCGATACTTCTCTCTGGCATAAGCATTCCACGCCTTCCGTTTTTCTTATCCTCAGCAATACCAAAACAGGTTCGCAAGCGAAGATCGAGCCGCACAGGCCTCCTTTCACCGACGGCAGGATCTGGTTCGAAGGGTTTTATGATACGGTGCGTATTCACCGGGTATGGAATGAGGACGACCATGAATTTCACGTAATAGATATGGAGCTGCCGCATAAGCCGTATAAGACCATCGATCCGCCTATTACGGACGGTGCGTTCCAGCTTTTGTTTGACGAGAAGCCTGTGAGAGGGTATAGGATGACGCTGGATGCAAAGGGGGCGGATCATCTGAGTCCCCGGAAAGCGCCGGTGGTCGTCATTTGTGTGGATGATGGGGTGGATGTTAAAGTGGGGGGCGCGGAATTGCGTAACAAAGGCGACTACATCTTTATCCCTGCCGGTGCGAAGCTGGACTTTCAAAATGGGGTTCAGGTGGAAGCGAAGCTGGCGGTGTTTGAGCTGAAATAATGTGGAAAACCACTGCACGGCGCACCATCCTGAGGACTGGGATTACGATCATGTGAAGGGCCGCCATTGAGCTGGGAAAGATAACTGTAAATTATGAGAATGAATAAGTGCATTATATATTTACTTGTGATCCTTTTGCTCTGCTCCTGCTCCGGCACCCAGGATCATACTGCGGAGGCGGGTATCAACGACAGACCGGCGGATTCGAATTATCATAAAAAGAATTTCGATAGCTTAATTGTTGCCCTGGACAACAAATTCAATGGGAAATTGGAATTTACTAAAGAATTGATGGGTGATACCGGTTTCGTAGAAATATACGAACACAGCTCCCTTTACATAGATGATATGATCAAATTTTTGTCGGAAAAGCGGGCCTTATACCAGGGAGAAAAGTCCAATACGCTTCTATTCCTCTGTATCTGGTCGATGCAAATCTCATCGCTAGCCGATTATATAAGATTATGCAGCACCCTGATCGACCTGTATGAAGAGAAGGTGATAAGGGAAGATGTATTATATGAAGCCATTACACCCAGTTTCAAGGGCAAATGGAACATACCCCATAATTATTCAGATCCAAACGTTATAGCTCTCCTGCGGAGGATCCATGATCATGAAAAGGTGTCGCCGGAACTCAGGAAAAAAATAGAAGAGGTCTTAGCCGGTAAGTTCAATTAAGACCTGCAAGGGCGCGACACGGAAGCTATTGTTACACCCTACGGGGAACAATAGAATGGGAAAAGATAAAAACACCTTTTTTAACCCTTCACTGTGAACTGGATGTAAAGGTCCTTTTCCTCATATGCATCCCTGAAGTTCTTTGCGTCTTCCGTATTCATTTTTTGTCTTTCCTGTGCGATCTTATCTGCCAGTGTTATCGTATTGCTTATGTCATAATACAATTGGTCGAGATGCATCACCATCAATCTGCCTTTCGTTTGTGACACCAGCGCTTTCAGCAAGGCCCTGTTCGGCATGGTATTTTTCCAGGTAGGACTGATGACATCGTAATCCAGTGTAGCCATGGCTGCCAGGTCGGGGTGGGTCATCATTTCCATCCCCAGCCTTTCGGCAGTCCCATGATGGCTGAGGTGGTGGGCCACCTTATAAAATACTGTTCTGCTTAGCAGGTCCACTGTAAAATTAGGTTTGCCATTCCGACAGGGTACCTTCCATGGTATAGTATGCCAGCTTTGCCAGCTGCCATATTCCGCGTCGCCCGGGAACAGCATAACGCGTCCACTGTCATTGAATTCGATGGCCATCGCCAGGCTCAGGTTGTTTGTAATGCTGTTCATCCGGAGCGCCAGGCTGCCTGCGCTGTATAGCCATTCATTATCTATCTTACGCCAACATTCCTTGGCGCCGGTGTACGCGAGGACGGAAGAAGCTTGAGGGTCGGAGTTGACATAGTTGTAATCAAAAGGAAGAAGCGACAGGCCTGCAGAGCCGTCCGTAGCCAGAACCGCTGCGGCAAAGGCATCGGCCTCAGCCAGCTCTTTATTATGGTCATAAGATTCACCTTTCCCGCCCGTCTCTTTTTTCACAGCCTCTTGGGTAAGGGGCGGCCCCAGCACATAAAAAGTAATGCTCTCCAGCCCCGGTATATCGATGACGGTCCCAGGGCTATAATAGTCAATTTTACCGGCGCCGATGGTTTCCTTGACTATTTTCATTCCAGCCAGCCCTCCCACATAGTTGCCGGGGGTATCATCGCTTTGCAGAGCGTTGAAATTCGTGATCACGTCGGCGAATGTCTGTCGCGCTGCCAACATATCCATACCACGGTATTCCTGCGCCATCTGCTGCTGATACACGGGATCCTTCAGCGCAGCCTGCAACCTGTCTGTAGCCATGGCCAGGGCTTGTCTTTTCTGACCATAGTCCTTTTGCCATTGCTTTACCTTTTTATCCGTATCCTTCTCCGTCCAGCCCATCCATACCTTATCTACCTTGAAATTGGAGGTCAGCAGGTCCTTACATATGTCGAATAAATGTACATGATCCTTATGCTCATGGGTAACCACCAGCAAATGGATATGATTGTCGACATATTTTTTCATGTGCTCTATATAGGGTGTAAGCCTTTCCTTATCACCCGACCATGCGCCGCAGTCGATCATCATCTTAAACGCTTCCACATAGCCGGAAAAGAATTTTATTATAAAGCAGTCGCCCGTGCCCATACGGTACATCCGGACAGTTGCATGGGTAATGTTAGCCATAGATTGTAATTTAATGTTGATGCAACAACGCAAACGGCTCGTTCAATATGCTGTTGAGCCCTATTCCAAAGTATTTGCTGTATTCGCTGAGTCCCATTACGGTATCGTCATGCTGATAGTGATATTGATTCTCCGCCCTTGTCCTGTCTATCTGTCGTATTTTCTTTGCCAGCATATCAGGGTCCAGAAGGGGGCGGGCGATGGCATATTTCAGTGTGGTCGAATCGAGATCGAAGATCAGCGTGCATCCTCCCCACAACTCAAAACCGTCCGGCGGCGTAGTGTCTACATCAGGGATGTAGTGTCCGTTGAACTCTCCGTTGGTGACGATGACGCCCGACCGTTGTATCAGGGAAAAAATAATCTCGTTGATCTGGTTGTTATTGGGCCCTACCCGAGACACGAGACGCAGGTTCTGCACCTGGAAGGAGGGGCCATTGTTGCTCCCGTCGATTTCTCCGTATGCCGAGGAGGTGCGTATGCCTGCCTGCGGCCAGTTGCTGCTGAACACCAGGCCTGTGAGCTTTTCGAATTCGAAGGAATCCTCGAATTTCAGAAAGATGCGTTTGTGCAGGCTCTGGTCGGAAGGTACATTAGTGCCCCCCATGTACTCCTTTGATAAATCGTAGATTTTTTTTCTGTCCGTCTCATACATCACTGCCGCCCTGTAAGCCATCAGGAATTTGCTGATGGTGTCGAGCAGTGTTCTGGTCTGTGTGCTGACAAAGGGTTTCAGGGTGTATCGTAAGCTTTCGGGACTAAGGGTCTTTATATTTTTAGGATAGATACCCCTTCTGCGGAAGGCGTCGATAAAATATAGCCGGTAGCCTTTTTCGTCAACCTCCATTACATCGAGATCCGCTGTAATGATGGCCCTCAAATAATCCCCAAAGGTGATGTCCACGGGAGGACAATAATCCAATGCGCGTATGCACATGCTGAGGACATGACCTGCGGACTTGGATGCCTCGCCGGCCAGACGGTTGACAAGATCGGGGTGCAATTCGCCCTTGGGCAATATACCTGTGCCGTTGGAAGCTATGCGTAGAAGGTCAGCTGCCCGGCTCTTATAAATATTGATAAATGCTTCGAAGATGGCGGCTACCAGGATGCTGCCCCGTGCATGGGGCTCCATGACAGTCCGGTAGTCGTCCGCGGAAGGCTGTTTGGGAGTCCATTGACCTTTGTCATCCGTATCTCCAATGGCATCCCGCAAACTGCCATACCTGCCAATGGCTTTCCCAAACTGTTGCGCCAGCTTGCCTAAAAGGTTCTGATCGCTCAGGTTACCTTTTGTCTCGGCTATCTGTTTTTTGAGCACCTCCGGAAAGGTAAAATGCTGAAAGAGCGCGACGACATCCGCAAAAGCTTCATGAAAGGCCAGCACATCGGGGTTGCTGGGATTATTATATTGCCGGTGCATTCCATCGAGGATGGCGTGTGTAGTCTCATGAGCAATAATATCGTGACTCAGACAGGTGAATACCAGCGAGCCCGGCATCTGTAGCGTGGGGTCGGCAGGCGTGGAGGAAAAATATCCAAACAGGAGCGATTTTTTTTGCGGACTGTAATACGCGTTGGCTTCACGCATGGCGTGGGGGTAGATGCGCAACCGCTGTACAAACTCCTGGTAGAGGGTGGGGTCGGGCAACCGCCTGGTGGACCATAGTACCTTACGTCCCAACGCCTGTTCGAAATGACTGATCGTCGTCATTGCAACGGCGTATACCATTTGCTGATGGAAATGGGGATTGCTCTCGCTGGGAGTCAGCCCGTCCTGAGCAAGGATATAGGGGTCGTTCAGGTCGACAGGCGAATAATACTGCCCTGTGGTGGGGTCATAATCGACTACTTCGATGTATTCACCGGTGGGACCCGTGGTCTGAGGTTTATACAACGGATCTCTCTCTTGTTTTTTCTTTTCATCTTCCGACAGGTGGAGGTCTTCCCAGAGGACCTTATAGATCATGGAGTTGATGCCTTCCGTCTCTGCCTGGAGGGAGAGGGAGGGGTCGAAGGCGTAGCCCCTTAATTTTCGGAGTGGAGGTTTGCTGTTCATATGAACATGACGGTTTAATATTATTGAACGATCAGACGGTCAGACCTGCAAGTTTTTTCAGTACGGCTATGGAAGGAGTGAACAAATATTCTCCCCCTGTGGGGATGACAAAATCTTCTATGGTGGAAAGGGTATGTACCTGTCCGTTGACTGTCAGGTCGGCTTTTCGCTGCTGCATTTGTCCGCCGGCGGGAAGGTCCATTACATTTCCGGGTGGAGTGAATCCTGCCATATCGGAGTTGATTTAGTGTGGTAGAAAAGTGGTTTAAAAATACGCGGTTAAGAAGGGCCGGTCAACGGGAAAAACACCTTTTTTTACCATCACTCGTCAACAACGTTGGTGCGCCAGCCTCACGCCCCGCCCAGCAGCCCTGCCGACATCGCTTTGGCAGTGATCTCTCCCAGGGTGCCTACCACGTCGGATACTTTTTTGATGGCCGCCGCCAGTTTGGCCAGCTTGTCACTGGTCTTCTCCATTTTTGCCGTAAGAGTTTGCAGATCTCCGTTGGCAGCATTGATCTTGTCTACCATGGCCTGTAAGGTATCTTGAATGAGCGTGTCCTGGAGGTCCATCTGGTCATTGATGGCCTGCTCGATCAGCTTGCGTTCCTGGGGGGTGAGGTCGGGGTCGTTCAGCGCGTCGTGTAACTGGCTGATGAGGGAGTTGACTTGTTTTAGGGCATTCAGCGTCTCGGTGTTCATATTCGATAAAGTTTAAGGTAATTTGATCAGGGTGGATAAGGAGGAAAAGGCGCTGCCGGCCGCCTGTACATCTGTGATCAGCTGCTGGGTCTGCTGAATGATCTCTTTCAGGTCCTTTTTTTCCCTGACATTCCTGGCCAGCTCCCGGTGTGCCTGGGCCAGGCTTTTGGCGGCCTGTACCACGCCCTGGCGTAGTAACTCCGTATTGTCATAGGCCAGCAATTCGTCGTAATACCATTTGACACTGTTGTAGTCGATCTTAGCTGGTTGGCTGAATACGGTGGATCTGTAGATGGCGATGAAATTCTTCTTTTCTTCGGCCAGGAGCGCCTGTAATGTCGGGAAGGAATTGCCCTGGGCATTCATAAAGCTTTCTTTTTCCAGGACGGTAATCAGATTGCCTGTGGTTACCTGCACCATAGTATCCGCCGCCAGCACAAATTCCTTCAGTGCTGCCGTCTGCCGGTGGCGGGTCAGTACCTTGCCTACCAGCAGGATCACCTTGGATATATTGGTCCCCAGGCCGGCGGGCAGGGTATCTTTTACTTTTGTATTGTAGGTGGCTACCAAGTTGCCCAAATTTTCACCCAGCGAGGTGGTAGGGGCGTTAAGGTCCGTAATATAGTGGTCGCTGCTGAGCTTGGTGAGCAGTCCGGCGTATTGCTGGATGAGACGAAGGGAAAGGTCGAACCTGGCGGACAATGCCATTGCGGCCTCGTATCTTTTCCGGGCCCTGTCTACACCCCGATCGATCTCATCCGCATCGGTGAAATGGCTGGTGCCCACCAGCTCCATGTGAAGGTGCAGGCCGGCACGTTGATCCATCACAGCACTGGGATAAGCGCAGTAGTCTTTTGCGGTGGCAGCGAAGGCGTTGATATTCTTCACCTGGCTGTCCGTGAGGACGGCGCAGCGGGTAAAGGTGAGGGAGATGGCAAGGGGTAGGAGGATAGTTTTAATGGAGGCGATCTTCATAGCAAGGTTAGTTTAGGAAGGATAAATGTACGATAATTTCTGCCGTATCAGCCTTTTGTGAGGATTCGATGCCAGGTCTTTTGCCATTTTCAATCTGGGATAATCCCTAAAAAAGCCGTTATTTGAGGATTATGATCTCTAAAAAGGGGGTATTATGACACTGATTATGCTAATAGCAGGCGTGATCGTTGGGGGAGCACTGGGATATTCGTTGGCGAAGCTAACGACACGAAAATACTATGTCCCCGCAGAGACTTTCGCGTTGTTGAAAGACCAGCTCACCCGTGCCGAAAAAGAACTATCCAGCCAGTCCCAGGAGATCCTGGGCCTCACCAACCAGCTCACCGCGCTGGAGTTGAACGAAAAGCATCTCCAGGACAAGATCACCGGCTTCAAAGAAGAGCTGCAGCGCATGCACGACCTGTCTCATGAACAATTTAAAAACATAGCCACCCGGATCCTGGAAGAGAGACAAACAACTTTTGTAGCAACCAATAAAAAAGAGCTGAACGAAATACTCAACCCCTTCCGTGAAGGACTATCGGAATTTCGTAAAAAAGTAGAGGACACCCGGAAAGAAGATATCGCGGACCTCACTTCGTTGAAAAAGGAGATCGAGGGATTGGAAAAATTAAATTTTCAGCTCAGCGAAGATGCCAGACGCCTGGCCACAGCCTTGAAAGCCGATGTCAAGATACAGGGAAATTGGGGAGAGGACAGGTTGAACATGATCCTCGAGGCGGAGGGCCTGCAAAAGTACATCGATTACACACGGGAAGAACAATATCAGGACGAAGACCGTAACCGCATGCGCAAGCCGGACTATATCCTGCGCCTGCCCAACGGAAAGCATATCATCATCGATAGTAAGGTATCCCTCACGGCATATAGCAATTATTTCAATGCCGATACGCCGGAGCAAAAGGCGATGTCTTTAAAGCAGCATGTAAAAAGCATTACCGACCATATCAATATCCTGGCGGACAAGAGCTATCAATCCCTGGCGGGGCTCAATACCCCGGACTATGTATTTATGTTCATGCCCATCGAATCCGCGCTGACCCTGGCCATGAATCAAAACCCGGAACTTTTTACGCATGCCCTGAACAGAAAGATCGTGCTGATAACGCCCACTACGCTGGTGGCGACCCTGAAAGTGGTGCGGCTCCTCTGGCAAAAGGAGAACCAGGTAAAAAATGTGGAAGAGATCTTTAAGCAATGCGGCGCCCTCTATGATAAATTTGTCGATTTTATAGGGGATATGGACCGGATCGAAGAGGCATTGAACGGCGCCGGCGCTGCATACCGGGACGCGATGTATAAGCTGAAGGCCGGCGAGAGGAAAGGGTTTACCATTATGGGCCGGATGGAAGCTATCCGGCGGCTGGAGGCCCGGGTAAGCAAGGTGATGCCCGGCAGGCATGTGGGCGAGTCTGAACTGCCAGACTTACCGGATGACAACACGTATGAAAAAACTGATCATAACACTGATGGTCCTGTCACTGGCACAATTGCAGGGGAGGACACAGACCGCGCCGATCAAGGGTGATTTTGCCCTGAAGAACGTACACACGGGAAAATACGTCCGTATCAAAGACGCCAACAATGCCAACGGCACACCCATCGTGGCCTATTCACCGGTGAACTGGAAATGCGTCACCTGGGAATTTCAACCGTCGGCGAAGGGCGGGCATACCCTGAAGAACCTCTTCTCGGGGAAGACCTTGCAACCCCTGAACGGAGAAGCGAAAGCGGGCGTCGCAATGGAGGAGGAGCCGCTGGGCAGCAGCAAGGTGCAGGAATATGAAGTGATCAGCGCGGGGAAAGATCAATATTACGTCAGGCTAAAAGGGACGGAGCTCTATTTAACACCCTCCGACCCGGGCGGGGCGACCAATAGCAATATCATCCTTCAAGCCAGGCAAGACGGTGATCTGCAGCGCTGGACGTTGGTGGAACAGCATCCGACGATGTAATCCTTACTTCTTCCCCGACAGGTGATACTGGGCCTTGGAGATAAGCTCCACTGTATTTCTTGCGTTGAACTTCTCTTTCAGATTTTTTTTGTGCGTGACCACCGTTGTCTCGCTGATAAAAAGCTTGTTGGCGATCTCTTTTGCACAAAACCCTTTTTCCAGCAGCTCCAGCACATCCAGCTCCCTTCTCGTGGGGCTGGGAATGGCGTCATACTTCACAGGCTGCGGCCTCTCCGGCGCCTCTTTGCCCTGCCACCTTTCCGGCGCCTCTTTGTCCGGCCACTCACCATTCAAAATATTCATGACGAGATCAGGAAGGTTCTCTGCGAGAAAATTTACAAAATACAACAGCTGGTCATTCTGTTTTTCCAAAGCCTGTATTCGCTGCTCCATTTTTTCCGCGGCGGCCGCGGAGCGGGAATGGGTAGAATGGCACCACTTCTCATTAATGGCCACATGCAAGCGCTCAAGCAGCACCGATTTGTCCGACAACATAATGATAACGTTTTACTCAATCAATGGGTAAGGCGAGTGCAAAGGAGGGATAACATGGTAAGAAGGGTATCTAAATGTAAGACAATAATCAGCAAGAATAATGCCGGGGTTGGAAAATACCTAAAAATGAGGAAGCGTAAGTGATTCTACCTACTATAAAATGACATCCTCTCTCCCGGAAATTTTTCACTACTAATGAGGATTGACTTCGGTCCGCTTCAACGTTAGTTTTGTCCTCAACTAATGATAGATAAAGCTATTTTATTATTGAGGAACGAGCTGCAGTCGTACATAAATATCAAGGACGCCTCGGTGAACGTGATCGTCGACAACATCGGGTTGTTCGAGACCTCCAAAGGGGATACGCTCACCAATAACATCGTCATTACGCTGGTGAACATCGAAGAGGAAAGCGCGCTGAAGAACCAGCCGGCCCTTAAAAGACCACCCGCGGATAAAGCTATTTATGAGAACCCGCCTGTCTTCCTGAACCTGTACGTCCTTTTTACCTGTAATTACTCGGGCGCCGACTATCCGCTGGCGCTGAAAAGGCTGTCCTATGTCGTCCAATTCCTCCAAAGCAGGAACTCTTTTTCAACAGCCACTTCCGTTGCGTCCGCGGGTCTGCTGGACTTTGCAGACGAGGATGCGGTGAGCCTGAAATTCACGCTGGAGCTGTATACGCTGACCTTCGAACAGATCAATTATCTGTGGGGTTCGCTGGGCGGCAGGCAGGCGCCTTTCGCCATGTACAAGCTCCGTCTGGTGGCCATTACCGAGCGGGCGCTTCTCCGCCAGGTGCCGTTGATCGAAGAAGTAAATACGGGTATGGGCGTTACAACTTTTCCCAGATGATGCAGACCATTTATAAAATATTATTCGAAGTGCGGCTGCTGCACGAATTCTATCTGACACAACAGGATGGGACGGTGATCTTTTCGAAAGCCGACGCCGCGGACAGGGATCTTTTCCTGCAGCAGTTCTTCCAGCTCAGCCGGCGCAGCATCAACAGCGACATCAGCTATTCCGTGCCCGATGCCAGCCTTTCTTTTTTCGGCAACCACCGGCTCAGGCTCCTGGAGACCTATTCGGGTTTTAAGATAGCCATCGAGGTCATCCGCGTCACAGACGGAGCATTGACGGCATTCGAGCCAAAGGTGCCGTTGACCGCGGATGCGTCCATCACGGTGTTTGTCGACAGGACGGGCGCCGCCTTCGACACCTATACCAATGCCCGGAGAACGACGACACTCGGTGGGATCGTGTATCTCTCCAACGAAAGCACGGGCGCTGCCAGGACCCCGCCCTTCCTCACCAACCCGGTGCCCGCCTATGACGCGTCCTATGCCTACGAGCAAGGGGAGCTGTACACCCAGGCAGGCAAGATAAAGGCTTTTTATCCGGGTATCAGGACCGCCGACCCGGGTCTGCCGGGTACGGCCTTTGTCAACGAAACGGACAGGATGGTGGTCCTTCCTTCTTTTGATTATACCTTTGGAGCAACGGACAATATAAGACGGGCGCTGTTCATCATCAAGGATCCGGCCGGGGTCGAAGTCTATCGTAACACTTTTACCGGCGATCAGCCTCTCCAAAGGGTCACGCTGAGCCTGGACCCCCTGAAAATAAAAAAACTGCCTCATGGCGGGAGCACGGGAGATCTGCTGTATAAGCTGACAGTGACGGGCGACAGAAGATATAAAAAGACCTTTCCCCTGCTCTTCCTGGACACACGACCCGGCGCATCACCCTGGGCCGTGGTCAATATCAATCCGCAGCCTGCAGATGCCGCGTTCCGTATCATCGACGAAAAAGGTTTACTGCTCACCCGGCTTAACCCGGATGGGTCCGTCAACGCCCCGTATCCCATCTTTGAAGTTTGTATCAAGAGCCGGCTCAGCTACTGGAAATATGTCAACAACCTGGGCACTCCCATCAAAAATCTGTTCCCGGCCATCCTGACGGCGACGGATGTCGCGCTGATGACCCAAAAGCCTTTGTTCCATTCTTATCTCCCTGTGCCGGTGGGCGGGCAGCGCCTGCCCAATCCAAAACCTTTTTTTCCCCTCATAAAAGAGGGTGGCAGACAAAGCTCGGTGATCATTGTGCCCCTGTCGGACCCCTTCCCCAAGGGACCATGAGGGGTAACCAGGAGGGACAACCATGAAGGACAACCATGAAGGACAACCAAGAGCGACAACCAACAGCGACAACAAGAAGTGACAACCAACATAAATTATATTCAAATTCTTAACAACAAAAAATGAGATATGGCAGAATACAAAACCCCCGGGGTCTATATTGAAGAGATACCACACCTTCCACCGTCGATCGCGTCTGTGCCGACGGCCATACCGGCCTTTATAGGCTATACAGAAAAAACGCCGCCGGACAAGGACCCGGGATCACCCATCAGCAAACCCGTAAAGATATCTTCCATCTTCCAGTACGAGCTCTATTATGGAAAGACGGTGCCGGAGTCGGATATCGTGGTCAGCATCGACCTGCGGCAGCCCAGCAACCCCATCACGGTGACAAAGACGGTGAACAAGCCGGTGTACCACATGTACTACCAGCTGCAAATGTTCTTTGCCAACGGAGGAGGCGACTGCTATATCGTGTCGGTGGGCAATCTCACGGATGGGACCAATATCAAGACGGCTGATTTCCTCAACGGGCTGGCGGAGATCGAGAAGCTCCGGGACGTTACGCTGATCTCGATGCCAGACGCGGTGCACCTCGCCGCCAACGAATACTATTCCCTGCAGCACGAGGCCATCGACCAGTGTGTAAAGCTGCAGGACAGGTTCACGGTCATGGACGTCTGGATTGACGACAGCCCCCCCGCTGCCGGAGCCCCGCCGCATGACAATGTCAAGACCCTGCGGGATGCCACCATCTCCACGCAGATAGAGGACCGGAAATATGCGGCGGTGTATTATCCCAGGATCTATGGACAAGCCGACTACCTCTTCGACGAGACAAAGGTGCTGCTTACGGTCACGGATGTCAATGGCAACAAGGTGGTGGATGCCAAGGCGCTCTCCACCGTAAAGGCGGGATTCAACAACTACTATAATATGGCGTTGGGCGCTATCGCGGATTTCAATATCCTGCTGCCGTCTTCGCCATCAGTCCTGGGCGCTTATGCCACGGTCGATGGGACGCGGGGTGTCTGGAAAGCGCCTGCCAATGTGGGTCTTTCCAATACGGTGAGACCGGAGATCGACATTACCAACCATGACCAGGAATCCCTGAACGTGGACCCGCAGGACGGGAAGTCCATCAATGTCATCCGCTCATTCCCCGGAAGGGGCTCGGCCATCATCTGGGGAGCCCGCACCTTGCTCGGCAACGACAACGAATGGCGCTATGTGTCTGTCAGGAGGTTCTTCATCATGGTGGAACAATCGGTGAAGAATGCGACTGAACAGTTCGTATTCGAACCCAATGACGAGCATACCTGGCTCCGGCTGAAGTCCATGATCGAGATCTTTCTCACCCAGCAGTGGAAGGCAGGCGCCCTGATGGGTTCCAGCACGAAGGAGGCCTTCTTTGTACATATCGGTCTTGGACAAACGATGACGGAAGAGGACATATGGGAAGGGCGGCTGATCATCCAGATAGGTCTTGCAGCAGTGCGTCCGGCGGAATTCATCATCCTGCAGTTCATGCATAAAATGCTTTCCGAATCATAACCTACATCGATAACCATCATAAAGATTAATTATGGCAAACAGCCAACAACATTTGCTCCCCGACTCCATCCCTGACTGTGATGAACGGGACAACGAGACCCAGAAATCGATCAATGTCATCAAAAAGACCTGGTGCGACCGGCTGCGCCAGTCCCGTAATACGGTGAAAAAACTGGAGACGACCTATGAGGGGAAGCAGAACATCTACAAGCAGCGGGAGCAGCGGTATCTCCGTACCCAGAACAACTACCAGCGTTTTGTCAATACGGAGATCAACGTCGGGGCGCAGCTGGTGGCGGCGAACAAACGTGTGACGACAAATGTCGGCAATTATAAGAAATGGGACGATGACCTGGCTACGGCCCTGGGCGC
>Ga0207695_10000997_pt1 | contig 50121 bp, 42 predicted proteins | sample KBSC54metaG_FD_184354 | JGI IMG/M metagenome (GOLD analysis project Ga0207695, IMG submission 184354) | Corn rhizosphere microbial communities from Kellogg Biological Station, Michigan, USA - KBS C5-4 metaG (SPAdes) (version 2) | ecosystem: Host-associated > Plants > Roots > Rhizosphere > Soil...
GGCGGCTATAGCGCTGTGGTCCCACCCGATCCCATCCCGAACTCGGAAGTGAAACGCAGCTGCGCCGATGGTAGTGTGGCATTGCCCATGCAAGAGTAGGTCACCGCCAGGGGCTTTATACTGAAAATCCCGCATCATCTGATGCGGGATTTTTTTTGCTGTGCGTGTCGCAGACACGCGCTGCAACAGGTCACCGCCAGGGGCTTTATTTAAAAACCCGTCTCGTTATCGAGGCGGGTTTTTTCTTTGTTGCTGTGCGTGCCGCAGACACGCGCTGCAACAGGTCACCGCCAGGGGCTTTATCCTAAGAACCCGCATCTAACGATGCGGGTTTTTCTTTGCTGCTGTGCGAGTCGTAACCTCGCAAAACCATCTCGACCCCTCCTATCGTCATCCCGGCGCAGGCCGGGATCCAGTGGCTTCGGTTTACGGTTTTCACGACAGAGCAAAAGAGCAAACGCTCGTTGGCGCTCGCAATAACCGATGACATCGCCACTGGATCCCGGCCTGCGCCGGGATGACGAGAGGAGAGGGTGCGCCGGATAAGGCTTTCTCTCAAAGCAGGAGGGTTTCCCATGTCTTTAAATAAGCGGTTTGCCGTGTCGCTTAATGAGATAAGACAAAACTTCGTCTTCGGAGATTTGTTCGACGATACTTATACGAAGGCCGTAACCATGTCGGATGGCTCGGTTCGCCAGATCACCCTGAAGCTATTGATGAAAGATGGACGTCTAGTAGTTGAACTGATGGACGGGGATCATGTGAGCTACATGGGCCCAAATGGAACGGCCACGCATGGAGCGCTGATGATTAGCCTCTCGCTAATGGATGACTCCGATGCGGACTCCGAGGCAGCCAGTTAGTATCTACGCGCGGAATATGGCATGTCCGCTTTCGACCCGGAGCGGACCTTTCGTAAGTATCCGGATCGGGCAACAGCAGCAGGGCGATCAACACCAGCGCGTTGTTCAGACCGTGCCGGAACGCTGGTCAGCCATCACCAGCGCCCGCAACAAGGCCGTCTCCCTCATCTTCGTCATCCCGGCGAAGGCCGGGATCCATTCCTCAGTCTTTGCTTGCCAGGCAGCATGTGGCAAGCATGTGCGCTGACAAAGATGGCCAGCTTCGCCGCGGAAAAACGCCTCCGGCCTTCACCGCGATGACGACACCAGCGAGACTATCCAAGGCATCCCCAGCTCCAGCCACTCCAACTAAGCAATTGGCATACGATATGCCCAGGCACTGGTGGGGGGCATTCAATGCTGGAACTCGTTGGAGGATGGCTATTCGGCCTTCTACTGCAAGGACTCTACGAGCTGGGGTTCCGCTCGGTGGCCCGCTTGCGTCCTTTGGAGAATCTCCGCCGTAAGCCAAGGCATTGGGCAGCCATTGTCTGGTGGGCGATCTTTGGAGTGGCCGCCGGCGATATCAGCTTGTTTGTCATCCCCGAGCGCCTCATCACCGGGGCATGGAGCATCGCTGTCGGCGTACTGGCGCCCCTGCTTGTGGGGCTGATGGCCTTTCTGCTGAGTGGCTGGCACAAGAGTCGCTTTGCTTGCGGTTATGTCTTTGCAATGGCCTTTGTTTTACTGCGCTACTGGCTTGCCGCATAGCAGCCACCCTACGGAAGCGCATGGCTCGCTCCCCTATTAGAATGACGGTCCTGTTGAATCATCGAGGTCCTCCGTGATCATCCATCCCAAGGTTCGTGGCTTTATCTGCATCACAGCGCATCCGATCGGCTGCGAGAAAAACGTGCTTGAGCAAATCGAGATCACCAAAGCCGCCGGCGTGTCCGGGTCAGGCCCGAAGCGTGTGCTGGTGATTGGTGCATCCACGGGTTATGGATTGGCGTCGCGTATTACCGCGGCTTTTGGTTACGGTGCGGCAACCCTGGGCGTGTTCTTTGAGAAACCGTCCAGCGATACCAAGACCGGTACCGCCGGCTGGTATAACTCGGCCGCGTTCGACAAGCTCGCCAAGCAGGCTGGCCTGTATAGCAAGTCGATCAACGGCGATGCGTTTTCCAATGAAACCCGCGCGCGCGCAATCGAATTGATCAAGCAGGAGATGGGCGGCCAGATCGACCTGGTGGTGTATTCGCTGGCATCGCCGGTGCGCAAGCTGCCCGATACCGGCGAACTCGTTCGCTCGTCGCTCAAGACCATCGGTGAAACATTCACCGCATCGTCGGTAGACACCAATCGCGACACGGTTGTGCAAGTGTCGGTGGATCCGGCCACCGAGCAGGAAATCAAGGACACCGTTACCGTAATGGGTGGCGAGGACTGGGCACTGTGGATCGAAGCGCTAAGCAAGGCAGGCGTGCTCGCCGATCATGCCAAGACCGTGGCCTACAGCTACGTCGGCACGGAAATCACCTGGCCGATCTACTGGCACGGCACGCTGGGCCAGGCCAAGCAGCACCTCGACAACACCGCGCGCAACCTGCGCGACCAATACGCTGCGCAGCATCTCGATGCCTACGTCGGCGTAATGAAGTCCGTCGTTACCCAGGCCAGTGCCGCTATTCCGGTGATTCCGCTTTACGTCTCCATGGTGTTCCGCATCATGAAAGAGAAGGGCATCCACGAAGGCACGATCGAACAGATCAACCGGCTGTTCCACGATCGCCTGTACCGCCAGGACGCGAAGGCTCCGGAAACCGATAGCGAAGGCCGTTTGCGCCTGGACGACTGGGAGTTGCGCGACGATGTGCAGCAGGCCTGCAAGGACATGTGGCCTACCGTGACCACCGATAATTTGTGGGAGCAAACCGACTACGCAGGCTACAAGCAGGATTTTCTGCGCCTGTTCGGCTTCGTGCGCAAGGACGTCGACTACGATGCTGACGTCAATCCGAATGTGCACTTCGACGTCGTCGAGCTGTAACTCCAGGTCATAGAAGACAGTGAGTCGCGCCGGACCACGGGGCCGGCGCAGTCGATCAGGGACGCATCGCATGAATCTCGCACTATTCGATTTCGACGGAACGATCACGAAGCGTGAGATGTACCGGGACTTCATCCAGATCGTCGTGCCATCACACAGGCGCGCGATCGGTACGCTCCTGTTTGCGCCTATGGTCCTTGGCTACAAACTGGGCTTGATCTCCGGCTCCGTTATTCGTGCCGCCGTCGTTGCCTATGGCCTGCGTGGCGTTACCGAAACGGAAATGAATGAAGCAGGCAAGCGCTTCGCGCGCGAAGCCTTGCCTGGCGTCTTGCGTGCCAATGCGATGGAACGAATCCAATGGCACAAAGCGCAAGGTGATCGCGTCATCGTCGTTTCTGGTGCGCTGGACGTCTATCTCTCGCACTGGTGCCGCGAGCATGAGCTTGAGCTGATATGCACCTCGCTCGAAGCAAAAGGCGGCCGGCTGACCGGACGTCACCGCGGTAAACAATGCGTAGGCAAGGAAAAAGCGCAGCGCATCATGCAGGCGCTCGACGTCCGCGCCTTCCCGACGATCTACGCTTACGGCGACACCAAAGAGGACCTGGACATGCTGGGTCTCGCCCACAAGAAGTTCTATCGTTGGTCCGAAATGGGTTGATGGCCCCTTGGCACTGGCGTCATGATGGCTGCGAGATACGCCGTGTGGGAGGAACGATGGATCCACGACTCAACCGACGCCAGGAGGAACTGGTGGCGATCGTGCAGCGCGAAGGTTTTGCCGCGGTGGACGAGCTCGCCGCGCATTTCGACGTCGCTCCCCAGACGATCCGGCGTGATCTCAACGTGCTGGCCGACTGTGGGCTGTTGCGTCGTTATCACGGTGGCGTGGGTGCGCCGTCGAGTGTGGAAAATGTTGCCTATGCGGCGCGGCAGGTCCTGCAACAGGTGGAAAAGCAGCGCATCGCGGCATCGATCGCCAGCCAGATCCCGGACGGGGCGTCGCTTTTCATCAACCTGGGCACGACCAACGAAGTCGTCGGCCGCGCCCTGCTTGAACACCGCGGCCTGCGCGTCATTACCAATAACCTCAATATCGCGATCCTGCTCAGCGACAACCCGACGTTCGAAGTCATCGTCGCCGGCGGCGTGGTGCGCGGCCGCGACCATGGCGTCACGGGTGAGGCGACGATCGAGTTGGTCCGCCAGTTCAAGGTGGACTACGGGATCATCGGCATTTCCGGCATCGAGCTCGACGGCACGCTGCTCGATTTCGACTTTCACGAAGTACGCGTCGCGCAGGCGATCATCGAGCATTCGCGTCAGGTCTTCCTGGGGGCTGACCACAGCAAGATAGGCCGCAATGCGATGGTGCGCCTCGGTGACTTCTCACACGTAGACGCGTGGTTTACCGACCGGCAACCGCCGGACGCGCTTTTGCCCGTGCTGGAGGCCGCCGGTACCCAGCTGCATATCGCCGGGGGCGATCCCGAATAACGTGCCGGTTCGCTGCGGTGCAGCGTGCCATGTTCGTTATTGTTCGAATATGCTCGATTTTACGCAGGCGACCGGCCTGCTGATCGTGAAATGTTCGTATACGAGCATTTAGGCCTGTCTCGGGCGCCAAACGAAACTTCCGGGCACAAGACCTCACCCTCAGCACCGTTCGCCCTTCCGCAGGCGAATGGAGTAGGCAATGGTCGAGCAGGTGGTCGAACAGGTCGACGTACTGGTGGTCGGCGGTGGCGTGAACGGCGTGGGCATTGCCCGCGACGCGGTCGGCCGAGGCCTCTCCGTCTGGCTGTGCGAGCGCGATGACCTGGCGGCGCATACCTCCAGTGCCAGCACCAAGCTGATCCATGGCGGCCTGCGCTATCTGGAACAGTTCGAGTTTGCCCTGGTCGGCAAGGCGCTGGCCGAACGCGAGGTGCTGCTGCGCGCGGCTCCGCACATCATCTGGCCATTGCGTTTCGTTTTGCCTCATCAGCCGCATCTGCGTCCGGCGTGGATGATCCGCATAGGCCTGTTCCTCTATGACCATCTCGGCCGCGGTCGTCGTACCTTGCCCGGCTCCCGCCGTGTCCGATTCGGCAAGCATGTGACCGGCGAGCCGCTGCGTGACGAATTTACCCAGGGCTTTGTCTATTCCGATGCCTGGGTGCAGGATGCGCGCCTGGTCGTGCTCAACGCCATGGATGCTGCGCGCCGCGGAGCGAAGATTCAGACGCATACGCGTTGCGTCAGCGCAAAACGCGAAAGTGATGGCTGGGTCGCCGAGCTCGAATCGCGTGATGGCCGTCGCTACAGCGTACGAGCAAAAGCACTGGTGAATGCGGCGGGCCCGTGGGCGGCGTCGTTCCTCGACAACGTCGCGCACATCAAGCACGCCCATTCGCTGCGCCTGATCAAGGGCAGCCACATCGTCGTACCCAAGCTGTACGACCATCGCTACGCATATATCTTCCAGCAGCCCGACCGCCGCATCGTCTTCGCCATTCCCTACGAGCGCGATTTCACCCTGATTGGTACGACCGATATCGACTACAAGGACGATCCCTCGCATCCGGTCATCAGCGCCGAAGAAACACGTTACCTCTGCGACGCGGCCAATCGGTACTTCAAGAAGCAGCTGACGCCCGGCGATGTCGTTTGGAATTACAGCGGCGTGCGTCCACTGCTGCAGGACGAAGCGGGCAGTGCATCGGAGGTCACTCGCGACTACCAGCTCGACCTCGATACCGACGGCCCGCCCTTGCTCAACGTTTTCGGCGGCAAACTCACGACATTCCGCAAGCTTTCCGAAGAGGCTGTCGACCGACTCGCTCCCTTGCTCGGCAACGACAAGCCGGCATGGACAGCCGATGCCAAGCCGCTACCCGGCGGCGGCGAGCGCGATATCGACGGCCTGCTCGAAGACATTCGCGCGAGCCGCCCATGGTTGTCCGAAGCATTTGCGTGGCGACTGGTACACAGCTACGGCACGCGTGCACGCGACCTCCTCGGTGAGGCTGCCAGTCTCGACGCACTGGGCGAACACTTTGGCGCCGATCTTTACCAGGCCGAAGTCGATTACCTCGTACGCCACGAATGGGTGACCGAGGTCGAGGACATCTTGTGGCGGCGTAGCAAGCTGGGTTTGCGCATCGGCAAGGACGACATCGCACGCCTGCAAGCCTACCTGGCGAAACGTGCATAAAACCCCTGGCGGGGTCATTCCGTGAACTGATGGAGAAAGGGATATGCGGCAGCGAATTGGCGAACTGATATCGGAAGCCTTGGCCATGTTCATCATCATCGCCTTTGGCGATTCGGTGGCGTGCATGTATGTGCTTTACGACCCCAGTCCCTATCAAAACGCCTATTGGGGCGTGTGCATTGCCTGGGGCCTGGCGGTCACCATCGCGATCTATGCCACCGGCTCGGTGTCAGGCACGCACGCCAATCCAGCAGTTACCCTCGCGCTGGCCCTGTTTCGCGATTTCCCCTGGTCGAAGGTCGTGCCGTACTGGATCGCACAGGTCATCGGTGCTTTTCTCGGCGCCGCTGTCGTCTACGTATTGTTCGGCCCAGTGATCGACCACTTCAACGAAGCGCACCAGCTCACGCGTGAAGCGGGCGGTGCGGCGGGAGTGTTCTTTACGCATCCTGGCTTGGCGATCACGCCAATGCATGCGCTGCTCGATCAGATCATTCTTACGGCGTTTTTGTTGTTCGGTATCTTTGCCATCACCGAGCAGTACAACGAGATGGCGCCCGGCGCCAATTCCGGCGCCTTGATGATCGGTTTGCTGGTGGCGACGATCGGCGCTTCGATGGGTTATCTCGAAGCCTGGGCGATCAACCCTGCACGCGATTTTGGCCCGCGCCTCTTTGCTTATTTCGCCGGCTGGGGACGCTCGGCGTTGCCCAGCCCGGACAACTACTGGTGGGTACCGATCGTCGGTCCGCTGATCGGCGGTGTCGTCGGTGGCGCGGCCTATCAGTACCTGATCCATCCGTTTCTGCCGGCACGTCAGCGCGCACTTGAGCAGCAGCGCCAGTCCGGAACAAGCAAGCCTTCCGTCAATCCGGCTCAGTGAGGCGTGATATGAACAAGCGATACATACTGGCGATCGATCAGGGCACCACCAGCTCGCGCACCATCCTGTTCGACCACGACGGCAATATTGTCGGCACCGCACAGCGCGAGTTTCCGCAGATCTTCCCGCAGCCGGGTTGGGTCGAGCACAACCCGCGCGAAATCATGACCAGCGTGCTGGTGACGATGACCGAAGTCATCAACCAGACCGGCGTCGATCCGGCGAGCATCGATGGCATCGGCATTACCAACCAGCGTGAAACCGCCGTAGTGTGGGACAAGGCCACCGGTCAGCCGATCTACAACGCGATCGTGTGGCAATCACGCCAGACCGCCGATATCTGCGAGCAGATCAAGGCTGACGGTCACGACCAATTGTTTCGCGACAAGACGGGTCTGCTGGTCGACGCTTATTTCTCCGGTACCAAGGTGAAGTGGATACTCGACAAGGTCGAGGGCGCACGCGAGCGTGCGAAGAAGGGCGAGCTGCTGTTCGGCACCATCGACACCTGGCTGATCTGGAACCTCACCGGTGGCAAGGTGCATGTCACCGACTACACCAATGCCTCGCGCACCTTGATGTACGACATCTACAAGCGCCAATGGGACGAAGAGCTGCTCAAGATACTCGACGTGCCGCGGGCGATGTTGCCCGAGGTGAAATCGTCGAGCGAAGTCTATGGCAACGTCCAGGCGAAGCATTTCTTCGGTCGTGAGGTACCCATTGCCGGCATCGCCGGCGATCAGCAGGCAGCGCTGTTCGGGCAGGCGTGTTTCGAGCCGGGCCTGGCCAAGAACACCTATGGCACGGGTTGCTTCATGCTGATGAACACCGGCGACAAGGCGGTTCGTTCCAAGAACGGTCTGCTCACGACGATTGCATGGGGCATCGATGGCAAGGTCGAGTACGCGCTCGAAGGCAGCATCTTCGTCGCCGGCTCGGTAATCCAGTGGCTGCGCGATGGCTTGCGCATGCTAGGCAAGGCCAGCGATTCGCAGGAGTATGCCGAGCGCGCACGCGACAATGATGGCGTGTATTTCGTGCCGGCCTTTGTCGGCCTGGGCGCACCGTACTGGCGCAGCGATGTGCGCGGTGCGGTATTCGGCTTGTCGCGTGGCACGACGAAGGAGCAGTTCATTCGTGCCGCGTTGGAGTCGATGGCATATCAGACGCGCGATGTGCTCGAAGCGATGCAGAGCGACTCGGGCATCCAGTTGAAAGAGCTGCGTGCGGATGGTGGTGCGATCGCCAATGATTTCATGGCGCAGTTCCAGGCCGATATTCTCGATGTGACCTTGTTGCGTCCGAAGGTGCAGGAAACGACGGCACAAGGTGCTGCATATCTTGCCGGGCTTGCCGTGGGCTTCTGGGAAAACCGTGACGATATTTCCAAGCGCTGGGCGGTGGACCGAGAGTTCAAGCCGTCGATGCAGGAAGAGCAGCGCGAGGCGTTGTATGCCGGGTGGAAACAGGCGGTGCAGGCGACGATGGGGTTTAAGCCGGCCAAGGAGAGGAGTGAGTGAAGGGGCGAGGAGTGAGTGAAGGGACTAGGAGTGAGTGAAGAGGAGTGAGTGAAGAGGAGTGAGTGAAGAGGAGTGAGGAGTGAGTGAGAGCGTTGCTCTTGCCTCATTTCTTCCTGCTTCGTCAACTTCGACCTTGCTCGTTTCTTCCTGCTTCGTCATTCCGGCGCAGGCCGGAATCTATCCCTCGGTGCTGGCTCGTCAAGTCACGCCTGGCATGCGGCAATGCCCAGATGGATGATCGGCTTCGCTGTTGGGAAGCGCCTCCGGCCTGCGCTGGGACGGTGAAATATGAGGTTTTCGCAGGGGGTATGTGGAAGCTGTCCATAAAAAAGGCCTCCATATCTGGAGGCCTTCTCGAAAACAAAAAACAATAAAGTCAGATCGCGTAACCAAACTGGTCCGCAAACTCCTTCGCAAACTCCGCATACGTAAACCGCTGGTTCTGCGTTCCCGGGTGCTCTACCTTCAGCGCGCCCATCAACGAAGCCATGCGGCCAACGGTCGGCCAGTCCTTGCCCTGCATGATGCCGAAGATCAGGCCGGCGCGATAAGCATCGCCGCAACCGGTCGGATCAATCACCTGACGCTCGCGCGCCGGCGGAATCTCATGCGTGGTGCCGTCTGTGAGATGGATCAACGAACCGCGCGGGCCCTGCGTCACGATGTACGCATCGACGCGCTTGGCGATTTCCGCCGCGCTCCAGCCCGTGCGCGATTGCAGCAGCTGCGACTCGTAATCGTTGACGATCACATAGGTCGCCTTTTCGATCATCGAGCGGAACTCGTCGCCGTTGAACAACGGCATTGCCTGGCCCGGATCGAAAATGAAAGGCACCTTGCGCGATGCGAACTCATCGACGTGCTGCAACATTGCCTCGCGGCTGTCCGGCGCAACGATCGCAAAGGTCACTTCCGGAATGTCGCGCACATGGTTCTCGTGCGCGCTCGACATCGCACCGGGATGGAACGCAGTGATCTGGTTGTTATCCAGGTCGGTGGTGATGAAGCACTGCGGCGTGAACTGCTCGTCGTACACGCGTACGTAGTCCATGCGGATGCCGAACTCTTCCATGTGTTGACGATACGGCGCGAAGTCCTGACCGACCGCAGCGACAGGCAATGGATCGGCGCCGAGCAGCTTCAGGTTGTACGCGATGTTGCCGGCGCAACCGCCGAACTCGCGACGCATGCGCGGCACCAGGAACGACACATTCAGGATATGCACCTGATCGGGCAGGATGTGATTCTTGAACTGGTCCTGGAACACCATGATGGTGTCATAGGCCAGCGATCCGCAGATAACGGCAGACATGGTGCGTGAAAGCCCCCGAGCTGGTGAAAGGTGAGATGAAAGCGGCCGCGTCGCATCCCGTTACCCCGGGCTCGGCCAAACCCGGGGATAGTACCTTTATCCGTTCGCCAGGGCGAATATCTGTCTTTTTTCTGACCTCGCCCCGAAGGCAGAAAACGCACTTATCACCGCGATCTACAAGGGTTTCTTAACGAGATACTCCTTGCGTGCAGGGTGCGGCGACACTAAACTGGCTCGCTTACTTTTTAGCCAGACCAGGGTGTACGGCGGCCACATGTTCAAGAAGTTTCGCGGGATCTTTTCTAACGATATCTCCATCGACTTGGGCACGGCCAACACGCTCATTTATGTGCGTGGTCAGGGCATTGTGCTGAACGAGCCTTCGGTGGTGGCCATTCGTCAGGACCGTGGTCCGGGCGGTCCGCGCGCTGTCGCAGCCGTCGGTAGCGACGCGAAGAAGATGCTGGGCCGAACCCCAGGCAATATCGCCACCGTCCGCCCGATGAAGGATGGCGTGATCGCCAACTTCTCGATGACCGAGGCGATGCTGCAGCATTTCATCAAGCAGGTGCACCGTTCGCGCCTGCTGCGCCCCAGCCCCCGCGTGCTGGTCTGCGTGCCCTGCGGCTCGACCCAGGTGGAGCGCCGCGCGATCAAGGAATCGGCCGAAGGCGCCGGCGCCCGCGACGTGTTCCTGATCGAGGAGCCGATGGCCGCTGCGATCGGCGCCGGCATTCCGGTGCATGAGGCGCGTGGCTCGATGGTGCTCGATATCGGTGGCGGTACCTCCGAGGTCGCCGTCATCTCCTTGAACGGTATCGTTTATTCCCAGTCCGTCCGCGTCGGCGGCGACCGCTTCGACGAGGCGATCATCAACTATGTGCGCCGCAACCACGGCACCCTGATCGGCGAGTCCACCGCCGAGCGGATCAAGATGGAAATCGGCTGCGCTTTCCCGCAGACCGACGTGCGCGAGATCGAAATCTCCGGCCGCAACCTGGCCGAGGGCGTGCCGCGCATGTTCACCATCAACTCCAACGAGGTGCTTGAAGCCCTGCACGAGCCGCTGTCGGGCATCGTGGCGGCGGTGAAGTCGGCGTTGGAACAGACCCCGCCGGAACTGTGCTCCGACGTGGCCGAGCGCGGCATCGTGCTCACCGGCGGCGGCGCGCTGCTGCGTGACCTGGACCGCCTGATCTCCGAAGAGACCGGCCTGCACGTGCAGGTGGCCGACGAGCCGCTGACCTGCGTGGCACGTGGCGGTGGCAAGGCGCTGGAGCTGATCGACCAGCACGGTAGCGATTTCTTCGCGCCGGAATAAGCAGCAGGCCCCTCGCTCGAGGGGGTCGTCAATGCCCTCTGCCGGTCAGGCAAGAGGGCCGGGTAAGGAGCGGTACGCTTGATCTTGTCGATCGAAAACTCTTCTTTCGGCGTATCGCGGTCGCTCCGCATCCTTACCGTTCGTGTTTTCCGCCGGATACCGGTGTTCGTCCCACGCAGTACGGGTAGTCCGGTTTCATGGCGCTGACGCGCGAAGACAATTCCCCGCTGTTTGCCGGCACCGTCGCTGGCACGCTGCGTTTGATCTTTTATCTCGCGCTGGCCATGGTGTTGATGGTGCTCGACCATCGCAATGGCTGGATCTGGCGCGTCCGTTATTCCATGTCCGTGGTGGTGGAGCCGGTTTATCGGCTGGCCGGTCTGCCGGCCGCGGGCATGCGCACGCTGACCGTGGCGTTTGCCGATCGCAAGCTGTTGACCGAGCAGAACCAGCGTCTGCGCGAAGACCTGCTGCTGGCCAATGCCAAATTGAACCGCATGGCCGCGGTGGCCGAGCAGAACCAGCGTCTCAAGGGCTTGCTCGACACCCAGCGCAGCCTTGAGCTCAACGTGCAGCTCGCCCGCGTGATCGGCATGGACCTGGGCACGAACCAGCAGCGGCTGGTGGTAAACCTGGGTGCGCGCGACGATATCAAGCAGGGCCAGGTCGTGATCGATGCGCATGGTGTGATCGGCCAGATCGTCGAAGTGCTGCCGACTACCTCGATCGTGATGCTGGTAACCGACCCCAATCACGCCACGCCGGTGGTGGTGGAGCGTACCGGTTTGCGTACCGTGGCCTATGGCGTGCGCGAGGGCGACCAGCTCAGCCTGCCCAATGTGCCGATGGCCGCCGACATTCGTGCCGGCGACAAGTTGTTGAGCTCGGGCCTCGGCGGGCGCTTTCCGCCCGGGTTTCCGGTGGGCGAGGTGCTGAGCGTGGGTCAGTCGCAATCGGGCATGTTTCTCGAAGCGCGTGCGCGTCCGACCGCCGACATCGACCGTAGCGACGATGTGCTGATCCTGCACGACCAGGCCGAACCGGTCGGTCCGCCTTCGCCTGCCGCCCCAGTCGGCCCGCCGGCCAGCCTGGCGCCGCCACCGGGCGAAGTTGCCGCGCCTGCCGGTGCGCGTAGCGCGGCGACGCCAGCCTCGACCACTTCGACGGTGCAGCCATGAACAAGCAACGGCTGAGTGCGCTCTGGGTCGCCGGTACGCTGGCGTTTGCGCTGCTGTCGATGCTGGTGCCGCTACCGGGCGTGCTGCAGCCGTTCAAGCCGTACTGGCCCGCGCTGGTGCTGATCTACTGGGCGCTCGAATCCAATGACCGCGTCAGCCTGGGGCTGGCCTTCGTGGTGGGCCTGGCGGCCGATCTGCTCGACGGCTTGCTGCTGGGCGAGCAGGCGCTGCGTCTGTGCGCGATCGTCTTTATCGTGCTGCGCTTCCGCTCGCGCCTGCGCTTTTTCCCGATGTGGCAACAGACGCTGGCGGTGATGGCGCTGCTGGTGAACGACCGCATCCTGTTGTTGATCGTGCGCGTCTTTGCCGGCGACGCACTGCCGCCGCCGAGCTGGTGGATCTCGCCCTTCGTCGGTGCGGCCCTGTGGCCCTTTGTGTTCCTGTTGCTCGATGACCTGCGGATGCGCCTGCGCATCCAGCAGCAATAGGCGCGCATGGCACGGCGTTCGCTCAAGGACACCCGCGGCGAAAGCGCGCTGTTCCGGCGCCGCGCGCTGGCGGGTTTTTTGCTGATCCTGATCGGCCTTGGTGCGCTAATCGGCCGCTATGTCTATCTGCAGGTCTACCACCACGACGAGTTCGCGTCCCGCTCGGAAAGCAACCGCATCAAGCCGCGCGCGATTCCTCCGGCGCGCGGCCTGATCTACGACCGCAATGGCGTGCTGCTGGCCGACAACGTGCCCGCGTTTCGCCTGGAAGTGATTCCCGAGCAGATCGACGATATGCCGGCCTTGCTGGCCGAACTGGGCAATGTGATCCCGCTCAGCAGCGACGACCTGGACAACTTCAAGAAACAGCTCAAGCAGAACCGCCGCTTTGACAGCGTACCGTTGAAACTGCGCCTGACCGAGGACGAGATCGACCGTTTCGCGGTGAACCGCTGGCGCTTTCCCGGTGTGGACGTCGTGCCCTATCTGACGCGGCGCTATCCGCTGGGGCCGCTGTTCGCCCATGTGGTGGGCTATGTCAGCCGCATCGATGCGGACGATCTCAACCGGCTCGATCCGGAGCGTTACAAGGGCACCAGCCACGTGGGCCGCACCGGGTTGGAGCGCTCGTACGAAGACATGCTGCACGGCACGCCGGGCTACGAGCTGGTCGAGGTCAATGCCGATGGTCGCGTGCAGCAGGTATTGAAAACCTATCCGCCGATACCGGGGAAGAATCTTTATCTCAGTATCGATGCGCGGGTGCAGAAGGCGACGACGGATGCTTTTGAAGGCCGCCCGGGTGGCGCGGTGGCGATCGATCCGCGCAATGGCCAGGTGCTCTCCATGGTCAGTGTGCCGAGCTACGACCCCAACCTGTTCGTCAACGGCATCAGCCGCGTCGACTACAGCTCGCTGACCAACGCGCCGGACAAGCCGCTGCTCAATCGTGCGCTGGTCAGCGCGTATCCGCCGGGTTCGACGGTCAAGCCGTTCCTCGCGCTGGGCGGTCTCGAATACGGTATCCGTCGGCCGGAAGACACCGTGCTGTCGACCGGTCAGTTCTGCATCCCGGGGCAATCGCGCTGTTACCGCGACGACACGCCCGGTGGCGACGGTACGGTCAACATGGTGCGGGCGATCCAGAAATCGACCAACACGTATTTCTACAAACTTGCGCTCGACCTCGGCATCGATCGCCTGAGCAGCTGGATGGGCAGCCTGGGCTTCGGTAACCGGACGGGTATCGATCTGGTGGGCGAAGGTCGCGGCATCCTTCCATCGCGCGAGTGGAAGGCGTCACGCAGCAAGGCGGGCTGGTTTCCCGGTGAAACCATCATTGCCGGCATTGGACAGGGTTACTGGAACGTCACCGCATTGCAGCTGGCGCACGCCACCGCAACGTTGGCCGGCCATGGCACGCCGTATGCGCCGCGTCTGGTCATGTCGACCCAGGATGCCGGCGTGAACGCGCAGCCGCAGCCATTGGCCAACCCGCCGAGCGGCCCGTCGGTGATCAAGAATCCCGCGCACTGGAATACGATCAACCAGGGTATGGAAGCGGTGATTACGGGCGGTACCGGCAAGATCGTGTTTACCGGATTCCCCTATCTCGTTGCCGGCAAAAGCGGTACGGCCGAACGTTTCTCGCGCAAGACCGATGCCTACGACACCAACAAGAATTCGGCGTACCTGGCCAAGCGCCACCGCGCCTGGTTCATTGCCTACATGCCTGCCGATGCACCCAAGATCGCCATGGCGGCGATGGTCGAAGCCGGCGCATGGGGCGCGTCGGATGCCGGTCCCATCGTGCGCAAGACGCTCACGGCGTGGATCGAGACGCAGGGCGGGGCAGTGCCGCCGATGACGCCTGAAACGGTGCCGCAGGTACCCACCGATAACGATCAACCGGAAGATGCCCCGGTCGCGACACCGGCGGACATGCCGGCCGCACCCAGCAGCACCACCGACGACAACGACGGAGACGCACAATGATCGAAGCGGCTCTGATGCGTTTGCGCTATTTCCTCAAGCGCATCATGACGCGCCCGCGCATCGACCTGCCGCTTGCCGGTGGTCTGCTGCTGCTCGCCTGCGCCGGCCTGGTCACGCTCTACAGCGCGGGCGGCAACAACATGGCGCTGGTGGTCGGGCAGGCCGGTCGCTTCGTCATGGGTGCGGTGCTGATGGTGGTGATCTCGCGCATCCCGCCGTCCGTGCTGCGTGGCTGGACACCCTGGCTGTACGCCGGCAGTACCGCCCTGCTACTGGTCGTGGCCGCGCTGGGTGAAGGGCGCGGTGCGTATCGCTGGCTGGATCTCGGCGTGATGCGCTTCCAGCCGTCGGAATTGCTCAAGCTCACCATGCCGATGATGGTGGCCTGGTATCTGCACCCGCGTCAGCTGCCGCCGAGCTGGAAAGACATCATCGTCGTCGGCATCTTGATCGCGATACCCGCCGGCCTGATCGCCGAGCAGCCCGATCTCGGTACGGCCTTGCTGGTAGCCGGCGCGGGCGCGTTTGCGCTGTTCCTGTCGGGCATGGCCTGGTGGAAGATCGGCAGCCTGCTGGCGGCCGTGGGCGGCATGATCCCGGTGGCCTGGCACTTTCTGCACGAATACCAGCGCAACCGCGTGCGCACCTTGCTCGATCCCGAATCCGATCCGCTCGGCAATGGTTGGCACATCATCCAGTCGCAGATCGCCGTCGGCTCCGGCGGTGTCTTTGGCAAGGGCTGGCAGCACAGTACGCAGTCGCGGCTGGACTTCTTGCCCGAGCACACCACCGACTTCATCTTCGCGGTGTTTTCCGAAGAGTTCGGCCTGGTCGGCGTGATCGCCATCGTGACGCTCTACGCCTTCATCATCGGCCGCTGCCTGTGGATCGCCATGGAAGCGCGCGAAACCTATTCGCGCCTGCTCGCCGGCGCGATCGGCATGAGCTTTTTCGTCTACGTCTTCGTCAATGGCGGCATGGTCGCCGGCATGTTGCCGGTGGTCGGCGTGCCTATGCCGCTGGTCAGTTATGGCGGCACATCGGCGGTGTCGTTGTTGACCGGATTCGGCGTGTTGATGTCGATCCACGCCAATCGAAAGATGCACGTGTGAGTCGGCGAGGCTGGCGGCTTTACCGCTCACCTCATGCTAGGCTCCCAGAAAGCCGTACCAAACGAAGTAACCCATGACAATGACGTCTCTCCCACATCGTGTTTTCCGTCTGGCAGCATTGGCTGCGTTTTTCTTCAGCAGCGTCGTCGCCGCTGAAACGCATCCCGGCCAGGACAAGCTGGTCAAAGAGATAGCGCTGGAGACGGGCAAGGACCCGAAGGCGCTGAACGCATTGCTCGATGGCGCCAAGAAGCAGCAGAGCATTCTCGATGCGATCAGCCGCCCGGCCGAAGCCAAGCCGTGGAAGGACTACCGCCCGATCTTCGTCACCGACAAGCGCATCAGCGACGGCATCGCGTTCTATCGCGAGCATCGCGAGCTGATCGAAGGCATCGCGCACAAGTACCACGTCGCACCGGAATACATCGTCGCCATCGTCGGCGTGGAAACCTCCTACGGGCGCATTACGGGCAAGTACAAGGTGCTCGATGCGCTGGTCACGCTGGGGCTGTATTACCCGCCACGCCAGGCGTTTTTCCGCGATCAGCTCAAGGTGCTGCTGACCTTGCCCGAGAACCATCTCGCCGGCCCGGTCGATACGCTGATGGGCTCGTATGCAGGCGCGCAAGGCTGGGGACAGTTCATGCCCTCGAGCATTCGCGACTTTGGCGTGGACGAGGACAACGACGGGCATATCGATCTGCACGATTCGTTGCCCGATATCCTGGCCAGCGTCGCCAATTATTTCGCCAAGCACGGTTGGGTCGAAGGTGGCCCGGTCGCCGAACAGGCACAGCCCGATGCGCACGCCAAGCCGATCACGGTGAAGGATTCCACGCCGCAGTGGCCGCTGGAGCAGTTGGAGGCCTGGGGCTACGCACCGCTCAAGCAGCTCAATCCCGGTCAGCTGACGAGCCTGCAATCGCTCGATGGCGCCAATGGCAAGGAATACTGGTTCACCTTCCAGAATTTCTACGTGATCACACGCTACAACCGCAGCCCGCTCTATGCCTTGTCGGTGCATCAGCTGGCACAGGCCATCGCCGACGGGGTGCATGGGGGAGAAGCTCATTGATGAAGCTGCTGCGCGGACTGGCAGTTCTGGCAATACTCGTGTTGTTGGTCGGTTGCGGCGGTGGCAAGACCCGTCCAGGCAAGGCGTCTTCGTCGTCGACGGCACGCAGCAGTTCAAGTGGGGGCAGTAGTGGCAGCAGCAGTGGCGGCTTCCGTGACGACATCAGCAAGTCGCAAAGCAGCCGTTATCGCGACAGCGACGACAGCGTGCCCTCCGGTCCGCCGCCGGACCTGAGCAAGCTGGTCGAGCCGACGCCGAAAAACGAGCCGCGCTCGCTCTACGGCAACAAGTCGCCGTATTCGGTGCTGGGCCGTACCTACAGCGTACTGCCGAGCGCCAGCGGTTACGTCGAGCGCGGCATTGCGTCGTTCTACGGCAACAAGTTCCACGGCTTCAAGACCTCCAATCTGGAGGACTACGACATGTACAAGTTCAGCGCGGCGCACAAGACCTTGCCGATCCCGAGCTATGCGCGCGTGACCAATCTGGAAAACGGCAAGAGCGTGGTGGTACGCATCAACGACCGCGGCCCGTTCCACGAAAACCGCATCATCGACCTGTCCTATGCGGCGGCGGTAAAGATCGGCGTGTGGCCCAAGGGCACCGGCCTGGTCGAAGTGCGCGCGCTGGTCCCGGGCGAGCCCGACCTGCCGCCGCCCCCGCCGGCACCTTCGGTGGTGGCCGGCGCGCCTAAACCCGGCATTTTTCTGCAGGTGGGCGCGTTCTCCGACAATGCCAATGCCGAGCGTGTCGCGCAGCAGTTGCGCGCGGCCAATCTGGCCCCGGTACAGGTGATCGACGCCCAGATCGGCGGTCGCGCGGTGCGCCGCGTGCGGCTGGGGCCGATCAGCGACGTGGACTCAGCTGACCAGATCACTACTCAGATTGAAACCATGGGTCTGCCCAGGCCGCAGGTCGCGGTAGACTGATGCAATTGCCGCCTCATAGGGCGGCGGAGTGACGATGGTGCGGTTGCTGGAGCGGAAACCTCCAACGACCGCCTCTACCTCGTCATCCCGGCGAAGGCCGGGATCCAGTGGCTTCGGTTCGTGGTTTTCGCGGTAGAGCAAATCCTTGATGACTCTCGCGACAACCAGCTGCAAAGTCACTGGATCCCGGCCTTCGCCGGGATGACGAGGGCGGTGAGGTTTTTTGAAAGTCGTCCCCCCGATATCGCTTCACCTTTTTCAGGATTTCAAGAGATCACGATGAGCCTTCTGCGCCGTACCCTTTCCTCGCTTGCCGTCGCCGCCCTGGTTGTCGGCACCGCCTTCGCCCAGCAGACGCCGACCCCGACTCCGCAGGTTCCGCACCCCACGCCGGTGCCGCGTCCGGTGGTGCCCGATGCGCCGGTGCCGCCGCCGCCGGATGTGGAAGGCAAGAGCTGGGTGCTGATGGATTACGCCACCGGCCAGGTGCTCGCCTCCAAGGACCCTGACGTACGCGTCGAGCCCGCTTCGATCACCAAGGTCATGACCGATTACGTCGTGTCGGCCGAGGTCGCTAACGGCAAGGTCCACATGGAAGACAAGGTCACCATCAGCGAAAACGCCTGGCGTGGCGGTGGCGCGGGTACCGACGGCTCGACCAGCTTCATGCAGCTCAACAGCCAGGTCACGCTGAAAGACCTGCTCTACGGCATGATCATCCAGTCCGGTAACGACGCCGCCATCGCACTGGCCGAGCATACGGCCGGCTCCGAGGGTAACTTCGCCAACCTGATGAATGCCTATGCCAAGCAGCTGGGCATGGTCAATTCGAACTTCCAGAACGCGTCGGGCTACCCGATCGCCAACCACTACACCACCGCGCGCGACATCGCGATCCTTTCGCGCGCGCTGATCCACGACTTCCCTGAGGACTACGCCATCTCGGCGATCAAGGACTTCGAGTGGAACGGCATCAAGCAGCACAACCGCAACCTGCTGTTGTGGCGCGACCCGAGCGTGGACGGCATCAAGACCGGCCATACCGCCGCCGCGGGCTTCTGCCTGGCCGCCTCGGCCAAGCAGGGCGATGCGCGCATGATCGCCATCGTGATGGGTGCGAGCAGCGAAAAGGCGCGCGCCGACGCCGCCATGGCGCTGCTCAGCTACGGCTTCCGTTTCTACGAAACCCACAAGCTGTACGACAGCAACAAGCCGCTGGCCACCCCGAAGCTGTGGAAGGGCACGGAAAACCAGCTGCCGATCGGCGTGACCGATAACGTCCTGGTCACCGTCAAGCGCGGCGACTACGACAAGCTCAAGGCCGAGATGGACATCCCGGCCACGCTGATCGCGCCCTTCACCAAGGGCCAGCAGATCGGCACCCTGCGCGTCACGCTCGATGGCCAACCGGTGCAGAACGTGCCGCTGGTCGCGCTGAACGACGCGCCGCAAGGCGGTTTCTTCGCGCGCCTGTGGGACAGCATCATGCTGTGGTTCCATAGCGACAAGAAACCCGAAACGAAGTAAGCGGAGGGCGGCACCATGCGCGATATCAGCATCGATGACCTGAAGGCCGAAGGCGGCAAGGGCTTCGAATTCCCCGGCGAGCACGACATCACCGCCATCGGTAACGCGAGCGCGGAGCTGACCGTGAAGGTGCCGGAAATCCTGCTCCGTGTCGGCGTGCGCGTCGACCACGAAACCGTGCGCTACCGTGCTACCGACAAGGGCAACTACGCCTCGGTCACTGTCAGCGCCTTTTACGAGACGCGCGAACAGTACGACGAGGCGCGCAAGGCGCTGCATGACGATCCGGATATTCGGACGACGCTCTAAAGCAGTTGAGAGTGGAGAGGAGTGAGGAGAGAGAGTGGGCTTGGCGCCTTTACTCGCCTCTCACTTCTCTTCACTGCGCCCTTCGCTGCCCTTGCAACCCCCTGGCTCCGTCCTCAAATCAAGCCAATCCCCGGTTCAGGCCACCCCATGTCCTTGCCCCTGAAAATCCGCCGCCTCGGCCGCCAGCCGTACGAGACGACCTGGAACGCGATGAAAGCGTTCACGGATCAGCGTGATAGCGACACGATCGACGAACTTTGGCTGCTTGAGCACGATCCGGTGTTCACCCTGGGCCAGGCCGGCAAGATGGAGCACGTGCTGATGCCGGGGGATATCCCGGTGGTCCCGGTGGATCGGGGCGGGCAGGTGACGTATCACGGGCCGGGCCAGATCGTGGGATATCCGCTGATCGACCTGCGCCGGGCCGGCGTGGGCGTGCGCGAGCTGGTCTGCAAGATCGAGCAGGCCCTGATCGACACCATGGAGCACTGGAACATCGTCGCCGAGCGCGTCGAAGGCGCCCCGGGCGTCTACGTCGGCGGGGCCAAGGTCGGCGCGCTGGGCCTGCGCGTGCGGCGCGGCTGCAGCTTCCATGGGCTGGCCTTCAACGTAAACATGGACCTGGAACCGTTTCACCGTATCAACCCCTGTGGCTACAAGGGTTTGGCGGTCACTCAGGTGCTAGACTTGGGCGGTCCGTCGCAGCTGGCGGATGTCGAAGACGTGCTGATCGGCGAGTTCTGCCGGCAGTTCGGTTTCGATGCCGAGCCGGCCGCCCCCGTTCTCCCCGAACTCCCCGCTCGCGTAGCGGTCTGAGCCTGTCTACATGAGCGAAATGACCCCTTCCAAGGCTATCCCGATCAGCGTTGTCTCCGGTGCACCGGTCGACAAGCAATTGGGCAATGACAAGATCGCGCTCAATCGCGCGGGTTTTGATACGGCCGTGCCCGTCTTGCGCAAACCGAGCTGGATCCGCGTGCGCCTGCCGCAAGGCAATGCCGTGCAGCAGTTGAAAGCCCGCCTGCGCGAAAACTCGCTGGTGACGGTGTGCGAAGAAGCCTCCTGCCCGAACATCCACGAATGTTTCAGCAAGGGCACCGCCACCTTCATGATCCTCGGCGAGGTCTGCACACGCCGCTGCTCGTTCTGCGATGTGGCACACGGCCGTCCGGCCGCGCCCGATCCGCTGGAGCCGGCACGCCTGGCCGAGACCATTCGCGACATGCGCCTGCGCTATGTGGTGATCACCTCGGTCGATCGCGACGACCTGCGCGATGGCGGTGCCGAGCATTTCGCCGCGTGCATCCGCGCCACGCGTCATGCCGCGCCGAACATCAAGATCGAGATCCTCACGCCCGATTTCCGCGGCAAGGGTCGTATGGAGCGTGCGCTGGAAGTCCTCAAGGACTATCCGCCGGACGTGTTCAACCACAACCTGGAAACCGTGCCGCATCTGTATCGCGAAGTGCGCCCGGGTGCCGATTACCAGTGGTCGCTGGATCTGCTCAAGCGCTTCAAGGCGCAGCATCCGGACGTCCCGACCAAGTCCGGCATCATGCTGGGCCTGGGCGAAACGATGGAGCAGGTACTCGAGACCATGCGCGATTTACGCGCGCATGACGTCGACATGATCACCATCGGCCAGTACCTGCAGCCGACGCCGCATCATCATCCGGTGGTGCGTTATTGGACGCCGGAAGAATTCGAAGCACTGCGCGAAGCGGGCGAAGCGATGGGTTTTGGCCACGTCGCCTCCGGTCCGCTGGTTCGTTCGTCCTACCACGCCGACCTGCAGGCCCATGCAGCCGGTGTCACCGAGCACGCCTAAAAAGAGGCCTCATGAAATTTCGCCGCACTTCGCTTGCTCTCCTGCTCGCCCTCACCCTGACGGGCGGCCTCGGTCTCCACGCGCAATCGGCCGCTGATCTCAGCGATAGCGCCCAGCCGCGTAAAGCCTCGTCGTTGCCGCTCAAGCCCACGTTGACCGAAGCGCAGGCCGCGCAGCTGTCGGCACGCTTCCTGACGCGCTTCCATTACGACGCCCAGCCGCTTGACGACGCGATGTCGGCCAAGATCTACAAGGCCTACTTCGATGGTCTCGATGGCGAGAAGGTGTTCTTCACTCAGGAAGACATGGCGAAGTTCGCACCGCTGAAGACGCAGTTCGACGACGCAATCTGGAACAAGGACCTGTCCGGTCCCTTCTCGGTGTTCAATCTCTACGTGCAGCGCGCGGTCGATCGCATGACCTACGCGCGCGGCCTGCTCAAGCAGGGCTTCGACCTGACCAAGGACGAGAGCTACGCCTATGACCGCAAGAAGGCCGACTGGCCCAAGGACAAGGCCGAACTCGACGATCTGTGGCGCAAGCGTACCAAGAACGACTGGCTGCGCCTGAAGCTCGCCGGCAAGAGCGACGACGATATTCGCAAGACGCTGGACAAGCGCTACGCCGGCTATATCGACCGCGTGCGCCAGCTCGACGGCGAAGATGCGTTCCAGACCTTCATGAACGCCTACGCCGAATCCACCGACCCGCATACCGATTACCTCGGCCCGCGCGCGGCGGAAAACTTCGACATCGCGATGAAGCTTTCGCTCGAAGGCATCGGCGCGGTGCTGCAGACGCGTGACGAATACACCGCGATCCGCGAGATCGTGCCGGCCGGCCCCGCGGCCAAGTCCGGCAAGGTGCACGTGGGCGATCGCATCGTTGCGATCGGTCAGGGCACCGAAGGCCCGATGACCGACGTGATCGGCTGGCGCGTCGACGACGTGGTCAAGCAGATCCGCGGCAAGAAAGACACCACGGTGCGCCTGGAAATCCTGCCTGCCGATGCGGGCGTGGACGGCAAGCACGAAATGATCAGTCTGGTACGCCAGAAGGTCAGCATCGAGGAGCAAGCCGCCAAGAGCCGCGTCATCGACATCAAGGACGGCGACGTCTCGCGCAAGATCGGCGTGATCGAGCTGCCGACGTTCTATTCCGATTTCGGTGCGCGTCGCGAAGGCGACAAGAACTTCAAGAGCGCCACCCGCGACGTCGCCAAGCTGCTTGGCGAACTCAAGGCGCAGGGTGTCGAAGGCGTGGTGATGGACCTGCGCAACAACGGCGGCGGTTCGCTGATCGAAGCGAACGAGCTGACTGGCCTGTTTATCGACAAGGGCCCGGTGGTGCAGGTGCGTGATGCACGCGGCCAGATCGACGTGCAGGGAGACGACACGCCTGGCATGTCCTGGAGCGGTCCGTTGGCCGTGCTGACCAATCGCGGTTCGGCCTCGGCATCGGAGATTTTCGCGGCGGCGATCCAGGATTGGGGCCGCGGCCTGATCATCGGTGAGCCGACCTTCGGCAAGGGCACGGTGCAGAACCTGGTCGACCTCGACCGCTTCGCCACCAGCCCGAGCGAGAAGCCGCAGTTCGGCGAACTGAAGATGACCATCGCCGAGTTCTTCCGCATCAATGGCGGTTCGACCCAGTTGAAGGGCGTGACGCCGGACATCCAGTTCCCGAAGAACGGTGACGAGAAGGACTTCGGCGAATCGACCTACGACAATGCGCTGCAGTGGACGCAGATCGCGCCGGCCGACTACAAGCCGGTGGCCGATCTCAAGGCGTACCTGACTCAGCTCCAGGCCAAGCATGACGCACGCGCGCTCAAATCGCCGGGCTGGAAGCTGATGCTCGACGAGCTGGCGCAGTACAAGGCCATGCGCGACAAGACCACCATCTCGCTCAACCTCGCCCAGCGCGAAACCGAGCGTAAGCAGCTCGACGCCATCCAGGCCGACTTCCGCGCCCGTCACAAGGTGATCGACGGCGGTACCGGTGTGGCGGGTGACGATTCCCAGGACGCGCTGGACGACGGTCTGAACCCGAACGAGCGCAGCCTGAAGTCCGAGCTACAGGCAGAGAAGGACGCCAAGAAGGCGAAGGACCCGCAGTTGCAGGAAACCGCGCACATCCTGTTCGACGCAGTCGGCATGATCAAGGCCGATCCGAAGATCGCCGCGGCCGTGCTGCCCTATGGCGGCAAGGACCACGACTGGGAGACGACCGCTGCCGTGAACACGGAGAAGCCGGCCGCCAGCCCCGCCGCTGCGCATTGAGCAGGGCTTTATACGGATAAAAAGCAGCGCTTCGGCGCTGTTTTTTTTTTGCGCACTTGGTGGTGTGGCGGTCGCGACTGAAGTCGCTCCTACAAACTAGGAAAAGCCTCGCTAGCTTGTAGGAGCGACTTCAGTCGCGACCGTCCCCCTGACGCAACCACAAGTCGCAGTTGACCAACAGGCCACTTGACGCCACCGCGCCGCTGCGCAAGCGTAGGCCCCACGCGTCGGCTCGGAGCCCAAGCATGGATACCTTGCAGAGCTTGGCGTTGGCAGGTGGCCTGTCCCTGGGTAGTGGGATACGCCTTTATGCCACCGTGTTTATCGCCGGCCTGCTTGGCCGGCTGGGATGGGTGCCGCTGCCGGAAGGCTTGCAGGTGCTGACCAGCTACTGGGTGCTGGGCATTTCCGGCGTGTTGATGCTCGGCGAATTTCTCGCCGACAAGATCCCTGCGTTCGACAGCGTCTGGGATGCCGTGAATACGTTTATCCGCATCCCGGCCGGCACCTTGCTGGCCTGGGGCGTGTTCAAGAACGCGCCGGGCGGCGAGCAGGTCGCGGCGGCCTTGATCGGTGGCGCCATCGTATCGGGCACGCATCTGGCGAAGGCTGGCGGGCGTGCCTTGATCAATACCTCGCCCGAGCCGGTAAGCAACTGGACGGCCAGTTTCGGCGAGGACATTTCGCTGATTGGTGTGCTGTATCTGATGTGGGCACACCCGGCGGCGATGCTGGTGGTGTTGGCGCTGTTTCTGCTTCTGTTGGTTTGGCTGTTGCCGAAGATCGTGCGTGGCTTGCGTGCGCTCTTTCGTCTGCTGAGTGGCGTACGAAACCGCCTTGATGTGAGCGTGGGTCGCGACTGAAGTCGCTCCTACAAGCTAGCGATGCCCACCCTATCTTGTAGGAGCGACTTCAGTCGCGATCCCGCCGTAACGTAACCGCACGCCACGACAAAGCAGAAACGAGCAAGCCTCGACTCACTCGTCTCTCACTCCTCTCCACTCACTTCTTGCTTTTCTGACTCTGCTGCCACTGCTGATACTCAGCAACATGCGGCAACTCCCGCAGCAGCTTCGAACGCGGATCGACAATAACCAAGGTCCCCGCCGGCACCTGCACCGATGCATTGCCATCGGTCATCGGGAAGGTCTGCACCTTGTCACCGATCTGCACTTCCACCGGCAACGGAAACGGCTTGTTGTTGGCCAGCTGCCAATGCAGCTTCAAGGTATCACCATCACGCTGCACGTCCAGGTTCGGCAGCTTGGCCTGATACAGATAAGCATCGAAGAACCACGACAGGTCACGCCCGGTCACCTGGTTGACGATCTTGATGTAGTCGCCGGTGCTGGCGTAATGCGGTGCGAAGTTGCCCGGCTTCGGATCCGGACGGCCATACACCAGCCGGCGGATGCTTTCGAAGAACGCCTGGTCGCCGATCAGCCCACGCAGCGTGTGAAGCATCAACGAGCCTTTGTAATAGATGTCGTTCGCCGGTCCCTTGTCGGCGTCATATACCTCATGCTCGAACTGGCTGCGGCCAGCAACGACCGGGAACGCGTTTTTCAGCTTGACGCGTTCGTCCTGCAGCATCGCGAAATACGGCATGTCGCCGTAGAGATATTGACCGTACAGGGGTTGCATGTACGTGCCGAAGCCTTCGTGCAGCCACATATCGTCCCAGTCGGCATTAGTGACCTGGTTGCCGAACCACTCATGCGAAAACTCGTGCTGCAACAGCCAGTCGAAGCCGTACGGCCCCTTGGCGTAGCCGTTGCCGTAGGCGTTGATGGTCTGGTGCTCCATGCCCAGATGCGGCGTTTCCACCACGCCCATCTTTTCGTCGCCAAACGGGTAGGGGCCGATTTCCTGCTCGAAGAAATCGAGCATGCGCGGGAATTCGGCAAACAGCTGCTTGGCCTTGTCCTCGTTGCCGTGCAGATACCAGAACTGCATCGGAATCGTGTTGCCGTAGTGGCTCTTGTAGTCGCCCTTCAGAAGCTCGAATGGGCCGACATTGATCGAGATCGCATAGGTGGTCGGATGCTTGGCGCGCCAGTGATACGTGCGCTTGCTGCCTTCGTCCTTCACGTCGATCAGCTTGCCGTTACCCGGCGCTACCAGCGGCTTGGGCACGGTGACATAGAGATCGACCAGATCCGGCTTGCCTTGCGGGTGATCGATGCACGGCCAGAACAGATCGCAACCTTCGCCCTCCACCGCGCTGGCCACCCACGGCTGACCATCGGGCGTGTGACTCCAGACGAAGCCACCGTCCCAGGGGGCACGCTTGGCGACGTGGGGTTTGCCGCCGTAGCGCACATCCACCGTCACCTTACGGCCCTGCGCCAGCGGCTTGGGCAGATGGATGCTCAGGCGGCCATCGGGATTGCTCCACGCCGTGGCGTCGAGCTTTTTGCCGTCGAGCGTGATCGCGCTGATCGGCAGGTTGTGATCGAGGTCGAGCAGCAGGGTATCGGTGCTGTTCTTTGCCGTGAAGGTCAGGCGCGCATCCGCATCGATGGTTTGCTGTGTCGGGTCCACGCCGATATGCAGTTCGGCATGATCGAAATTCACCCGCTGCTGTTCGGCCGGCATGACGCCGCCGGAGCGGATGGTCTGCTCGCTCAGCGGCGGTTGGTCGACCGTTGGTGTGTCGGCGGCATAGGCGCTGCCGGCGCACAGGATGGCGAGAGCGAGTAGGGACAGCGTCGGGCGCGTGTTCGTCATGGAGGCCACCGTGGTTAAAGACACAGGATGGCAGTGTGAGGGCGGCGGAGGTATCGCCGAAAGTCATGGTTGTGGGCACAAGAGCCCCCCTCACCCCAGCCCTCTCCCCCGGCGAAGCCAGGGGAGAGGGGGCACACTGGGGCAAACTTTCAACGCTACGCGCTTTTTGCTCCCTCTCCCCTGGCTCTGCCGGGGGAGAGGTTGGGGTGAGGGGGAAGCTCTTAGCTCTTGAACCGCGTCTGCAAAAAGCCAAACAAAGCCTGCAACTGATCGCCTCACCTCGACAGAGCCAGAGGTGAGCAAAAGCGCGCAGTCTTGAAACCTCGCCCCAGTGTGCCCCCTCTCCCCTGGCTTCGCCGGGGGAGAGGGTTGGGGTGAGGGGGAAGCTCTTTAGCTCTTGAACCGCGCCTGCAAATACCCAAACAAAGCCCGCAATCCCATCGCCTCACCTCCACGCGGACGCCCCGGCCGATCGGCATCGTTCCACGCGTAAGTATCCAGATGCACCCAGGGCAAACCCTCCGGCACAAACCGCTCCAGATAAAGCGCCGCCGTAATCGCCCCCGCATGCCGCGAAGCACCGGCATTGGCAAAGTCGGCAATATACGAATCGAGCATCTTCCGATACGGCCGCCACAACGGCAGACGCCACAACGGATCGTCCACTGCACGCCCGGCAGCAAGCACGTCATCGGCCAGCGCATCGCCATTGGCAAACAGCGCCGGCAGATCGGGCCCCAGCGCCACACGCGCCGCACCAGTCAGGGTCGCAAAGTCGACGATCAGCTCCGGCTTCTGCTCGACGCCATAGGCAATCGCATCGCACAGCACCAGCCGCCCCTCGGCATCGGTGTTGTCGACCTCGACCGTCAGGCCGGCACGCGTGGTGATCACTTCACCCGGACGCATCGCGTTACCGGCCACGGCGTTCTCCACCGCGGGCACCAGCAAGGTCAGCTGCACCGGCAGCTTGGCCTGCATGATCAAGCCGGCCAGCGCGATCGCATGCGCCGCACCGCCCATATCCTTCTTCATCCAGCGCATGCCGTCGGAAGGCTTCAAATCGAGACCACCCGTGTCGAAGCACACGCCCTTGCCGACCACGACGAGCTTGGGATGCGATGCCTTGCCCCAGGTCAGTTCGATCAGGCGCGGCGCACGATGGCTGGCGCGGCCGACGGCGTGGATGGTGGGGAAATTCGCCTTGAGCAGTTCATCGCCGACCCACTCGCGCACCTTGCCCTTGTACGTCTTGCCCAACTGCTTGATCGCATCGGCCAGCTGCTTCGGGCCCATGTCTTCGGTCGGCGTATTGACCAGGTCGCGCACCTGCGCGGTGGCCGCGATCAGTGGCGCCAGCGCACGCAGATCGTCGCCCGGGATCGCCAACTGCGCCGGGCCTCGTTTGGCCTTGCGATAGCGCGTGAACTCGTACGCGCCGAACGCCCAGCCCAACGCGGCCTGTCGGCGATCGGCGAGCACGCCTTCGTCGGCCAGGTGATAGACCGCCTCAGGCAGTTGTTTGGGCAGTGCGGCCAGCGCACCGAGCGCATCGTTCGCATCCACGCCGACCAGCACGCGCACCAGCTTGCCATTGGCATCGCTGAGCAGGCCAACGCTGCCTGGCTTGGCCTCGAACGCGTTATCGGCCAGCCAGCGGCGTTGCGCGGCGGTCAGGCGGCGGCGTGCGGTGTTGTAGTGCGCGGCATCGGTGGTTTCGATGGCGACGCTGTGGCGGTCGCCGGACTTGGCTTCGATCAAGGCGGACATGGTCTTCCTAAGACGCTTGGGTTTTCACGTGTGCATGATGCGCGCTCGGACGCTACGCATCCAGCCATTGCGCAAGCGCCGCGAGGTCGGGCAGGTCGAGATCGGGCCTGGTGCCGAGCAAGCCTGGCCACGGATGCTGGCGGCGATTGATCCAGGCCGTGCGCAGGCCGGCATCGCGTGCGCCAACGACGTCCAGTTCCGGATCGTCGCCGACATGCAGGATGTTTTCCGGCGCCACGCCAAGCAGTTCGGCGGCGGCATGGAAAATGCGCCTGTCCGGCTTGGGTATGCCGGTATCGCGTGCGCAGATGTGGAAAGCGAAATGCGCGCGGATGCCGACCAGTTCCAGATCGGCATTGCCGTTGGTCAGGCTGGCGACCGGATAGCGTTTGGCGATGCGTTCCAGCGCGGGCAGGGCGTCCGGATAAAGCTCGACGCGATTGCGCGCGGAGAAGTAGACATCCCACAAGGCCTGCAGCGGCACATCGTCGACACCGCAGGCGGCAAAGGCGCGTTGCATGGTGATATGACGCTGTGCGGTGAAGTCGTGGGCCAGGTCGGTGCGCTCGGCGGCAACCTCGGCCCGCAGCGCGCGCATGGCCGGGATGGGCCATGCGCGGGCGACGTCAGGATGGTGCTGACGCAGATACGCGTCGAGATCGCGGTCGGCCTGTTCCAGTGCCGGCATCACCGGCCACAGGGTATCGTCCAGGTCGACCGTCAGTGCGAGGATTTTCACCAGCCGTCGCGCTTAGCGCGCGCCGACCTTCAGCACCTGGCCCTGGCGCACGGTGTTGTCCTTCAGGCCGTTCCAGGCGCGCAGCTGGTTAACGTCGACCGAGTGTTTCTTGGCGATCGAGTACAGCGTTTCGCCGGCATTGACCTTATAGGTCTTGGCGACGACGACGGGCTTGGCGGCTTTTGCAGGCTTGGCTTCGGCCACCTTGTGCGTGTCGGCCTTGGCGGCTTTCACCGGCGCGGCCTTTTCCATCGCTACCTTGGCCGGCTTGCCACGAGTGAAGTAGACCTCGCTGGTGACCTTGGCGAAGTCCGCACCGCGCGCGGCCTTGTCGCTGACGGTGATCGCATCGCCATGGATGCCCTTCAGGCTCGGCGGTGCGGTAGAGACGGACGTGCCGGTGACGGCGGCGAATTCGCTCTTGGGTGCTTCGGTCTTCGTCTTCGCTTGTGCGATTGCAGCGGCCGGTGCAGTCGCCTTGGCCGAGGCAACGGCCGTGCCCGAGGTGACCAGCGGCTGTTCACTGCCGGCGCTGGCGCGTGCGCCGACTTCGGCAAGAATCTTGGCGCGGCGCGAGCTGTCCATCGAGGCCAATGCGGCACCATCGTTATAGGGCACCAGGCCGTGGGCACGCAGTAGTGCACTGCCCTTGTCACTCTGCACGAAGTCGAGGAACTCCTTGACGTCGGCGGCCTTCGGGTTGGTGTTGTTGGTGACCAGATAGAGCGGCGTGAACAGCGGATAGCTGCCGCTGGAGATCGTCGACTGGTTCGGGGCGATGCCACCGATGCTCAGCACCTTGATCTTCGGGTTGCCGCGCACGTTCGCCAGCGTGGTGGCGCCGAACGATTTCGGATCGAGCGTGACGCCTTCTTCGAGCTTGGCCGTATTCACATACAGACGCGGCGCGGCCACCGGCTGATTGCCGCGGCCGAACATCAGGCGACGCAGGCTGTATTCCACGCCATCGCCGGGGCTGGCCACGGCATAGGCGTTGATCGGCTCGTCGCGGCCACCGAGGTCTTTCCAGTTGGTGATCTTGCCGTAGTACACGTCATGCAGCTGCTGCAGCGTGATCGAGCTGACCGGATTGGACGGCGAGGTGATGATCACCAGCGCATCCCAGGCCACCGGCGTAAAGGCGAGCTCCGATTCGGAGCCACCCGCGCTGCCGCGTGCGGCACCGGCCAGATCGGCCGTGCCCTTGGCGACGGCGTCCAGGCCCGAGGCGGTGTTGAAGGGCTGCAATTCGATCTTGCCCTTGCCGCTCTTTTCCCAGGCCTTGGCGACATCGGTCACCACGCCTCGTGCTGTGGTGATATCGCCGCGCCACACCAGGGTGGGGCCCGCGGCGGCGAACGCCACGGTGGCGACGCTGGTGCCGATCAGGGCAAGAGAAAGCAAACGGGCAAGACGAAATGACATGTGCTGCGTAACCCCGGGGTCATGGATATGGTCGCCGCGCTGCCATCAAGGGCTGCAGGCTGATGAAGAATCGCGGTATTTCAGCCGGCTGTGGGGAAAACATCAAGCGGAAGTTGTGCTTACGTTTAGTTTGGTGAAGCCCCTGGCAGTTCCACGAGAACCCGGCTCACCTTGTAGGAGCGACTTTAGTCGCGACAAGCCGTGACGTAACGGCCGGTCGCGGCTGAAGCCGCTCCTACAAACTCAGGAGGGGTTTTCGAGGGGAGTTTGCGCCATCACTCCCAGCGCCTAAAGCACCTGCACGTACCTCGTCCCCTCATCCCCAGACACCACCAGCAACAACTGCCGTGGATTCACCCCGGCAAGCTGCTGCATCGTGTTCAGACTGGTCACGCGCAGGTTGCCGATACCCAGCAAAATATCCCCCTGCTTCAGTCCGCTCTGCTCGGCGCGACTGCCCTTGGCGACACTCGCGATCTGCACGCCGGCCACACCCTGGCTACGCAGATTCTGCGGCAGCTCGCTGAAGGTCACACCCACCAGCCGCGCATCGAGCTTGCCGCCATCGAGCGTGGCGAGCTTCTCGGGTGTCAGCTTCAGGGTGATGTCGCGCGGCGTGCCGCTGCGCGTGACGGTGAGCTTGACCGAACTGCCCACCGGTAGCAGGCCCTCGGCGTTACGCAGGTCCTGCGGATTGCGCAGCGGTTTGCCGTCCACGGCGGTGATCACGTCGCCAGTCTGCACATCGGCCTGATCGGCGACCGAGCCGTTGCTCACCCGCGTCACCACCACGCCCTCGCTGCTCTTGAGCCCCAGCACCTGCGCGATGCGCGGGGTGATCTCCTGCGTATCGATGCCCAGCGTGCCGCGGCTGACCTTGCCGTGTGCGATCAGCTGCTGCATCACCTCGCTGCTCAGATTGGTGGGGATGGCAAAGCCGATGCCGACGTTGCCGCCCGAGGGCGAGAAGATCATCGTATTGATGCCGACCAGCTCGCCGCGAAGGTTCACCAGTGCACCGCCGGAGTTGCCTGGATTGATCGAGGCATCGGTCTGGATAAAGTTCTGATAGCCCGAATTGCCCAGCCCCGAGCGACGCAGCGCCGAGACGATGCCCGACGTCGCCGTCTGCCCCAGCCCGAACGGGTCGCCCACGGCCACCACGAAATCGCCCACGCGCAGTTGATCGGAGTTGGCCAGCGGCAGTGCCTTGAGGTCGGTGCCCTGGATCTGCACCACCGCCACATCGGTCTCCGGGTCGGTACCGATCAGCTTGCCTTTGAAGTTGCGCCCGTCCTGCAGGGTGACCGAGATATCGTCCGCGCCACCGACCACATGGTTATTGGTCAGCACATAGCCCTTGGCCGCATCGACGATGACGCCCGAGCCCAGGCTCTGCTCCACGCGTTCGCGCGCACCGCCGTTGAGGCCGAACATCTGACGAAACACCGGGTCGTCGAAGAACGGATCGCGAACCTTTACACGGGTCTTGGTCGAGATGTTCACCACCGCCGGCGTAACTTTCTCCAGCATGGGCGCCAATGACGGTAAAGGTTGCCCGTCGACACTCGGTGGCAGTGCAGCATGGCCGATCAGAGGCAGCACCGATGCCAGCACGGCACTCAATATGACAGCGAGGCGGCGATGACGCGGATACATCGAAGACTCCTTAAAAACGTGGGTGGCGAAGCATAAGTGCAGGTTCGACTTTGCTTGTCGCGTTCGGTTCCCACACCTGGCGATAACGTGACGGTGTTCAAAACACTTTACATCGCATCGGACCAGGGGTAACTTGCACTTCCGTCCGCAAGCACAACATATTGTGTGTTGATGTCAGCCAACTACCCAGTGCTGGTGTCGACCAACAAACCCCTCAGGGGAGGGGTTTTCGTACGGAAGGGAAGAAGGCGGGTGTCGCTGCCGGGCCGGGAGGCCACCGGCGATGCCTCAGCTGATTTGAAGAAACCAACGGTACGGGTCATACCGGGAGGTCAGGAAGCCGATGAGCACCGTGCGTGCACCAGCCATGGTTCGTGATGCCGCAGCGATTCCGCTGCAGCCCGCGTCGCAGGACATCTGGGATAAAAAATACCGCCTGAAAGCGAAGTCAGGCGCACCGGTCGACGGCAGCGTCGACGAAACCTATCAGCGCGTGGCGCGCGCGCTTTCCGATGTGGAAGCGACGCCGGAGCTGCGCGAACACTGGAACGAGCGTTTTCTGTGGGCACTGCGCCGCGGGGCGATCCCGGCTGGCCGCATTACCTCCAATGCCGGTGCGCTTGCGCACAAGCCGGCCACCTCGACCATCAATTGCACGGTGTCCGGCACCATCCGCGATTCGATGGACGACATCCTCGAGAAGGTCCACGAAGCCGGCCTCACCTTGAAGGCGGGCTGCGGCATCGGTTACGAGTTCTCCACGCTGCGTCCGCGCGGCGCGTACGTGTCGGGTGCGGGCGCCTATACCAGCGGCCCGCTGTCCTTCATGGATATCTACGACAAGATGTGTTTCACCGTCTCCTCCGCCGGCGGTCGCCGCGGTGCGCAGATGGGCACCTTCGACGTCAGCCATCCGGACGTGAAGGAATTCATCCGCTCCAAGCGCGAAGACGGTCGCCTGCGCCAGTTCAACCTGTCGCTGCTGGTCACCGACGGCTTCATGCAGGCCGTGGAGCACGACCAGGACTGGCCGCTGGTCTTCCCGGTGCACGTCAAGGAGAAGGACGAAGTCGTTCTCGACGATGCCAGTCAGGTCGTATGGCGCGAATGGCCCACCCACGAAAACTACGTGGAGCGCGAAGACGGCCTGGTCGCCTGCAAGATCTACGGCCACATCCGCGCGCGGCACCTGTGGGACATGATCATGGTGTCCACCTATGACTATGCCGAGCCGGGTTTCATCCTGATCGACAAGGTCAACGAGATGAACAACAACTGGTGGTGCGAGCACATCCGCGCCACCAACCCCTGCGGCGAGCAGCCGCTGCCGCCGTACGGCTCGTGCCTGCTCGGCTCGGTCAACCTCACCACCTTCGTGCGCGACCCGTTCGGCCCGAAGGCGCGGTTCGACTGGGACGAATACCGCGAAGTGGTCCGCGTCTTCACCCGCATGCTCGACAACGTGGTGGAGATCAACGGCCTGCCGCTGGAACAGCAGCGCAACGAGATTCTCTCCAAGCGCCGTCACGGCATGGGCTTCCTGGGTCTGGGTTCGACCCTGACCATGCTCAAGATGCGCTACGGCGCCGCCGATGCTGTCGCCTTCACCGAAGAGGTGTCGCGCGAGATGGCCGTGGCCGGTTGGGAGGTGGCACTGGAGCTGGCCAAGGAAAAAGGCCCGGCACCGATCTTGCTGCGCGACTTCACCGTCACCGGCGACATGCTGCGCAAGCGCCCGGAGATGGTCACCGACGGCTACAAGGTCGGCGACACCATCACCGGCCGCGTGCTGCACGCCAAGTACAGCCGCTACATGCAGCGCGTGGCCTCGGTCGCCCCGAACCTGGTCAAGGAGCTCGCCGAAACCGGCGCACGCTTCACCCACCACAGCTCGATCGCGCCCACCGGCACCATTTCGTTGTCGCTGGCCAACAACGCCAGCAACGGCATCGAGCCCAGTTTTGCCCATCACTACTCGCGCAACGTGATCCGTGAGGGCCGCAAGACCAAGGAAAAAGTCGAGGTCTACAGCTACGAGCTGCTCGCCTACCGCGCATTGATCAATGCCGACGCGATGCCGTTCACCGACGATGCCCAGGCCAAGCTGCCGGAGTACTTCGTTGCCGCTGACGACATCTCGCCGAAGGAGCATGTCGACATCCAGGCCGCCGCGCAGTTGTGGGTCGATTCGTCGATCTCCAAGACCGCGAACGTGCCGACCGACTACCCCTACGAAGACTTCAAGGACATCTACTTCTACGCCTATAAGCAGGGTCTCAAGGGCTGCACGACCTTCCGTTTCAACCCCGCCGCGTTCCAGGGCGTGTTGGTGAAAGAGTCAGATCTGGAGAGCACCCTCTACCGCTTCGAATTGGAGGACGGTAGTGTTGTGGAACTGAAAGGCAACGAAGAGGTGGAGTACGACGGCGAAATGCACACCGCCGCCAATCTGTTCGATGCCTTGAAGGAAGGCTATTACGGCAAATTCTGATAGCGGGGAGCATGACCGCTATCATTACCGCGTAACGGCTTTGCGTAGAGTTACGGTTTAGCACTAAAAAAACCCGTCGGAGGGGAACACATGTCAATTGATCTGGATTTCGAAATGAACGATACAACGGCAACAACGGAAGCACCGGCAGTCGATTCGACCCCGGCGCCGAAGAAGGCCCGCGCCAAGCGTAAGCCGGCTGCCAAGAAGGCAGCACCGGCCAAGAAGGCGGCTAAGAAAGCCACCAAGAAGGCCGGCGCCAAGAAGGCAACCAAGAAGGTCGCGAAGAAGGCGGCCAAGAAGGTAGCCAAGAAAGCCACCAAGAAAGTCGCAGCCAAGAAAGCGGTGAAGAAGGCAGTCAAGAAGGCGGCCAAGAAAGCCGTGAAGAAGGTGCGGGCAGCCAAGAAGGCAGTCAAGAAGACTGCTCGCAAGGTTGCCAAGAAGGGCACGGCCCGCAAGGCCGCAAAGAAGGTCAGCAGCAAAAAGACGGCCCGTAAAGCCGCCCCGAAGAAAGCGGCAAAGTCCGCTAGCAAGAAAACCGCCCGCAAAGCGGTAAAGAGGTCCACTGCCAGCAAGAAGACGGCGCGTAAGGCCACCAAAAAGGCCGCCCGTCGCAAGTAAGCCGTAACCAGTCGGGTCCGGCCTGGTGCCGGACCCGATTGTCTTCACGAGAGGGCGGCACCATATATTCCCTACTCGTCATCCCCGCCTTACCGTCATCGCGGCGAGGGCCGGGAACCCGTCACACTCAGTAGTACCTCCCCAACTTCGCCGTCGCGGTGAAGGTCGGGATCAAGGCAATACCATCCCTACTTCGTCATCCATGCGAGGGTCGGGATAAAGGCAACACTCCCTACTTCGTCGTCCACGCGAGGGTCGGGATACAGGCAACACCCCCTACTTCGTCATCCCGGCGAAGGCCGGGATCCAGTCAAATACGTAGTGCGAAGCACGCTTCATAAAAAAGCAACGCAGCGCACCAGCACCACCAAAAAGAACACCAAAGCCTCGCGGCACCGCCAAGCACTCAAAAAGAAGACACCACCATGGCGATCAAGATCGAAAAGAAGATCAAGGGCTACAACGTCGTAAAGCCCGAAGACAAAGCCGCGCAAGCCAGCACCCCCGCCCAGCCCAAGAAAGACGAGGCACCCAAGGCGGAAGTGATCCAGATGCACGAGAGCGTAGAGCGCCCCGAGACGCTCATCGGCTCCACCTACAAGATCAAGTCACCGCTGTTCGAGCACGCGTTGTACGTCACCGTCAACGACATCGTCCTCAACGCCGGCACCCCGCACGAACAGCGCCGCCCCTTCGAGATCTTCATCAACTCGAAGAACATGGACCACTTCCAGTGGATCGTGGCGCTAACCCGCATCATCTCCGCCGTCTTCCGCAAAGGCGGCGACATCACCTTCCTGGCCGAAGAGATGAAGGCGGTCTTCGACCCCCGCGGTGGCTACTTCAAAGCCGGCGGCGTCTACATGCCCAGCATCGTCGCCGAGATCGGCGCGGTGATCGAGCAGCATATGAAGATGATCGGCCTGATCCATGATCCGGAGATGGATGAGTCGACCAGGCGGCTGATTGCCGAGAAGCGGGCGGCCTATGAGGCTGCTGCCAACCCCGCGCCCAAGCAGGGTAGTGCTGAGGCTGCCAAGCCGGCTGCCGAGTCAGCTACGGGCTTTCCGCCTGGGGCGACTATGTGCGTTAAGTGCAATACGCAGGCGCTGGTGCTGATGGATGGGTGTCAGACTTGTTTGAATTGTGGGTATTCGAAGTGCGGGTGAGTGGGTTTGAGCTCTCCAGCGTAGAGTGGAGATAGTGGAATATGCGGTTGAGCGCGCCATTGCGATACTTACCGGTTGCGCACAAAACGTTTGTCGCATTTTCCACGTCCGTCATGACTTATGGATAGATTGACTACAGAGCAACGTAGTCGATTGATGTCGCGCATTCGCGGCAAAGATACTGGTCTTGAGCTGCAGGTCCGATCCGCGCTTCATCAACGAGGACTTCGTTTTCGAAAGCATGTGAAAGGGTTGCCAGGAACGCCCGACGTGGTTTTCCCGAGGGAGAAGATTGCTATTTTCATAGACGGAGATTTCTGGCATGGCTATCGCTACACAACTTGGCGGGACTCGCTATCAGAATTTTGGCAAGCCAAAATTGAGAACAACCGCAGGCGTGACCGACGAAATTTTGCGAAGCTTCGGAGGTTAGGTTGGCATGTCATCCGAATATGGGGTCATCAGTTGAAGTCCGACTCCGCGAGCGTGATCGATAGAATAGAGCGGGCGGTGCTCGATGCACGAGTCGCGATCTTTGAGATCGGTGGCCAGTAGATTAGCCGCCGCGACTTCGCTGGGTAACGCAGATGATCTAGCGATCAGCTATTATTAAAGTCTCTGGTTTCCTTCTTGAGAGAATGCTCAGCGTATGGCCCGTCCAATTGGCGTCGATCTTTTTGCAGGAGCGGGTGGCCTCAGTCTTGGATTCGAACAAGCAGGCTTCGATGTTGTCGCAGCGGTCGAAATTGATCCGGTGCACGCGGTCATACACAAGTACAACTTTCCGGACTGCGTGGTCATACCTAGGTCGGTGACGGATCTGACGGGAGCCGGAATTCGTAAGGCGTCCGGGATCGGCGACAAAGGTATCGACGTAGTATTCGGTGGTGCTCCTTGCCAGGGCTTTTCTCTTATTGGGCAGAGAGCATTGGATGATCCACGAAATTCTCTAGTTAAGGATTTTGTAAGGATTGTTCATGAGCTCGATGCGAGCTATTTCGTATTTGAGAATGTTAAAGGTCTTACCGTCGGCAGACATAAGAAGTTTCTCGCTGAGCTTATCGAAGCTTTCGAGCTCGTAGGCTACGAGGTGCGCAAAGAATGGAAGGTATTGAACGCTTACTCGTACGGCGTTCCGCAGGATCGCGAGCGACTTTTTCTGTTGGGAGCAAAAAGAGGACTGAAAGTGCCCAGCTACCCGGCAGCAATCACCAGTGAAGCAGGGGTGGTTCGGCGGGCCGAGTTACCACCGGGCCCTTCTTGTAGTGAAGCTCTGGATGATCTCCCCGACGCTGAGACATTTAAGGGTTTGCTCAAGCGAGATGAGGTAAAGACGGCCAAATGGAAAGAGCCAAGCGAGTACGCGAAGGCAATGCGCTGTTCGGATTCTAAGGCGTGGGCGTTTGGTTACGTCAGAGACTGGAATCCGCAGCTACTGACGTCGAGCATGCGTACCGATCATACTGAGATCTCGCGAGGACGCTTCGCTGAAACACCCCCGGGAGCAGTAGAGCCGATCTCGCGCTTTTTCAAATTGCCCCCCAACGGGGTCTCTAACACACTTAGGGCCGGTACCGATGCAGCTCGTGGTGCGTTCACTAGTCCGCGCCCGATCCATTACAAATACAATCGCTGCATTACGGTTCGTGAGATGGCTCGGTTGCATGGCTTTCCTGACTGGTTTCGTTTTAACGAAACTAAATGGCATGGAGCGCGACAGATTGGTAACTCAGTGCCACCTCCTCTAGCGAGGGAGGTTGCCGGTCAAGTTATGGTCGCGTTAGGGCTGAAGCCTGTCCGGCCTAAGAGGTTGGTTAAGCTAGGGGAGCCGAAGCTCCTCACGATGGGAATGACCGAAGCTGCTAGCTATTGGGGTATTCCTAGTCCCATTGCGAAACGCGACAAGAAAAGCGGAGTGAAAAAACGAAGCCAGCAAGAAACGGAGCAGGCTCGGCTGGGCATCGTTTAATTTTATTTAATTTGGAATCGTCTGGCTTTCACGATTTCTATGTCGTCGATGTTCAAGTCAGGCGAAAACTCAATGATCCATATGCTGTCCTGAGCGTCGCGCCAGAGTCCTACGCTTTTAACCTTGACGCCATGACGCCGAAACTTCTCAGCGCCATAGGTATTTAGGTTCAATGCTTGCGACCAAGAGAGTTTGTCTTCTCCGCCCTTTCCGGAGATTGGAACGACTGTCAGCTCGTTGTCTGGGCCGATACCTGCATGAACTTCATCGATCTCGATCTGGCCATAGTTTACTGTTGTACGGTGATGGCCCTGGATGTGCCACGCGTGAAATCCAAGCATGCTACTGATGAGTCCGGCGTTCCGTACCCTGGTGAATGCCGCTTGTTCATCATTTCCGAGTAGAGGAGATATGGATGCAGGAGTTTGATCCAGAACGATCTCCAACTTTGGAGCGCGGGATGCGGCAAGGGGAAGGTCGATTAGGTTCTTTCGACGGGTCTTTTTGAGCTGATACTTGCCTTTCGATGTCGCTAGCCATGTAAGTGGCCCCGCTTGCATCAATTCCTGCGGTAGTTCGCGTCGGGCATCATATGTATATTTGATATCCGCAATGTTTTTTATAGGCTTCGCAAGTACGCCATCTTTTACAGCGTCCTCCATTGCGGTTCGCACATCGCTCAATGTAAAGGAGATTGCCTCCGGGAACTTGGCTAAAGTGCAGTCCCGCGTTATTTTACGAAATAAATAGACCATAATGCGGTCATATTTACTTAACGTTTTTAACTGCTGGTCTGTCGTGAGATGTGGAAGCATCGAAAGTTTCCCCCGTGGAACGCCGATGCCTTAATGATCCACAATATCGGATATAAATGTAAGTCCTTTGCGCCAACTTTGTAGGCGTATTTCGGCTGGTAGGTTAACCTTGTGTTTCCGGTCGCAATGGATAAGCTTAGGACGGGAGCGGTGAATCTATTCCTGCCCTGAGAGCTAAAAAGTGTAAGCGTATTGATCGCAAAGAGCGCCTATACCTGCCTGAGATCGGCATCGAAGGGGCGAGCCGGGGGAAAGAAATGAAATTGTGGCTAGAGAGAGCCTTGTTTGTTATCGCTCCGCAAGATTCTGGCAAGAGTTCACAGCTTCGGGACATGTTTTTGGATCGAAAGCTGGGGGCTAACGGGGTTATTCCCGAATCACGGAACATCCCCGATACGTATTACATCACGAACGAGCGGAGGCTCTATGTGCGCCTGACCTCGCCTCATGAATACGATGAGTCTCCGGCGGAATTTATAAATAAAGCCAGAGAGAAGATGGGCTCTGGTCGTTGGTGCTTCGCCGGAGCCTTGCAACCGGGCGCTTTCAAGAAAATGCCCAATGCGGTTGAATCGATAAGGCTGTTTATCGCGGAATTTAAGCCCGAGAGAGTGCGCGCAGTTTTTCTGTCGCCAAACCGCCATGGTAAGCTCTTTTCAGAATTTTCTGACGACCGAGATTTGCTTCGTGATCTCCTAGATATACCCTCTGTTGAGGTCGCGTGCATTGACGCTCGTCGAAGACGATCCAATGGCCTTCTGTTAGCAGATTTTTTTGATTTTTCGTAGCAAAAAGGGTCAAAACAACGGGGCATTTCCCTTTTAGTCGAAACCGTAACGCCGAAGTCCGGCCCCTCAGGGCAAACAAAGGGGTCGGCAAACAAAGGGGTCAGGTTCCTTTTAGCCAGGAAAAAATATTCTGACCCGTTTGTCTCCCCAGCAGCGCGCCAAGGGCAGCCCGCACCAGGTGGCCGTCCGTGCACTCGCCTTCAAGTGGATCCGTATCCTGCATAGCCACACAGATCTGGGACACCCACTAATTAGTCCTCCAAGGGCAGGTCGGTACGCCGTCGACTGATATCAGTGACTCGCAACGAAGCGCAAGGTATGCCCATAACAGTGAGATCTGGGACAGTGAGATCTGGGACACCCACGAATTGGCACTCCACCGGCAGTCCCGTGCGCCGTTGACTGATATGCGTGACCCGCAACGAAGCGCAAAGTGTGTCCATGACATACCCACGCCTTCAAATGGTCGCCCCGGAAGCACCGGGCTTCTTCCACTGCGTTTCTCGCTGTGTCCGGCGCGCCTTCCTCTGCGGAAAGGATGCTTATAATGGGCGCTCTTATGAACACCGCAAAGCCTGGGTAGAAGAACGCCTGCTGGCCTTGGCGGAATGCTTCGCCGTGGGGCTCTATGCCTATGCCGTCATGAGCAATCATGTGCACGTCGTGTTGCATGTGGATCCGCAGGCTGCGGAGGCCTGGTCAGATGAAGAGGTGACTGAGCGCTGGGTTCGCTTGTTTCCAGTGCGGGTGGATGACGCGGTCGACGAGAGTCTCTGCCAGGAAAAGGTGCGGCGGCTGCAGGGTGATCCCGAGCACATAGCGAAAGTACGTAGCCGCTTGGGCAGCCTCTCATGGTTCATGCGTTGCTTGAACGAGCCGATTGCCCGTCAGGCCAATCGCGAAGATGGTTGTACCGGCCGTTTTTGGGAGGGGCGCTTCAAGTGCCAAGCCCTGTTGGATGAGCAAGCTGTCCTGAGCTGCATGGCTTATGTCGATCTGAATCCGATTCGTGCGGGTATTGCGCACGATCTTGCTACGTCGGAGCACACTTCTATTCGCAGACGCTTGCAGCACGTTGAGACGAGGGCGACGTCGTTGAAGGCGAGGCTACGCCCTCTGGCTGGCACACTGCTCGCGCCTGCGCTTTCTCCTCGAACGATCGACTACCTGGAACTGGTGGACTGGAGTGGGCGACTGGTACGGGAGGGAAAGCGTGGCGTGATTTCTTCAGAAGCACCGTCAATACTGAGCCGACTGGACTTGCGGGAGCAACAGTGGCATTCCCAGCTGCTGGGCATCGAGAGTAGCTACTGGCGGGCCGTGGGGACTGTCGAATCCTTGATGGCCAAAGCCCGAGCGTTGGGGCAGTCGTGGCTGAAAGGCGCGGGAAGGGGGCGACGGCGCATATACGGGTATGGGGAATGCCGTACAGAATGAAAACAGGGTGCGACAGGAGCTGCCTGATGGGTAGCAGAGAAAGGTAGAGTCGGGCCATTGGGAGCAACTGAGATGCATCGCCAATACAAAAATACGGTCTTGGGTATGATCTTGTTGAGTTCTGTGTGGCTGATAAACGGTGCTCATGCAAATGCAATCGAGGAGATGTCACTTGAGGCTAAGGTACATGCGTCTGATATTGTGATCCTGGCTCGCGTAGAGTCGACAGCAGCCAGGTGTGCGCGAAAATCTTCTTGTGCAAATTTGCATGTTTTGCATTGGCTGAAGGGAGAAAGAAAAGATAAGGATGTAGTTGTCTTGTTTAATGGCGACCTGGCTGAAGACAATCCGCTATGTTGCGAGACAGGTAAGTCATATTTGCTTTTCTTGCACTATGTCGGTGGAGGTTACTACGTGTCAGTCAATGGCATGTATGGAGCCTATTCGACAGATGGCTCAAATGCTTGGTGAGATGCGATCCGGGTTAACTTATTCGATGTTGGCACGGTTCATCAAGGTAAGGGGCGCATAGAGGTAAGAGCCGTAAGGGGCCAGAGACATAGCGTGCACTGCGGTCGAGGTGTATGAGCAGCTTGCTATGTGTCTGACCCCTTGAGTGCGATTTTTGCGGCTGCCGCTTCCCTTTCAGCTACCTGTGGTCGCGTCGGCCGGCTTCTTATAGAGCTTGAGTGGACCATCCAGCTGCAACGCGACTACGCTCATTTGCGGGTCCAATGTCTGCCCGGCAAGATCGATGTATAGGAGCCCTGGCACGTTCACGGCGTTGCCGATCAACTGCGTTTTCAACGCGACATTGCTGCCGAGCAGGCGGGCGTCGATAACCTTGTTCATCAGTCCCTTCACCAGTACAGGGCCGTTCGGCTTTCCATCGACGAACAGGTACAAGGTGCGTTGGTCGGCCGAGAGGGTGCTCGAGCCACTGTAGTAGTCCTTCGGCACGCCGGCATCAGTGGCGTAGATCGCCTGCGGATACTGGTGAATCCAGTGACCCAGTGCGTCGAGGATGTCCACCTGCTCCTGCGGAATGGTGCCGTCGGCACGTGCGCCGATGTCGAGCAAGAGATTGCCGCCCATACTGATCGTATCGACGAACAGGCCGATCACTTGCGTCGGCGTCTTGAAATCGTGGTCACGCTGCTGATAGCCCCACGATTCGTTGGTGGTCAAACACAATTCCCAATACGTGGCTGCGGGGCGGGTAATCGGCGGGCCCTGTTCAGGCGTGGCGTAATCACCGTTGCCGGGAAGTCGCGCATTGAGGATGACTTGTGGATTGTCGTTGCGCAGCATTTCGCGCGTTTTGTCAGCCTGCCATTCCTGAGCAGTGTGTTCCCAGTCGCCATCGAACCAGAACAGATCCGGGTGATAGCGCTGCGACAGTTCACGTAACTGACCCTGGTAGTAGCTGACGAATCGCTGCCAGCGTGCTGGGTCGTTGCTGTAGCGTTTTTCCTTGCGGGTGAATACATCGTAGTCTGGCGATGACCAGTCCGCTAGCGAGTAATACAAGCCCACCTTCAGGCCGTCCTTGCGCAGGGCCTGCACGAACGGCCTCACCAGGTCGCGTCCTGCGGGAGTGTCTTTCGCCACATTGATGCCTTGAGCGGAATCCCACAATGCCACGCCGTCGTGATGGCGTGTCGTGAGTACTGCATAACGCGCGCCGCTGCGTTTGATCAGATCGGCCCAGGCTTGCGGATCGTAATGCGATGCGGTGAAGCCGTGCAGCTGTTTCATGTAGTCGGGATAGCTGATTTTCCCGTTGAAGAATGACCATGACTCGTCAATGCCGTCCACCGCATAGATACCCCAATGGATAAAAATGCCCAGCTTGGCTTCCTTGAACCATTGCATGCGCTGCACTTCCGCCGCCGACGGCACCGGTTCCGGTGCCGTCGTCTGCGCCGATCCGGCAAAAGAGAGTCCTGCCAGAACAGTGAAGAGTAGTCGCTTTGCGGCGGATTTTTTCATGACGGCTCCGTAATTTGATGGAGAACCCCATGATAGTCAGCCGTAAGGGGTCTCGTAAGGGGGCAGAAACATAGCGCGTACTGCGGTCGAGGTGTATGAGCAGCTTGCTATGTGTCTGACCTCTTGAGTGATAGGCAACGACATTGAACCCGAAGCCATTCTCCCGGCTATTTCAGCTAGCAGCATCGCCATCTCGCCGCAAGGGGCAAGAGCACACTGGCAACGGGAGGGCTCCGACGGGCAAGTTGAGCGTATAGGTACGCAATTCCGATATGCATCGCCAAAGGAGCGGGCGTCCCATGAAGCTACCTCAAATCGCATTGCTTTCAGCGTTGCTGTTAGCAGCCAGTCCGCAGGGGCATGCAGCGGCCGAGGCCGCAAGCAAGCAACAACAGGTCGACGCCCTGTTCGCAAAATGGAACAGCCCCGATACGCCGGGTGCGGCAGTAGAGGTGGTCAAGGACGGTAAGGTCGTCTACCGGCATGCCTTTGGCATGGCCGACATCGAACAGGGGCGCGCGATCACGCCATCGACGATCTTCCACGTCGCATCCGTATCGAAACAGTTCACCGCGCTTTCTGTGCTGTTGCTCGCACAGGACGGCAAGTTGTCGCTGGACGATGACGTGCGTCGCTACCTACCTGAGCTGCCCGACTTCGGCCAGGTCATCCGGATTCGTCATCTGCTCAATCACACTAGCGGATTGCGCGACCAGTTGAATTTGTTGTCGATGGCTGGGTGGCGCATGGATGATGTGATCACCGGCGACGACGCGATGCGCTTGGTTCATCGCCAGCACGCCCTGAATTTCGCGCCTGGTAGCGAGTTCGAATACTGCAATACCGGCTACACGCTGCTCGGCATGATCGTCGAGCGGGTATCGGGAAAATCGCTGGCGGCGTTTTCGAAGGAACGCATTTTCGACCCGCTGGGCATGAAGCACACTTTCTTCCACGAGCAATACAGTACGTTGGTCCCAGGCCGCGCGCAGTCCTATCAGCCCTCGCCAAGCGCCGGCTACGAGGGCATCGCCCTGTCATTTTCCGTCGTGGGTCCCACCAACCTGTTCACGACGGCGGACGACCTCGTTCTGTGGCAGAGAAATTTTGATGATGCTCGCGTCGGCGGCAAACCGTTGCTGGCTCAGATGCAGACACCGGCCAAGCTCAACGACGGCACAGCCACCGATTACGGCGACGGCGTTTTTGCTGGGAGCTATCGCGGGCTCAAGACCATCGGCCACGACGGCGCGGACGCGGGCTTCAGAAGCAACCTGCTGCGTTTCCCCGACCAGCACTTGTCGGTAATCATCGTCGCCAACGGCGCGGACCTTCATGTAACCCAGCTGGGCGAACGCATCGCCGACATTTACCTCGATGGCAAGCTCGACGCGGAACCGACGCCTGTTCCCGACTACAGCAGCCGTACCGAAGTACCGATCGACCCAGCGCGGCTGGATGCCTTGGTGGGCACCTATGCGTTGGAGAACGGCTCGGCCATCACGTTCGCCAAGGAGCACAGCCACCTGGTGGGCTGGACTGCAGGCGATGACAAGATGCCGTTCTACGCCGCGGACGAGCGCGAGTTCTTCGCCAAACAGGTCAACGCCCAATTCACCTTCGATCCGCCCGGCGTAGACGGTGTGATCCAAGGCGGCACTTGGCGTCGCAATACGCGAGTAAAGCGCGCCACGCGCGTCGCGCCTGCGAAGCTGCCTGATCCGAAGGCACTGGAAGGCGAGTACTACAGCGACGAGCTGCACGTGCTCTACACCGTCACCGAGAAAGACGGCAGCGTCGTGCTTAGCTATTCACGCGGCGACATTGTTCTTGCCCCATTCGACAAAGACAGCTTTGTCGGCCCCTGGCCGTTCGGCCTTGTCCACTTTCAGTGCACACCGGCGAGCGGCTGTACCGGCTTCACCGCGACCGAAGATCGCGCACGCGACGTGCAGTTCACCAAGGTAACCATCGTCGACGCGGGCAAGCGATAAGGCGATAAACGGTTGGAAACAAAGGGTCAAGTTCCTCTTAGTCAGGAAAGATTGCTCTGACCCTTTTATTTCTTCCGCTAGCTATCAGACGGCTCAACGGACAAGGCGGCAGCACAACGCTTGAGCAGCTCGCAAAGAAGGCTGGCCTCTTTTGCTGACAGCGTGGAAAGCATCTGTCGCTCAACCACGTCGGCCGCCTTTGTGCCTTCGGCGACTGCCTTTTGGCCTGCCTTCGTCAGCTCGGTCATGATGACCCGGCCATGCTCCGGATGCGGACTGCGCACGATCAAGCCTTGGCGTTCGAGATTGACGAGGATGGCCTGCATGGTCTGCGGCGTCACGAACGCCGCTCGAGCCAGTTCGGCATTCGAGATACGCGGGTTGCCGGCGACGGCGAGCAGGACGGCGTTCTGCGGTGCGGTGATGCCGAGTCGCGCAAGTTCGGCATCCAGCCGCTGCCGCAAACGATGTTGCGTGATCTTCAGGTTGTAGCCAACCCAGTCGGCTCCGGTTCGCGGCGCTGCTTTGGTTGTTGACATATCAGTACCCTTATATCAGTATCAGCTCACTGATATTAACTGACGGGAGCTTACATGACAACGCCAATCGGTCCTGACTTTATTGCCTTGCAAGTGCGCGACCTCGCTGCATCCAGCAAGTTCTATGCGGAGATATTGGGGTTCAACGTCGCGCCGCAGAGCCCGCCCGGCGCCGTCGTTTTCAAGACCACGCCGATCTCGCTGGCGCTGCGAGAGCCTCTTCGTCCGCTTCCCGAATCCGGGCCGCTCGGTGTGGGCATGGTGCTCTGGGTCGCATGCGATGACGCCGATGCACTGCATGACCTCATCGTCAAGCGGGGTGGCGCAATCCTCAGCCAGCCTGCCGACAGCCCCTTCGGTCGCTTCTTCGTCGCCGGTGATCCCGATGGCTACGCGATCACCTTTCATACGGCGCGGAGCTGATCGTAGCCCACGCCTTCCAATCAACGGGAGACTCCAGATGACTATCCTCGACCCATCCGTCGGCTACTTCATCCTCATCAATACGTTCACCGTTGAACCCGAGAAGGCCGAGGCACTGTTGGCGATTCTGTCGAAGGCGACCGAGGACGTCTTTCTTCACGCGCCGGGCTTCGTCTCCGCAAACCTGCATATAAGCGATGACCGTCGCCACGTCGCGAACTACGGCCAGTGGCGCAGCAAAAAAGACTATGAGCAGGCGGGAAAGAATCCAGCGGTGCAGAGCCACATGCGCGAGGCAGCGAAGCTCGTATCTTCTTTCGAGCCGGTGTTCTATGACCTGGTCAAGGTGCAGGCGGCGGAACGAGAGGCATGACGTCCTGGGATAAGGGGACTTGGGGGATGAGGGGGTAGGGATAGTTAAACGACTCGATTACTCCAGCAACGCAGGTTCGGTTCCGCGGGGTTGGCTGGTTGAGGCTAGTGTTAACGCATCCGTCCCTGGGCTTAAGATGGATTGTCCAAGCCGGGCCCCTTCGCACGTCATAGAGGTGGCGGCGCAAGGTGCCCGTCTCTAACGGAGAATCCCAATGCAATATCTATTGATGCTTTATGCGGACGAGAGCGGCTGGGGCAAGATGTCGAGGGCCGAGCAGGAGCAGGGCGTTGCCGCCTATGGCGCTTATACGCAGGCGCTGAAGACGGCAGGCGTATGGGTGGGCTCCAACCGTTTGAAGGACACCGATACCGCAACCACGGTGCGTCTGGTGAATGGCAAATCGCAGGTGCTCGACGGCCCCTACGTGGACAGCAAGGAGCAGTTGGGCGGCTATTACCTTATCGAAACGCCGACCCTGGATGAGGCCCTGACCTGGGCCGCACGTTGCCCCGGCGCAGGCCACGGTACGATCGAGGTGCGCCCGGTTTGGGGCATGGAGGGGTGAATAGCGGTGTGCAGGCGCGCGATGTGGCCGATGCCGTCGCGCGCCGCAGCTACGGCAAGCTCGTCGCGTTCCTGGCCGCCGACACACGTGATGTGGCGGCGGCCGAGGATGCGCTGTCTGAAGCCTTCGCCATTGCCCTGGCGGAATGGCCGGTCAACGGATGCCCGGCCAATCCGGAAGCATGGTTGATGACCGTTGCACGCCGAAAAGGCATTGACGGAGTACGTCGCCGCCGTACGGGCGAGGCCGCAACTGCACAACTGCTGATGGTTGCGGAGGATCAAGCGTCAGCATCGGCGGAAGCCGTCACCGATGTAGAGATTCCCGACAAGCGACTTGCCTTGTTGTTTGCCTGCGCGCACCCGGCCATCGATATCGACATCCGTGCTCCATTGATGTTGCAGACGGTGTTGGGGCTGGATGGGAAGACGATTGCTTCGGCGTTTCTCACATCGCCGGATGCGATGAGCAAACGTCTGGTTCGTGCGAAACAGAAAATTCGTGCGGCGGGTATTCCTTTTGCCATTCCAGCGCGGGATGAATTGGCGGGGCGGCTGGATGGTGTATTGGATGCCATCTATGCCGCCTTTGCGGAAGGGTGGAGCGATCCCGGCGGTACCGACGTGGCCCGGCGCGATCTCACCTCCGAAGCGCTGTTTCTTGCCAGACTGGTCGTCGCGATGCTGCCGCAGGAGCCGGAAGCGCTAGGCATGTTGGCTTTGATGCTGCATGCGGACGCAAGACGTAGCGCCCGACGGAGTGCAGATGGCGGCTACGTGCCATTGGCCGATCAGGATGTCTCTCTGTGGAATGCGGCGATGATCGAAGAGGCCGAAGCGCTGCTGCGACATGCAAGCACCCTCGGTCGCATAGGCCGCTACCAGCTCGAAGCTGCCCTGCAGTCGGCGCATGTCGAGCGTCGCCACACCGGGCGGATCGATTGGACCGCGGAGGTGCAGCTCTACGATGCATTGCTCGCGCTTTCCGGCTCGCCGGTCGTGGCGCTCAATCGCGCACTGGCCATTGCGGAATGGAAGGGGCCCGCTGCTGCGTTGGAGATTGTGAATGCGCTTGCCGACGATGGACGGCTTGCCCAATACCAGCCGTATGGGCCGCTCTGGCTGCATTGCTGGCAAGAATCTGCGCTTACAGCGAAGCCCATGATGCTTACGACATAGCGATCGGTCTTGAGCGTGACCCCGAGGTTCGCCGCTTTTTGCAGGGGCAGCAGGCAAATTTGCCGCACTGAGCACCGCGAACATCTCGCCAGGCATCCCTGGCAGGGCGCATTCAGGGATATTCAAGAAATGGCCTTTCACGCCTGCTTTCTCCTCGTCACGCGATATGGGATCCAGCGATTAACAGCGGGTTGCCATTGCCTCGGCCGATAGGGCAAATTGTGCCGAAGGGAACAGGGGAATGGGATATGCGTGACTGGCTAAAGTTTTTCGGCTTCAGGACGCCGAGCTTGCCTGTGAGTGCGGCATCGCCAAACGGTGCCTCCGACATGGAGGGCGCTTCGTTCGATGTTCGCATCGTCAGCGGTGTTAAGGCATGGACTGCGCTGCAGGAGTTGCGCAAGCAACCGGGCGTGGTGCCAGTGGTCTTCGGTGACCGTAACGACTATGACAACATTACAACCGTGATGGGCATGGGGGACGCATCGTTCGAAGACTACGTGCGTTCTGGTGCGTCGTTAGATATAGATCAGTGGGTAGCGAGTCGGGTCGAAGAAGAGCCGGATTACTACAGCACGGATGGTGCCGAATTGGCGGCAGGAAATGCTCAGCAGCCTGGGCTATTGACTGTCGTTTACGATGTTATGTCGGGTCAGCCAAAGGCCGAAGTCTTTATCGGTCTGGTGCCTGTACAGGAGCCCTGGCAGGTTCCTGCTTACCTGAAAATCGGAGGCTGGAATGAGTGCCCAGGAGCTGACATACATGTCGCATTCTTCAAGCGCTGGTACGAGCAGTTCGGCGCGGTGGTGACCAGCATTTCCTCCGATGTCATCGAGTTCACGGTAGAGCGCCCTCCGCAAACCATGGAGGAAGCCCGCCGGCTCGCACACGAGCAATTCATTTACTGCGCCGACATCGTCCATCAAGGCGTGCAGACTGAGAGCAACTTGGCACAAGCGTTGTTAGGCAGCGGAAATTGGTTTTTCTGGTGGGATTGATAGGCGGAAATATCCGGAAGTCGTGAAGAAATAGCAGGATCTACAGCAAGCATCAAAGATCGCCGCAGCTCATAGCACTTTCAAGGAAAGACTGTGTCAGTCGATATTTTTGTTTTTCTAGCGCTCAACCGGACGCCCGATTTCAGCGGATGGCAGGCCTCGCTCGAGAAGCTTCGCCCTGGGCTGCGTTTTGTAGAGCGTACAGATTTGGCAACGCACAGCGGATTCATCCCAGTTTCCGTGAACGGTAAACGCACTGGCTTCTACTTCTATAGAGGGCATTTGGCTGATGTCGCGTCTAGCTACCCTGGAGTAGCTGCGGCTCAACTGAAAAATGGCGTCACCTTTCAGCTTTCGTTTGGAGGACACATGGATGAATGCGCTGCTGCAATGCGTTCAGCGGAAGCGCTTGTGAAAGACTTCGGAGGTGTCGCTTTTGATCCGCAGAGTGGCGGCTTCATGACGGCTCAACAGTTGGATAGCGCTGCCGCAGCTTGCGAGGCCATGACGGATTCGTGAAGGTCGGTCACAAGGTGACGGCGCTACGATTGTTCTCCATTTTCTCCCTTTCCACCCCCCCCCCCCCCCCC
>Ga0207695_10000999_pt1 | contig 50092 bp, 87 predicted proteins | sample KBSC54metaG_FD_184354 | JGI IMG/M metagenome (GOLD analysis project Ga0207695, IMG submission 184354) | Corn rhizosphere microbial communities from Kellogg Biological Station, Michigan, USA - KBS C5-4 metaG (SPAdes) (version 2) | ecosystem: Host-associated > Plants > Roots > Rhizosphere > Soil...
GCGCTCGATCAGGTCTTTGATGTCAGGCATTGGGCTTCTCCTGCGCAGCAACAAGGAAGTTCTGAGACCAATTGGATGCGTCTTTGTTGCCATTCCAGAGCACCCGAACTAAAACATTGTCTCTGGAATAGCCGACGACGACGCCTGATCGATTGGCATAGACACGAAACTGCTTCTGTCCTTCTTCCGTCATAACGACTCGGCTTTTAAGCGGAAAGCGATGGTAGATTTCGTTCATCACACCTTCTCCTGCGCTAGGGCTCGGATGAGCGACGGGAGGGAGCGCATGCGGCCTTCCATGTAGGCGGCCGCGTTCAGAGCCGTGAGCCCCTTGAACGCTCTGGCGCCGTCCTCGGCGGCTTCCCGCGCCACCTTCGCCGCTTCTTCCAGAGCTTGGAGACGTATGGTGGAGAGGGCCGAAATGGCGTCGCGCACGGTATCGCGGATATAATTGGAGTTTGCCTCCATTTCGAACCATGTGAAGTCGTCGATGTTTTGCAGCCGCTCCACCAGTTCATTCCCTGCTGGTGCGGCGCGGAGGGCGAGTAGACGCTCGGCTTGATCGAGGACAGCTACAGCGAGAGGCTTGTATTTCTCCCACTCCTCGACGCCGCCATTGTCGGTCTGGTTCGGATGCTCTCCGCGATGGAGACAAATCTCGAAAGCCATGGCCCTGATTTCGCGTTCGGTGGGGATCATGTGGAGGGCTCCGAAACAATTGCCTCGGGCCATGCGTACTTACAGCGATCACAGGTACGGTGCAGGTATTCGTGCTTCGGCCATTTTCCCACCGGCTTATTTTTACGGTCGTACCAGCAAGGATCGTCTTCGATCGGTCCCTGGTGATATGTCTGGATTTTGTCACCGCCGCACTTCGGGCAGATGGCCTTTTCGTTGAATGGCTTTAGCTTGCTGCCCATTTATTCCCCTCCCTTCTGGGTGGGGGCGAACCGATCTGGACTGCAGCTATAGCGGTCGATCGTATATGGGCACGACATGCCAAATAGGCACGGGCCGTCTCGCTCCGGACAAATTCGGATCGCGCCGCTGGCCCCGCTGTCGTAAGCTGAGGCGGGAGGCGCAACGGTTCGCAGCATCGACCTGATTAGTCGCTCGGCTTCTATCGCTCCCACGTCTCGACAGGTTAACGCTGCCGCCTCAAGCGCATCGTTACGAGCCGCCGCGGCGATAGCATTGTCGATCACCTCCGCCCTTGGCTGGGATAAGGGTGGGGAGGCGAGGGCGGTCTCACCCCTATTGCCGGGAACAAGGGCGGAGGCCATATCTGGCGCGTATCCAGCCTCTCGCCAAGCGCGACTATCCGCTGCCATGGCGCGGGCAGTTTCTTCGACGCTCGGCCAACCGTCCTGCACGCGCGCCGCGCGCAACCGCCTAACGTGGTCGACAATTTTCTGTAGCATCCGCGCCCAGATTTTCACGTCGCCGTCCTTCTCCGCGCTGTTTCTAATCCGCAAAAGCTCCTCGTCAGTGACGTTCAAGCCGTCACGCAGTTCGTCTACGAGTTCCTTCACCACCATATTGCCGGTAGAATGGTCGGCCGATTTGAGGCGATGGAGTTCGGCTTCGGCGGCGTCACGCTGGCCGATTACCTCGGTGGCGTTCGCCTTCCAAACGCCCTTCCAGTGCAGAGCTTCGGCAAGCTCCCTCTCCAGTTCCGCCACCCGGTCCTCGCCCCCCCGCTCAGGCGGTAATGGTTTGAGGTAGAGAGGGACGGTCCAATCACGATGTTTCTCGTATGCGGCCCCAAATCCAGTTATCGGAAGGTCGGGTTTAACGTCAGACGCCCGCATATAACCAACCGGCTCTGCGCCCACTTCACCCTTATCAGGGACCAGATGGGGGGCGCGACGGTTCCAAAGCTCAATTGCTTTGGTGTCCCACGCGTAGATATGGACGACGCCGAGTGGGCAGCCGCCTGCATCTGACGGATGCGACCACATCGGGTCGCCGTCATAGTCGGCTCCTAGATGCATTGCGCCGTCGCATAGCGGGCACGGCTTCAAAGCCTCAACCGCTTCATCGGGGATGGGGGTCATGGGGATGCTCCGCTCAGTTGACATGCTCACTCGCATCGGGTTCGGCGACGAATCCTGGATGTTGCGAATGCATGTGTCGTTCGAGGTTGGTGAAGTGCCGGTTGCAGCATGGGCAGACGCCCTTGGCCGCGCGATTCTTGAGTTTGGTGATCTGGCCCTTGGCGGCAGAGACGCGCCGCCACGCAGCTTCGTTTAGAGCGCGCTGGCGTTCGATCTCGGCCTGCTTGTCTTTGATCTCGTCGTCACGTTGAGCAATCCGTTGCGCCAGTCTGTCGCGTTCCGTCCGAAGGCGATCCGCCTCGCTCTCGGAATAGGCCATGCTGTGACCGTTCGGGCAGTAGAAGGTCTGCTTGTCCTCGCGGCGCCGGGCTGTGTATCCAATCGGAACGCCAAACTGCACACCGCACCTAATGCAGTCTTGCTCTTCGAATAGCCGGGTTTCGGTCACCGTGTTTCCTCTTCGAACTGGCGTGATTTGCGAAGATCGTTCCGCGATCTGAGCGGCCGGCCGTTCGGAATCTTCCGGCGCTGCTCGACGGGCTTCCGCGGCTTGACTGCGCGCTGGCTGGATAGGCGCTCAGGGTCGAGCGGGACGATGATGATCTGGCGCCGCGCCCGGTTGATCGTCGTCAGCACGACGCCTCGCAGAAGGTGCCACCAGAACTCCGCATCGCTCATCTGCGGCTTAGTGCCGTGGCCAACGTCGATGTAGGCGTGGCAGGCGGAACAGGCGTCTAGACCAGCAAGGTCGTGCGCTTTGTTTGCCCACCCCTTGCCGAAAGCCGCGCCGTTCAGGTGCGCAAATTGGGTTGTCCGAGGGTCGCAATTGCAGATGCCAGGAGCCATAAATGTGCATGGCGAGCCGTTCGCTCCACTGCGATATTTCTCGCTGCGGATGGGCTCTTCGCGGAAGTTGGCGAGCACATTCATGCTGCCACCCGCATTACGAGGTCGGCGAGGCCGTTCCACGGACGCCCCAGGGCCTTTTCGAGGTGATAGACGGCGTCCGCGCTACGCCCGCAGCGCCAGTGCCACAGCGCCTCCTCCATTACCTCTCGGTCAATGTCGTCAACGACGATATCGACCGGCGACCGCGACGGCGGTTCGGCCGTCTTCGCTGCCGCTCGGCGGCTTGCCAGAACTTCGGCAAGCTCTTCGGTCGAGATATCGGTTAGCGCTTCCCACGGGTCGATTTCGACTGTGGTGTTGACTTGCATTTTCACAGCGCTGCCTCCGCAAGCTCTCGCGCTTCGCGAATGGCAGATGCGTCAATCCGGTAAACTGGACCCTCGTCAAAAACGCCGATGATCGAAGCACGGCCTTTCCGCACGAGGCTATCGAGAGCCTTCCTTACCGTTATCGTATCGCTGTCCGTTCCCAATCCAGGGCAATAGCTTGAGTATTTGCTGAGGACGATGAGGGCATGCTGCTCGTCGGAGGTGAGCTTTTTCATGCCGCGACCCCGTACTTCATCGCTTCGGGGTCAGTCAGAACGATGCCCTGCTCGGCGAAATGCTGTTGCACCTTGTCGAGATACGCGGTCATCTGCCGGCTGTTCATGTCGCGAGTGACCGGCAGATCGATCGGCACACACATCAGTGCCAGCTTGGCCTCATACGGCAGCGGGCGAATTACGCGGTCGTAGAGCTCGGAAAATTCCTCGCTATCGGCTTTGCGGATGGCGACGCCGAACTGCAGCTTGCAGTAGCCGCGCCAGTATTCGGCGTCATGGCCTTGCGTCTGCGCGGCGATATCGTTCATCCACTGGCGCTGAAGCCGGTTCTGCCGGGTCGTGCGGTGGCGTTCCTTCTGCATGTCGATGCTGAGAGGCAGTTCGGCCTTTTCGATGCGGCGAATGAGCATCTTCCGGTCGTACTCGGTTTCGACCCACACGGTCGTCATGGCGTCACCGACAGGCGTGCCAGATATCCGCGCCGGTTCTCCATCGCCTTCTCCACAACAATGCGCTCGGCTTTGGTGAGGCGCTTGTTCGTCTCGACCTCGTGAGCGACCCGGCTCAGGTCTTCGAAGCTCTTGGCCTCATTGGCGCGGCGCGGGATTGCGGAGAAGGGACTCATTGCGCGCCCACTTCCCCGAATTGGCGATCAAGACTTTCGCGAGGGTCGATGTCGCCGGGAAATGCATCATCTGGGGGATTGGAAAGTGCATCACGCTCGTCAAGTTCGGCGAACTTGTCGGTTTTCTCGGCCTTGAGGGATTTGGCCCAATCCGCTGGCAGCGATTTGGCCGCAGCCTGCACGCTTTCCTTGGCCCAAAAGGCGTTAAATGCCGGAAGGTCTGCAAGCGCCCTATTGGCCCTCGACAGCCGACCATAGACCTCGCGAGAGTCCGCTTTCGAAGCCTTGGGCGCCGCTTCCTGCGGCTCAACCTCGTGGCTGGTTTGGTCTGCGTCGTTGTCGCCCTCGGTCGGGATCGCGAAGGCCTGCATAGCCGCATATTTGTAGGCGGCCGACATAGCCTTGTTCGTCGCCTTGTCGGCGCTATCCATCGCCTCGCCAAAGGTTCGCACGGTATGCTTCGATGCGTCTTCCGAGCAAATCAGGTCGAACTCGGCCTCGACGGTGACATTGAACAACGCGCCGCCGGAGCGGGATTTGCGCTCGACAACTTCGCGCGACAAGATGCGCGGAAGCATGCAGAGGTTGTGGCGAGATAAGATCGGCGAAAGGGCGTTGTAGACATCATCGATGCCGCGGAACTTGTATTTCTGCTCGGTGTTCTGGCGGTCCTTGCTGATGCCTTCTTTACCAAGATCGGCCATGACGGCGGCGATGGCGGCATAGACCTTTGGTGCGGCTGCTGCTGCGACCATCAGATAGCCTTCCTTTCTTCGACAACGTTGAAGCCGGGGATTTCACGAACGCCGGCACGCACCTGACCATCGGCGATGCCGCAAACGAGCGCCTCGAATTGAGGTCTCTGCGTCGTCCAGTAGTGCTTGATGGCCACGTTCAGGTCGGTGAGTTCGGCACGATATGTCGAGCGCAAACCATTGCCGGTCACGGCCGATTTCTCAGCGCGTCTAGCGTCCTTCTCTGCTATCTTGGCGCTGTTGAGTAGATGTTCGGCATCAGCGCGGACCGTGAGGTTGCCGCTACTGGCACGCATGGCTTCATCTGCTTCACGCCGAATTTGCTCAGCCTCTCGCCTTGCGGCGTCGGCGACTGCCGCTTTCTCGGTCGCGACTTTGTCGCGCCACGGCTGCAAAACTTTCTTGCAGGCGTCGGCGATCATGTCGGCGCGCTTGAGAATAGGATTGTAGCGAGCCTGGACTTCGGCTTTGCCGGTATCGAAGGGCTCGTTCTCGACCTTGCGCGCCTCGTCAGCCGCTTTGCGCGCTGATCGGGATAGGTCCAGTAGCTTATCGACGGCATCGGCCTCAGCGGCGCTCGCAATGCCGTCGCCGTTCAGCCAATTTTCGGCTTCGGCAAACAGGTCATCAATGGTAAGCTTCGCCTCATCGAACGGCGTCATGTTCTTGCCGTCGAAAGCGGCCTTTGGCGACTGCGCGTTCATGGCGATTTGCTCCAATCTTCGGCCATGCGAAGCGCTAGGTCGTGGCCTTCGGGTGATGAGTGAAAGAGGGTGAGGAGATCGCCGCCTTCGAGGGCATCCAGCGTCAGCTTCGGCCGATCAATGACGATCTCCACGCTCTGCGGCGTGAATACTGCTTTCATTGCGGAGGGAGGGGATTCGATAGTATCGATGGTCATTTTGAGCCCTCCACATTCTTGTGGGGGAAAAGCGGATAGATTAGGTCGTTCGCAGCGTTAATGTCGTCTCGACAATCACGAAGCCAGCCGGGCAGAACATCAGCATGATCAGCGCCGTGGTGGCGTTTTGCGCATTCACAAGCGCTTTGATAAAGTACCGAGGAAGCAGTTCGCAGGCGCGTAAAGGCTTCCCATACGTCAGCAAAATCGAGATCGTCGGGCATCTTGACGCTCATATCCCCAACCCTCCAAAGAACCACGGAACGACAGAGACAGAAGCAGCTACGAGAGCGAGAAGGGTGAAGACGGGGGTCATCTACGTGCTCCTCGGATCGCAGCGACGATTGCATCGACGGCAAAACAAAACAGGGCGCAGCAGAACATCACCGATGGCGTTTCCGGGTAGCTCGGCTCTGGCCAAATGGAGTAAAAGAGGGAGACCGCCCAAAGCGCGAAACCCATCAATTTCCAACTCAGGAACGGCATCACGCAGCCTCTTCGCGTTCTGCCGGCGCTTCGATCTTCTCGATGCGATAGCCGAGGGAGCGAGCGAGCTGCCGAAGAAGGGTGTTGATCGCAGCATCACCGGCAGCGACAACCCAATCCTGCGACTTGTCGCGAAGGACATTTTCCTCCGTCAGGAGGGTATAGAGCGATCCGGCGTTAAGGCGCGCTGTATCGAGTTGTCTTGCTGATCGGCTCATTCGTGTATCCCCATGGTTGCCCGGCTTATCGGGAGGGCTTAGGCGGCTCCGAGGGCCGCTCGAATTGCCCTCGCATCAGCCAAGGCGTTGTGCGGAGTCGCCGAGGTGTAGTCGCAGTTCACAAGCTTGAGAGAGCAGGGGATCGAGACGCTTTCCTCGTGCGATTTCCCCAGCAAAACCTGCGAGAAATGCATGATGTCTGCGGGCCAGTCGGCTATGATCGTCGGGTCACGATAGCCGCGCAGAAACTCGATGAATGCCACGCGAAAATCACCAACGGACGCCACCGGTTCCTTGTTCAAGACCGGGAAGACGTTCTCAAAGCACCACTTGTCCCAAACCCGCGGTTCCGGAAGTACGGCGTAAAATTCCATGCCGTCGTCCGCGACCATGGCAAACGAGATGAGTTCGCCCATCCACCCGTTAAATTCGCAGTCGACGTAGATGTTCATTCTCCCATCGACATTGTGTCAGCCGTTCGTTTTGGCAGCGTCATTTTCGTTCCTCTTTCCCGGCTATGCCTGAGCGGCCTGTTCAGCTTCGTAGCCGCGACGAAACTCATCCCAGCTATCGAGATCATCGAAGCGGTCGAATGGATTGGAGCGGTCACCGTCCTTGCCATCGAGGCAGGCGAGGCGGCCCATCAGCGACGGATCGTCGTATTCTTCGAGTTCGGCGACGATCTGCGCCCGGCGCACCTGAACCGCATCGATTCCGTGTTCGTCAGCCTCATCGAACCAAGCAAAGAGGGCTTCGACAGCCGCCTCTTGCTCGTTGCGGAACACCGCCTCTTCCTGTTCCGGCGTTACGTCATACCGATCATCTGTGGCGAAGTGGATGATCATGATCAGACGCTCACTCGTTCGACCAGTGAGCGCGCAGGTCGCGCAGGAGGGCGAAGCGGCTAGTCGCATGGAGGAGCGCGGCCAATCCGAGCCAGTTTTTCTGGCAACCGGTGATCTGCTCCGCGTACCAAACGTCGTCGCGGCGCCAAATCTCGAAAAGATCACCAGACGCGTTCTTCGCAATGTCTCTCATCTCGTTTCGGCCCCAGTTCGATTTGCTGAGACTGAAGTTGCACTGCCGGAAACTTATAGTCAAGCGGAAAGTTGCAGTGACGGAAACAAACATGGGCGACAACGTGCTGACGGCCGTTCCAGCCGTTCAGTTCATTGAACGCTTCGAGGCTTGGGCCAGCGCTTTGAGGATGATTGCCAGATCGACCGGATTCACGCGGAGCTTGACCGGTGACTTACGTGCACAATGTACGACAAAAAGCCGGTCCAGCGTGTCCGGATCGACGCGGATTTCGACGGCCGTTACAAGCCGTGCGCCTTCAAAATCGGCTTTATCTTCGGGAGTGAGGGCAACTGCGCCGGACCGGTGGGTCACGGCAACCGTCTAGCGGCTGCCAGTCCCTCGGCGTCTTGGTGATGATTCCCCCCGGTCATCATCGAAGGAGCCTATCGGCTCGGCGCCGGGGCGCAAGGCGCGGGAGCGGCTATGCTCGATTAACTGTACCGCTGCAGTTAATTCTTCGTTGCTATAGCCGCGCAATAGCTCGTCACGGGTTGGGGCGCCGGGCGATCTGAATAGGACCGATACCTCTTCTTCCCCGATAGCTTCGGCGAACGCCGCCAGGTAACCGACATTCGGATCGCGAGTGCCGCCCTCCATGCGGGACACAGTCCCCTTGGTCGTACCGATGCGCTCGGCGAGCTGATCCTGCGTCAAACTCTTGGCTTCCCGCCACTCCTTAAGGAATAGCCGGGCCTTGTTCGGGTTTCGTGGGCCGATGCGCGTTACCATGGAAACATCGTAAGCCATGGCGGAAACAGCGTCGTCATCAGTGCCGGAAACATCGGCCTTGACAGAAGGTTTCCGGCAATGCAACTTTAGCGACCATGAACGCACTCAAGAAATGGCGCGAAGCGCAAGACCTCAGCATTCCGGCGGCGGCGGCGCGGGCGCGTGTCGGACGCGCGACTTGGTGGCGCTGGGAATCCGGCGACCGGCCTATCGGCATTGATAAGCTCTCCGGAATTGCGGGGCTTACGGGCATCCCGGCGAGCGAATTGCGTCCCGATCTCGCTAAGAAGCTTCTGGGTGTCGCGGCATGATCTTTCCAGCGCCCTACTACGGCATCAACTATGCCATTCAGGTGGGAACGGATGGACCGATCAAGATCGGCTATTCGGGCGCGCGGGCTGAGGGGCGGCTTTCTGAACTTCAGCGGCTCAGCCCTTGGAAGATGCACATCATCGCCCAATGGCCCGGCGACATGCTGACCGAGAAGGCCCTCCATATCGAGCTTGGTGCCTTTCGCATTCGCAGCGAGTGGTTCTACCCGACGCCGACAGTCCTCGCTGCCATTGAGGCGCGAGTTAAAGCCTCTCGCGAGAAAGCCGCATGACCCGCGCTCTCGGCTACCTCATTGCTGCTGCGTTTGCTGGCGTCTTCATTGTCGGCGTCGCCTATTTCACGGCCAACATGATTTCGATGGCCTTGCTCAATCAGGCGTTGGACAGATGAGCGCACACGACAATATCCACGAGTTCATCGCTTACGATCCTCTGACTGGAGGTCTTACCTGGAAGGTAAGCCTCGGTCGTATGGCCGCGGGTTCCCCTTGCGGGAGAACGAGCGACACTGGCTATCTGGTTGTGCAGTTTGGCGGGAAGAAACTCAAAGGGCACAAGATCGCTTGGCGGCTCCAGACGGGTCTTTGGCCGGCCTTCGAAATCGATCATGCAGACCTCGACAGGCTTAACAACAGATGGTCGAACCTCAGAGCCGCCAACCGGAGTCACAACACTCACAATCAACGGCCAATTTCCAGAGATCTGCCTCGCGGCGTGGTTGCCCATGGAAAAAAGTTCCGCGCCGCCATCACGGTTGATAACCAGCGGCATGAACTCGGGGTCTATGATGACCCTAACTCTGCTCACGAAGCCTACGCCGAGGCGGCTATCCGGTTTCACGGCGAATTTGCGAGGGTTGCGTGACCCCGCTCGTTGTCACTATCCGCCGGCATAGAAAGACGCGCAGTCGCATGGGGGAATGCTCCCGTGGGGCTCGGGGGTACTGCGCGCCTATCCATGCCTGCGGGCATGAAAGCGGCGTTTGCCAACGTCGCTCCGACAAACTTGGCGCCGGTTCTGGCCGACGTCCTTTTCGGCACTCGCACCGTCCATCCGTCTCCGGATCGCGTGCGTCCCTTTTCAGTTTGCGCCGGTGGTCCTCCAACTCCGTTGCGCATCGGCGATCGATCCGTTTCCTCCCTTGCGGGTCGGTCGCCACTCTCTCCCTCGGGCGCGCCATTTTCGGCTGCTGCCCGCTCAATTCGCGCGTTCTCGACCACATCCTGCAAGATCAAATCGAGACGCCTGAAAACCATCAGTCCGAGCCTTTCATCCGTGTTGCTGCTCACGAGCGTCAACATGCTGAGAAAGGTCAAGGAAATGTCCCTTATTCGTCGGGAGTTCTCCCGAAAGTTGCAGGAGCGTTCCACCATGTATTCGTCCGCCGCTGACGTTGCGGAAATGCAGCGCATTTGCGTCGAGATCGCCGACAGAACGGCGGCGTCGCGCGCGAAAAAGGACCGCATCGAAGCGGTTCACGAAATGGGCCGCATCGGTTGGAACCGCGCCCTCGAATTTCTGATTGGCAAAGCCCGTCGCATTGACGGCTGGGAGAAGGATTTAGCGCGTGAATACCTGGCGGAAATCAAGCGCATCGAAGACGAGCGGGTGGCGGCCAAACACGTCGCCTACCTCAACCGGACCTTGGGCTACCTTCGGGCGACAGACCCGGACCTCTATGGCCCTCACATTGATCGGGTGGAGCGCGGCCTTGCTGCGGCCGGCGTTCTGGATAGCGCCGTGGCTTCGGCCGGTCGGCAATCCGATGGCGACGGCGCCGAGTAAAACCTCTCAACCCTCCGACGACTAGGGGCAGATCATGGGGCTTCTACAGCGCATTTTCGGCAAAGAGCGCCGGGTGTTCAGCACCCGCGCTTCCTCGCGCGAACAGGCGAAGGCACTCCGCACGAAGGATGAAACGACCGCGGAACTGCGTCGCATCGTTGCCGAGCAACGGGCGCACTCGCGTCAAGCCGGAACGCTCATTCGGCAGGTGCGGCCATGATCGCCAAAACCGCTAAGCTTATGCAGGCGAGGGGGCGGTGATGGGACGCGTTGAGCATTTAGCAGAAGGCGTGACGCTATATCTTGGCGATTGCCTGGAGATATTGCCGACGCTCGGCCGCTTCGACGCAGTTGTTACTGACCCTCCCTATGGCATCAACGCGGCGCGAAATCGGAATAGCCAAAAAAACGGATGGGTGGATTACCCTGGGTCTGGATGGGATAAAGTTAGGCCTAGCCCTGGGACGATCTCGATGCTCGACATTGCCTGCCGTCGCATCGAAGCTGCGCTGCGCGAGCCGGACATGTTCATCGAGCCCAAGCCGATCGAACAGCTTTCCATGCTGGACGGTGCCGCATGATCCGCCAATCCCTCCCCACCAAGCGCGATAGATCGATCACGAGCGCTGAATATCGAGCGCTGCCTGCCTCGCCGGCTACGTCCAAGTACGGCGCCAAGCCGGTCGTCATCGACGGCCACAGGTTTGCCAGCACAGCCGAAGGAAACCGTTATGCGGCCCTCAAACTGCAGGAGCGGGCAGGGGAGATATCGAACCTTCGCTTGCAGGTCCGTCATCACCTCTCGGCTTGGGGGCATCCGATCTGCGTCTACGTGTCGGACTTCGACTACGTGACCAAGGCCGGAATGCCAGTCACCGAGGACGTGAAGGGCGTTGCGACTCCTGCCTTCGTCCTGAAATCCAAATTGTTCCGCGCCCAGATGGGCCGTGAAGTCGTCATCGTGAGGGCCAAATGACCCTCGCATGGACAGACGAACGTATCGAGCTTTTGAAGGTTCGCTGGCGCGAAGGTTTTAGCGCTTCTGAGATCGCGAAGGAACTCGGCGGCTCATCACGCAATGCCGTCATCAGCAAAGTTCATCGGCTGAACCTACCGCGCCTGGCTCATAACCTTGAGCGCAAGCGGCTGGTAGCTGCAGATCGCAAGAAGCCTGCAGTGAGCCGCGTCGTGAAGCGGCGTGTGCCCGTCGGTCCGCCGGCTGATCTCCCAATTCCGCCTGTTCCGTCGATCGGGCTTCTGTCGCTGCTGGAGCTGACTGAACACACCTGCAAATACCCGTTCGGAGATCCGAAACTTCATGGATTCGGATTCTGCGGCCAGCCCTCTGTCCCCGGTAAGTCATATTGCGCTGAGCACTACGCCGTCGTCTACACGGGATTGCCCGTACTGAAGTCGCGCAAGGCGGTGCTGGCATGAGTTACGCCGATCCGTTCGCCGAGACTAAGGATACCTGGATTTCGTTCACCGATGCGGCGCGTCGTGTCGAGATGCGCGCGCAGACGGCGGCATTTGCTAGCGCATTGCGGCGAGCGCATCCAGAGATGGAAATTAGACCGCGTGGCGCCCCCAAGCAAATCACCGCCGAGAAGCGACCTAGGCAGCGCGACTACCTTTGGCTGGCTTCGCCGGGGTTCGAGCGTTTGGCTGACTCGGACAAACCAGTTCGAAGCAAGAACTGGCGCAAAATCACCCACGCTGTCGCCGCTAAGCACGGGTTCAGCGTCATAGACATTTGCAGCGCTCGCCGGACAGCAAACCTCGTCATTGCCCGCCAAGAGGTCATGTACGAGCTGCGTCAGAACACGACGATGAGCTTGCCGGCGATTGGGAAGCGTCTCGGAGGCAAGGACCACACAACCGTAATCTACGGCATCCGCAGGCACCTTGAGCGCAGGAAGGCAGGTCTAGCATGAGCAATCCGTGCCTAGATGCTGTCATCGATGAGCTTCGGCAAGCTGGTGTTCCGCATCGGATTGAACCTGGTGGAAGGCACGTCCATATCCGCCGGGGCAAGAATTTCGGCAGGCTGCATATTGTAGCTGCCACGCCGAGTGACTGGCGAGCCCCGCTCAACGAGCGCTCTCAGATTCGACGCGAACTGGCATCGGCCGGATTTATCGGTGATCGCGAAGACCCTATGCCGGAGCATCCGGTTCCGGTCCAGTTAGTGGCCGGCGAGCCCGTCTGCTTCAGCTACGATTTGGCGGAGACCTTCGGCAAAGCACACAAAGACATGCTTCGGTCCATCGATCGGGTTCGCGAGGAATGCGGACCTGAGTTCGATCAGCGCAATTTTGCGCCGATTGAATATCACGATGCCAAGAGCAGGAAACACCGCGCCTACCGCATGAGCCGCAATGGCTTCTCTCTGGTTGTCATGGGCTTTACGGGCGCGGCGGCAACAGCATGGAAGGTCAAGTACATCGCGGCCTTCGATGCGTTGGCGGAACAATTGCAGCGGCTATCTGCTCCAATGCAAGACTTGTCGGCGATCCGGTCAGAGTTCGACGCATTGGTCGCTCTCGTCGGTGACGTTGAAGCGAAGATCGGCAACCGTCAAGTGGTCGCTCCATACGTCCACGCTCGCCAGCATGCGCGCCAAGTCGCGCGCCGTGAAGCGAGGCGCGCATGAACGAGATTGCGGGCGTCCGCCTTGGTAATCTGGCAGAAGCACTCGTGCATCGCATTGATGCGCAGACGCGAGGTGTCGACCCGCTTAAGGCCCATCCTGGCCGCGGACCAACGATTCTCGATTATGGAATGCACCGACTTTTGACACACGCCGAGCAGATCGGGGTGGTTGGTCAAGACGACCAAATTAGAACGCTGGCCAACGTTCAATACCGGAAGGCCTTGGTAGCTTGCGAGAGTCCAATTGAGAGCGACATGCTCGCCGCATTGCTGACCGGAAACTGGCCATTCAGCCTTAGCATTGCACCACTATCGCACGTCGCCAAAGACTACGATGAGCCGTTCCCGCTGGGCGATGTCGTCATTGTGCCGCAGCTCGCCTTCCTTCGCTACCGGCTGGACCTCGGCATCATTGTCGAGCGGGATCGCGGTAAGGCGATCGTCGGAGTCGAATGCGATGGCGCGGAGTTTCATCAGGACCGAGACCGCGATGCGGCGCGTGACGACTACTTCCGCTGCGTCGGCGTGCCAGTGTTTCGGATTCGTGGCGCCCAAATCTACAGCGAGCCGACGGCTACCGCCGATACGATCATTGCGGCGATCGAGGAATGGAGGGCTCGTCCGTGACCTCCATTCCGATAATGCCAATGAACACCGACAAGTACCTGGCGGACACCACCCACCTCAATACCGAGGAGCATGGAGCCTACATCCTGCTGCTTATGGTTGCATGGAGAACTGCAGGAGCGGCGCTGCCCGACGACGACGAGTTACTGGCTCGCTATGCGCGTATGAATGCCCGTGGGTGGGCTAAGATCAAGGTTCGCGTTATGGCATTCTGGGACTTGTCAGACGGACTCTGGACGCAAAAGACGCAGCAAAACGTGCGCGGCATTGTCGAAAAAAATATCGAGGCAAAACGAAAAAATGGGAAACGTGGCGGACGACCTAAATCATTGAAAGATAATGACTCGCAAGAAGCTAGCGGTTCTCGACCGGAAACCGACAAGAAAACTACCTATACTAATACTAATACTAATACATCCTCACTTTGTTCGGATGAAATAGGCGCGGCAAAGCCGACGCCGCGATCCGAACTTGAGACGACGCTCGACCCCGTTCATGCACAAGCCGTGGTGGAGCATCGTCAGCGACTGCGCAGGCCGCTCACTGCTCACGCAGCAGCGCTCCTCGCCAAGCGCCTCGCCGAATTTGATGATCCCAATGCCGCCGCCGATCTGATGATTGAGAAGGGCTGGCAGTCCATCGAGGCAGGGTGGGGAGAAAGCCGGCCCCCGTCGCGAGCGTCGCCCCGCACAAATGATCTCTCGGATGCTTTCGGCGTGTTGGACCAACTATCTCGAGGCCAAAATGGACCAAACGATATCACACCAGATGAAGGTACTGTTCGCTACCTTCCCTCAGCAGCCAGGTGATTTAGCTGCTCAGCTTGAGGCCTACAGCATCGCGCTAGATGGGCACGATGAGCGTGATATTGCCGCTGCGGTTCGGCGGTTCATCCGCGGGGAGGTTACTGGCCACAATCCGAGCTTCCCGCCGACGGCGTCGAAACTCGGTGCGGAAGTGCGGGTCTGCATGAACGGGCGCCTCGATGCGGAGCATCGCAATCGGCCGCCGGAATTGCCGGCACCGCTGATTGAGAAAACGCCGGAGCAACGCGCAAAGGTTGAGGCTGTCTTGGAGGAGGTCAGAGCCAATTTGGCAAAGATGGGGGCCAAAGGCCGAGTCTTCGGGTCGATCGGCGAGGACGCAGCATGATCCTCATACACAAGCAGAAGGCAACGGAAGGGAAGGGGAGATGACACCGTTTGAGACTGCATACGGCAGCTACCGGCGTTCAGTTTGGTTCAGCCGCTTCTTTTGCCTCGGGGCACTGGCTTTCGCTATCGCCGCAGGCAGCCTGGAATATCACCTCGGAAACTACCCGATGCTGGCGTTCCATGCCTTCTTCGCGGGCCTACAATTCACGTTCGTGCTCATCAACTGGTTCTGGTTCAAACTCTAGCCGAGACAGGAGTCTCAGATGATCAACGTTTTCGATTCACGCACATGGACTGGCCTTGGTGGCAGCGGCGAAAGTGTCGCCGTCATGGACGATCGACCGGACCTGAAGCAGCGAGATACTAACACGTCCGCGCCCACCAAGGCGGTCCAGAATCTTAAACCGCTGAAGGGCGCTCCAATACCGGATTCGCCGGTTGACGCGATGCGCGACGAGGCAATGAAGGAGTATGCGGAGCTTGCCGAATACGTAGGCATCATGCCTCCCGATCTTGGCATTGAGGCATTCAAGAACTTTCTCCGGTCGTCGGGAATCACTGTTTTCCAGCTTGCCGATGTTGTGACCTATATGGATGCGAAGGCCGCCAAGGAAAGCAAGGAACAGTCCGGCTGGCAGTGGCGCCCATTGCGAGCGAAAGACGATAGGGTAGGCCTATCGTTCGGAACCCGCGCTACCCGCGGTGTGAGCGATAGATTTAGCGGCAACGCTGGCGCGATTATCCCGGGCAGCGACTACTACGATGGGCCCACTATTGTCTCGGCTGCCGAGCAGCGCGACCAGTGGAACAGCATGCGAAATCAAGGTTTCATGCGATCGGGACCCGAAGAGTTTCAGGATCGACGCACAGCAGCAAGTTCTAGGCCATACGATCGAACGATCCCTCTTCATGCTGTGCGCAAGGTGGCCCAAATCGAGAAGGGCTTTAAGGGTGATGTGGCCTTCTTCGTCTGCGACTATCAGCTTGCGCCGGCAATCCAATATCCGGACCCGTTCTTGATGGCGGTCGTTCCGAATCCACAGGTTCGGCTCGGCGTTGGGCGCTTCATCATCGACTTCTGGGACGAGCCAGGGTTCGGGATCGAGCACATGGTCAAAACTGATCTGTAATCGGCCCCCATTCCACAGAAACATAAGGGGACGAGATGAGCACAGACAGGCCGAACTTCGATCGCGATCCAGCCATTTGTCCATCCGGTCATCAAATGGAGAAGCGACCTAACATGTTCTACTGGAGGGGAGACTACCGTCCCGGCTGGGTCTGCCCCCGATCTGTCCTTCGCTCTGGTCTGTACCGGGCGACGAAATAGCGCCATTGCGGACGCTTCCCAATCCTCCCGGAGAAACAGAATGAGCGAGATGATGATCCGCGTCGGCGCAGCGATACTGCTAGCGGAGGCCCGTTGGAATCCGGAGGCGGCCAAAGAGCCGAAAGAGCGCGTCATGGCGCGTGCCGCGATTGAGGCCATGCGCGAGCCGACGCGGGACATGCTTGCTGCGGTAGGCCGCGTGTCCAGCGGGCAGCAATCAGGGTGGGTTGAATACTACGACCCTTCTCTCGGCGAAAAGCTGTATCTGGCCATGATCGATGCTGCTCTCGCCTCCAATGAACCACAAGCGGGATAGGGCGAGATGGGGCGCGAGCGCATAAAGCGGCAAAAGCATCGGCTATTCATCGAGCAGGACGGTCGCTGCTATTACTGTGGGTGCGAGATGGTCATGCCGGAGGGCCACACCAAGCGTCAGCCCGCGAACCTAGCGACGCTCGAACATTTGGACGACCGGTTCTCGCCACTTCGAGGCAAGATGTTCGGTCAGCGTCGCCACGTCTTGGCCTGCGTCACCTGCAACGGCCAACGGGGGCGCGCTCGCGAAATCGAAGTCGGCATTGAAGTGCTGCGCGAGCGATCCCGTCACGCAGCCTAACACCGACTATCACACTAAGGGGCATACATCTTGGGAAAACGCGGACCCAAAGCAAAGCAGGGCATTAAGCGACAACCGAATGGCCGTCCGTCGGAAACGGCTGAATTCGTCCGGGCTCGGAAGAACGCCCGTGCCGACGAAGAGCAGTGGAACACCATGAGCGCTGCCATGATGGCTCGGCACCGCCTATATGAACTTCCATACCCTCCAGCGCCAGATTCAGAAAAAGCTCGGAGGGAAGCTCCGCATTTGCTCGACCAATTCGCTGGCAGCTTTGTTGGTCGCTGCTATCTCGCCGGGCAGTTGACCCGCATGCAGGTTGAAGCGGCGCAAATTTACCACCAAGAGCGCTCGAATTACAGTACCGTGTGCGGTGGCCCGAAAGCCGCTGGCGCCGTGAACCTCAATGCGACCAAAGGCGCGCCGAACGATATCGAGAACCTAGAATTCGCCGCCCGAGCACGAGAGGCTTATGATGCGTCCTACAAGGCCATTTGGGCTAAACAATCGCAGATCAGGTTGCGGGGGCAGCTATTCGCCTCCCTGACGCTAGCCGTGATTGAGGATAAGCCTTTGCCGCACCTTCTCCCGTGGCTGCGCATCGCGCTCGACGCGCTGGCTGTGCATTACAGGCTTGACCGCGAAAACGGAAAAGCGGCGGCATAGAAAGGCATCCTGCAAGTTGCCTATTGCGCCCGTTCGCAAATCAGTTTACGCCGTAGAGTTATCAGTATCGGACGTGTGTCCGTAGAGGCCGCCAAGCGCGGCCTTTCTATTTTCAGCACATCGTCGCGAATTGGAGCAGTGATGCCGCTAACGCGTCTCGCTTTCCACCATTTGCTGCGCAACTCCCGGCGTTGGCTGGCAATGTGGATGCTAGGCCTCGTTGAGCGCACCATTCCGGCCGGCGATGCGATTTCCGCCGAAGCTGTAGGCGTGCTCGCCTTCTCAATCGGCGAGGATACCAAGCGCGATAGCCGCGCCTGCGACATTGCCAGACAGATCATCGTTCTGAACGAGAGCCGGGCTTAGCCCGAGGCGATTTGTTCGACCTCTACACCATTGCAATTGCCACTAGCTCGGCAGTGATCGGCTTCATTGCCGGTCGTCTCCTATCCATCCGAAAGGAATCCATCATGGCCAATAGCGCCGACAAGCTGGCGGTAATTATTGCGGCGGCGACTGCGAAAATCGCAGACCTCGAAGTGCAGCTCGCCAAGCCGTCGCCCGAGGCCGATGATCTGGCAGCCGATGAGAGCGCCATCACGGCGGCCGTTTCCTCGCTGCAGGCTGCTGGTGTTACATTGCCGCCTGAGCCAGCCGAGGCAACGGCTGCCGCCACCTAACCGCGCTCCATATCGCCAAGTCCGCCCCACCCGCTTCGGCGGGTTTTTGTTTGTCCGAAAGGATAGCTGATGGCCTCGCAAAATCCGATTAGCCAGAGCGTAGCCGTTCGGGACGCGGGAACGCTTGTCCCAGTGAAGGTGAACTCGGATGGCTCGATAAACGTCTCCAGCGCAGCGACGCCAGGCTACTCCTCAACCAACATTACGACCGCGACGACGACCACCGTAAAGACCGGCTCCGGTACGCTGCATTCGATCAATATAAATACGGCCGGTGGCGCGGGCTCGACCACAACGGTTTACGACAACACCGCGGGCTCCGGCACAAAGCTAGCCACGATCGACAGCACGAAGGTTGGCCCGAACGTCTACGACGTTGCGTTTGCCACCGGCCTGACTCTCGTCACTACTGGCTCGGGTGCCCCTGATGTGACCGTCGCCTGGCGGTAGCCAGCCTAAGCCTCAATCGAAATCGAAGGAATGAACCGAGGCCCGCTTTGTCGGGTCTTTTTCATGCGCAGACGGGAAGTTGGCCGCTGTCCCAAAAGGTACGCGCTGTTGAATGGCCGCCCAAGAAAGGAGATTAGCCTATGGCTAATGTCGTAACTGAGACGTTCCTTGCCGGACCTCGAACATTTGCCGGCGAGAAGTTCACTAATGCGTTCGCTCGTATCAACAAGGCCTTTGGCACCTCCACGGGCGGCCCGGCGACTACCGCGACTTGGCCGATCGGCAGTACGGCTGATGGCCTCACGGCCACCCCGAGCGGCAACCAGTCAACGGCTCTGCTGCTTACTGCTCAGATCAACCGTATTTCTACGGTTGGCTCAGCGGCAGACGCGGTAAGGCTTATTCCTGCCACTCCCGGCATTTGGCAGGTCGTCATCAACGATGCTGCCTCCAACTCCATGCAGGTGTACGGCTCCGGCACTGACACCATCAACGATGTCGGTCGCGACGGCCACGGGCGTTGCGCAGGCCGCCGGCAAGACGGCCACCTACTACTGCTCCGTCGCGGGCAAGTGGTACCGCAACCTGTCTGCCTGACCCCCATCATTCCCTCATTTTCGTAAAGGACTGAAACCATGTCTGGATGGCTTACGCCCGGCATGCCGCTCATCTCGTTTTTCACGGGGCAGGAGCGCTTCTATGCCGACACCAACAACACGCAGGGCATTAACCCCGAGAGCGGTGCAATTGCGCCGAGTATCCTCGCCGCGCTTTCCCTGTTCTACGGCAACTTCTCGAGCAAGACGACCGTTGCCGGGTCCCGTTATTTCTCAAGCCTGACCTTCGGTACTCCGGTCACCGTGACTGGCATCAACGTGCTGATCGGGTCGGTCGGTGGCACCGATACCTGGCTTGTCGAAATCCATGACAGCACTGGCGCTCTCGTTGCTACCTCCAGCACTTCCGGCGTGACCGCTGGTACCGCTGGCACTTGGCAGCAGATCGCTCTTACGGCTCCGATTACGTTGGCTGCGGGCACCTACTTCGTGGCCCTCCAGACCAACGGCACCACGGCTCACCCGGCCGTTTATAACTTCCCGGCGCCGTCCGCTGCGCCCTATCCGCTGCTCGTCGGCTCCGCTACCGGCACGTTCGGCACGGGTGCATCGATCACGCCGCCGACGACCTATGCGGCGGCTCTCGGTCCGGTCGTTCTCCCGTACTGATCGGGCATCAAAACATAGACCTGCAAGAGGCCTCCTTCGGGAGGTCTTTTGCATTTTAAGGGGCGCCCATGTCCGAAATCGGAATCGTTCAGGCTCGTGTCGAAACGACGATCTCGGCCGTGGTGACGCGGGCTGATGGTCGAGTCGAAGATCTGGGCGTCATCCACTACTGGCATCGCAATCCGCTTCGCCGCCTCTGGTGGCAGATTACCCGCAAGAGAGCCTAGCAGATGGCGGAGTTAGTCGGCATCGATAGAGCCCGCGCTATTCTGCGGTTCGAACCCGAAACAGGGCGAGTGATCCGCACTGCCACGACCGGCACTAGAGCCAAAGCCGGGGCTGTCATCGGGACAAAATCCAATCACGGATATCTGATCGCGATGGTGGATTACAGGATCTATCAGGTTCATCGCCTAGCGTGGTTTTTACTGCACGGCGAATGGCCAAATGGCGAAGTTGACCACATTAACGGCGACAAAGCGGACAACCGGCTAGCTAATCTGCGGGTCGGTAGCTCAAGCGAAAACAAAGGCAACATGCCGCTATCCTCCCGAAATAAGACTGGCTTCAAGGGCGTTCGATGGGATCACGGCGCAAAAAAGTTCCGGGCTAGTATCGGGGTCAATTCGCGTCACGTTCACCTCGGATACCGCGAGACCGCTGAAGAAGCACACCAACTGTATCGGGCAGCCGCACTCCGACACTTCGGCGAATTTGCGAGGTTTGAATGAGTCAGCAAACCCAGAACTCTGGCCTAGCGCGGATCACGAGCTTGCTCGCTGCTGCCTCGTTCTGGCTGCAGTGGGGCACTGGTTCCGGCGCAGCTAAGACGGCGACCACAGTCACCACGACCGGCACGACGGAAGCGCGTTCGGCCACGGCCAATACTCAGGTCACGACCACCGTGACCAATGACACGTTGCAGCTCGTCGCGACGATTGCAGCGGCTGGTAGCCGGGCGATCACAGAGGTTGGGGCATTCGACGCTGCCGGTACAGGATCGCCTCCTACGGGCGGCCTGATGGATATCTACGGCGATTTCAGCGTCATCAACCTAAACACGAGCGACTCTATCGCCTTTACCGTGAAGCAGGTCTTCTCGTAAGACCATGGCCGGTCCCATTTTTGCCGACCGCGTGCAAGAATCCAGCACGACGACCGGCACGGGCACATACACGCTTGGCGGGGCAACGACAGGCTTTCAGGCATGGTCTGTCGTCGGGAATGGCAACACCGCCTATTACATGGCGACCGACAATGTTAATTGGGAGGTCGGGCTAGGGACGTATACGCTTAGCGGCACGACGCTGGCGCGCACGGCGATCCTTTCGAGCTCCAATGCCAATGCTGCGGTGAACTGGACGGCAGGCACGCGGACGGTCTCGCTGGTTGATCCTGCAGCGGCGCTCGTCAATTTCACTTGGCCTGTTGCGACGCGAACGGCCATGGCAGGTCTATCGACTTCGCAGATGACCTCGGTCTACCTGCTGGAGGCCGGCCGCCAAGGGCAGTTCCAGTGGAACAGCGGTAACCTTTCTACGCAGGTCACGGGTGATACGCAGCAGGGCATTTACGTTCCCCCCTCTAGCGATACGACAGGTGCCAGCGGGGCGTGGGTACGCGTCTACGTGGGCGCCGTCGCGGTAGAGTGGTTTGGGGCTGTCGGAGACGGCTCAACCAACGATGCCACAGCGATCAATGCGGCGATAAGCGTTGGCATCGTCGCGCTCCTTGCGAACAAGGTCTACGCGATCTCCTCTACGATCAACCTGACATCCGACAGCAAAGTGCTGATGGGGCTCGGACGAAGCGGAGGCGTGTTCAATAGCAGCTCGCAGCTCGGCGCTGTCCTAAAATGGACCGGCTCATCCGGCGGCAGGATGGTGCAGGCCGGTAGTCTTACTGGCGGCGTCGATATGCACGGCGGCGGTCTGCTGAACGTCCAGCTAGACGGTAATTCGCTGGCCAACGTTGGACTCCAAGTCCAGACCATCGATAGCGCGCAGTTCGAGAACATCAAAATCCTGAACCTGCACGACAATTCGGGAGCAATCGCACTTTTTCTGACTTCTGGAACGGCGAGTTTCGCTCCGGTGAACTGCGTCTACAGGTGCAGTTTCAGGAATATCGAAATCCAGGTGCCGGGTGCGACCAACGGCATTTACAACAATACTGCTGCGACCTCTGGCGGCGGCCAGAACACCACCTTCTGCGTGTTCGAAAACATTCATATCGAATATCTGAACGGCCTCGGTTGCTACATCTCGGCGATGGACGATTGCACGTTCAACAACATTGCCACGTCTCGTAATAACACCGGAACGGGCGCCAACTTCTATCTCGACGGCAATGCGGTTTCGGGAAAGGGCGTTTTCGCTGTAGTCTTCAACTTGGTGCAGCCAGGCGTCACGAGCGGGACGCCGACAATTGTTTCCGACGGGGCTTTCAGCCGTCAGAATATGATGACGGTCTCTGGCGTCGATGGCGCGGTCACCCCCTCCATCACAAACGGGGCCGAGCTTTTCTACTATTACCTTGGGTCTGGCACGTCGGGCTCTCTGACTACGGAGGCCCCCCTACAGCGCACCCCGCCGATTCAGTTCGCTACCGGTCTTACCGGTTCGCCAACTGCCGGTGTCATGGACTATGACGGGAAGGCGTTTTATGGCACGGCAGTAGCCTCATCGCGCCAGGTCATTGACGCTGAACAGGTGACTATCCTTTCGGCCGACAATACCACCCCGACCAACGTCAACACGGCGCAGAATGTCTTCCCGACGGGCCAGGGTACTCTCGCCGTACAAGGATCGACCACTTACGAGTTCGAGGCGTCTTACGAAATTGACACGACCGGAGCCACTTCCAACTCTCTTTCGGTGGACTTTTCAGGCACGTGGGCTGGCAGCATTACCTACGACGCGCTTGCGACGAACGGGACGACGTCCTCTACCTCTTCAGCCCCGTTAATGACACGATCTACGACTGCGGCCTCTCAAACCATCACCGCAGCGGTCGCTGCTGCTACACAGCGGACGATTAAACTGCGCGGTACGATGGTCGTCACTACAGCCGGCTCATTCACGCCACAGTTCAAATACTCTGCCGCCCCCGGAGCGGCTCCAGTCGTCAGGACGGGTAGCTTTTTCCGCTGCTGGCCGGTTGGCTCAAACACCGTCACAAGCGTCGGCAATTGGAGCTAATCAGTGCCGAGCTTCGGCCCGATATCCTCAGCGCCGATCAGCGCAATATCCGGATCATCGAGCAATATCGTATCTCAATCCATCACCGCTCTCTGCGCGACAACCGTCACTATCGCCAGAAGGCAGGTTGGGAAGTTCATCACTGCGCCGACATCCGCGACCACTTCCGTTAGAAGTGGCGTTGCGCATCTAGTCTCGCTGTCGTGCTCTACGGCGGTTTCGGTAACCAAGGCGGCAGGCAAGAGCATTGCAGCGGCGGTTCAGACTACCGTCACCGCAGCGCACAGCCTCGCCAAGGTAATAGTTGCCTCCGTCTCGACGCTGGTGACCATCACCAACGCCAAGGCCTTTTTCGTCACGATCACTGCATTTGTGCAGACGGTCGTATCCATTATTGCCGGCCGATACCGCACCCCTGCAGAGCGCATCGTCTACGTCCCATTCTTCAGCAGGGAAATCGAGCCGCCGTTCGAGTCCAGAGTTGGCGACGTCGCCGCGACTGATCGAACTGCAAGTCCATTCTTCGTTACCCGAGTTGTCATGGTGCCAAAGGGTACCGGCCAATCTCGCAAGCAGTCTATCGAATGAGGTCTCTATGGCATTGAATTGGCCATCGAAGAGCCCCAACGAACTGCTGGACTATCAGATCAACTGGTCCGCTGAGCTTGTGACTGACACCGTTACCTCATCGTCGTGGACGATTTCCGATGCGAGCCTTGTTGAGGATCACGCCACCACAGGGCCGCAGACAGCCACGATCTGGCTGAAAAACGGCACGCCCAACAACACCTACACCGTCACCAATACCATCATGACGGCAGGCGGTCGTACCTTCGTGCAGGCGGTCAACATCAAAGTGGTGAGTCCGTCGTGAGCGATCGCAAGTGCGAATATTCGATCGCCTTCGACGCGGTCCTTGCGACCTATGCAGACGGGAGGCAGGGCTGGCTGCAGGCTAAAGGTCTGCGCAAGCGCCTCCAGCGCGGTGTTCCCAAAGGCACTTGGCATTATGACCGTAAAGAGCGGTGCTGGTTCAGAAGCGACGCGGCCAACGCATGACGTTCACCGTTATCCTCGGCGCTCTCGTTCTCATCGCTTTCGCAGCGCTCACAATCTACCTCGCAAGGATCGACTGATGGCAGATGAACGTCAGTCAGTTGGCCGTCCTACGGACTTCACGCCAGAGTTAGGGGAGCAAATCCTTGAGCGAATGGAAGGTGGCCTCTCGCTCGCGGCAGCGGCGGCCGACCTCAACGTACATCGCCAGCGCGTCTACGAATGGGCTGAACGCCATCCCGCATTTGCGGACACTGTAAAGCTTGCACAGGCAAAAAGGCAGCTTTTTCTAGAGCGCCGACTGCTCAAAGCAGAGCAGGGACCCGTCGTCACCTCAACGATTTTTGCGCTCAAGAACGCAGGTCCAGAAGACTGGCGCGACAAGCACGACGTTGAGCACACCGGCGGCTTTCAGGTCGTGATCTCAGCAACTGATGCAGAGCTATAAGCCTAACGCTGGCCAAGTCAGGGCGACGGCGCTTCTGACTGGCCCGCAACGTCATACGTTGCTGGCCGGTGGCGCGCGATCGGGCAAGACGTTCCTGCTCACTCGCGCTGTAGTCGTGCGTGGGCTCAGGGCTGAAGGCTCGCGCCACGCCATCCTACGCTTCAGGGGTAACGCCGCTCGCTCATCTATCGCCCTCGATACGCTGCCCAAGGTCATGTCGGTATGCTTCCCGGAAGTGAAGCTTTCGGAGCATCGGCAGGATGGCTTCTTCGAACTGCCAAACAAGTCGCAAATCTGGATCGGCGGCCTGGACGACAAAGAGCGCGTCGAGAAGATTTTGGGACAGGAATACGTTAGCCTCTACCTTAACGAGTGCTCACAGATCCCCTACGCCTCGGTTGTAGTCGCTCGTACACGCCTTGCGCAGCAGGTCGAAGGCCTGAAACAGCGGGCCTATTACGATCTCAATCCAGGCGGCGCAAACCACTGGACCAATCTCGAGTTCGGCAAGCACGTCGATCCGATTTCTGGCACCGCGCTTAGTGACCCCGACAACTATAAGCGCTCGTTCATCAGCCCGGAAGAGAATGCCGAAAATCTCTCCGATGAATTTCTAGACAGCCTGCGCAATCTCCCCACCAAGCAGCGCAAGCGGTTCTTCGAAGGCGAATACGTCGATGAGGTCGATGGCGCACTCTGGACTATCGAAACGCTCGACCAGCATCGCGCAGATGTCCTCCCGGAACTGAAGCGCATTGTTATTGCGATCGACCCTTCCGGCTCGTCGGGCGATGAGGACAAGCGCTCTGATGAGGTTGGGATCGTTGCGGCCGGCGTTGGCGTAGACGGGAACGCCTATGTGCTGGAAGACCTAAGCGGGCGCCATGGTCCATCCGAATGGGCTGGCATCGCCGTCTCCGCTTATGAGCGCTGGGGTGCTGACACCATCGTCGCCGAGACGAACTATGGCGGTGCGATGGTCAAGGAAGTGATCCGGGCCAAGGGTGCGCACATTCCGTTCCGTGAGGTCAAGGCGTCACGTGGCAAGCATGTCCGGGCCGAACCCATCGCCACCCTCTACGCGCAAGGCAAAGTTCGCCACTACGGCCGCTTCCCGCGGCTTGAGGATCAACTGCTGGCGTTCTCGTCGGCTGGGTACACTGGCGATCGTTCGCCGGACCGGGCCGATGCTGCCGTGTGGGCGATTTCGGATTTGTTCCCGACCGTGCTCTCGGCGCCGAAGGTCAAGGCACCGTTGCTTATGCCCGAGCCTGTCACTCGCACTCGCCAATCGTGGATGGGTTAGTCGATGGTCGATGATGACGACAGCCTCGCTGGGTTGACCGGCGACGCAAGGATCATTGCCGAGGCGAAGCAGCGCTTTGCCTATTGCGAAGAATGGGAAGGCGACGCGCGTAAAGGCTTCATCGAAGACCTGAAATTCGCCAACGCTGACCCTGATAACAATTGGCAGTGGGACGATCAGCTTCGCACCTATCGGCAAGATCGTCGCAAGCCCTGCCTGACCATCAACAAAACGCGCCAGCATAACCTTCAGATCATCAACGATGCGAAGCAGAACAAGCCTGGCGTCAATATTCGCCCTGTGGGGGATGGCGCGACCTACGATGCGGCGCAGACCTACGAGGGCGTTGTCCGTCACATCGAGTACCAGTCAAACGCCGAGGCGGCATACGACACAGCAACGAGCTTTCAGGTACAGGGCGGCATCGGCTACTGGCGCGTCGTCACCGACTATGTGAGCAACGATAGCTTCGATCAGGAAATCTTCATCAAGCGCGAGAAAAACCCGCTTCAACTGTTCCTCGACCCCGACATTTCCGAGATCGATGGGTCTGATGCTCGCTACGGTTTCGCGTTCGAGGACAAGCCGCGAGACGAATTCAACAAGGAAAATCCGAAGTTTACCGACGATGGCGGCATGTCCGTCCTCGGCTCGCCCGGCGACGACTGGATTGATGATCATCACGTCCGCGTCGCGGAATATTACGCGAGAACGCAAAAAGCCGACGAGCTGATCGCGATTGTTGACCCGCAGACTGGCGGCATCGCGATGCAGAGCAAGCGCAGCGCTGCAACCGACGAGTTCAGGCAGCTCGTCGATCTCGTCGAGAAGGATAATCCCGAGCAAATCCGTCGCCGGGAAATCCTCTCCGATCAGGTGATGTGGTACAAAATCGCCGGATCAAAAATCATCGATCGCCGCGAGTGGCCGGGCAAGTACGTCCCGATCGTCCGAGTGATTGGCGAAGAAACAATCATCGAAGGCAAGCTAGACCGTAAGGGCCACACCCGCGCGATGAAAGACGCGCAGCGGATGTACAACTACTGGACCTCCGAAGCTACGGCTCAAGTCGCGCTGCAGACCAAAACGCCGTACATGGCACCAGTCGAGGCGATCGAGGGGCAAGAGGAATTCTGGTCTCGCTCGAACCTTGATGAGCTGCCGGTTCTGCCCTACAATGCCTATACCGAGGATGGAGCAAAGACCATTCCGGCGCCGCAGCGAATTCAGCCGGCAGTGATGGCAACCGCCTACGTTCAGGGTATGCAGATGACCCAGAACGAGATGATGATGGCCTCGGGCCAGTATCAGTCGCAGTTCGGGCAGAACGAGAACGCTACGTCGGGCAAGGCGATCAATGAGCGCCAGCGCCAGGGCGACAACGCGACCTATCACTTCATCGACAATCTGGCGATCGCGATCCGGTTCACGGGTAAAATCCTGATCGACCTCATCCCGAAAATTTACGACACGCCGCGTGTAATCCGCATCATGGCAAAGGATGGCACCAAGAGCCAGGTGCAACTCGATCCGAGTGCCCCCGGCGCCTTCCAGCAACTAGAACAGGAGCAGCAGCAAGAAACCGAAAACGCGAATGCGATCTTCAATCCCAATGTGGGGCGTTATGAGGTCGAGAGCGATGTTGGTCCGGCGTATGCCACCAGGCGTCAGGAAGCGTTCAATGCGATGACGCAGATCGCAGCGCAGAACAAGGAATTCATGCAGATCGGTGGCGACCTGATGTGGAAGGCGGCTGATTTCCCGATGGCTGATCAGTTGGCCGAGCGTTGGGCAAAGACCATCCCTGATAACATCAAGGGCGATGGGCCGAGCCAAGAGGTCCAGCATCTCACGCAGCAGTTGCAGCAGGCCCATGATGCAGTGGCGCAATTGCAGCAGAAGCTCGACAGCAAGCAGATGGATTACGCCATTCGCATCGATCAGAAAAACATCGACGCCTTCAACGCTGATACCAAGCGACTGACGGCTGAGGGGAACGCCGGGCCGTATGTGACCCAAGAACAGGTCCAACCCCTCATCATGCAGACCATCATGAGCATGTTGTCCACCAAGCCGCCCGGCGACATGAGCGCTCCCGCCGCTCCTGCGCCCGTTCCCGCTCAGGCTCAACCCGCGCCGCAGCAGATCGCGGCCTAACCTCACGCTTATCGACGGAGATACCGCAGCCATGATGCTCAACATCAGGGCCGGCGAAGTGCCGACTCTTATCCGCAATACCGCCGAGGAATTCGCGGGCGTCTTCTATGACGGAGGCCGTTCAGATCGCTTCCGCACTGTGGGCATTTCACAGAAAGCATACGTGCGACGATATTGGAGCAACTTCGTTCCCGAGGCCGTCGAGAAGCTTTCAATGCTGCTCGGCATGCCGGGACTGGACGAGAAGGACAAGGCGAAGATCGCAGAAGCCATCTTCGATTTCAAATCGCGCGCCACCGAAACCACGCCATTCCCCAGCCGCAGGAGGCTCAACTGAACAAGTCGCCTATCAATAAGACCGCCGTCCGAAAGGCTGGTGGTCCAGCCTACAATCCCGTGGTGAAGACCACGGGCACCGGCAGCATCAAAAAGCCGGTCGTGATGCACCCGGAGCGCAAATGGGAAGTCGAGGATGCCATGCGCGTTCTCACCCGTGCCGAGCAGCTGAAGAAAGACGCCAAGCTCATGGCTGACGTGAAGCGTCACGCTGATGAGCAGGCCGCTCAGATGAAGAAGATTTGTTGAATGCGAGACCTTCGTCTCGTTTCTCAGGATGAGTTTAGGGCGTTCGTTGCGGACTATTCTCCACCCTTGATCATACAGGCGAGTTCCAACGGAATGGTTGCCTATCTCGACACATCTAATGGCGATGGGTGGCCTGATAGCCTTGTGGCCAGTTATCTCGCGCCCATGCCACCCAAAAGACCGCGCGCCACGGGTTGGCGCATTCCTGTTGAGGTAACCGCCGATGACTAAACTCACTGCTGCTGATCGCAAGAAACTGCCCGCCAAGGCCTTCGCTGGGCCCGACAAGAGTTATCCCGTCGAGGACAAGAAACACGCCGCCAACGCCAAAGCCCGCGCGACGCAGGCCGTCAACGCCGGCCGCATGTCGAAATCGACAGAGGCGAAGATCGATGCCCGCGCCAACAAAGTTCTCGGCAAAAAGAAAGGTAAGTGAGTGGCCAAGGCTCCGCTCACCATCCGATTGCTTACGCGAGAGATGGCGCTGCTGCTGGTGAACGCCACTGGTGGTGAAGACGGTCGTCTCTCGGACGGACCTCACACCGACACGTGCACCGTCGGTTTCACCGAAAAAAAGATGAGATCGTTAAGACGCTGGATGAATTTTCGAGCCTTCGTCTAAGGCCTCTGGCTGAGGAGCTTGTTGCCAAGGCAGCGGAACGTCGGCTTTGCCGCGCCTCTGAACCTCCTCGTGGCACCTACGGCGAAACGGTGACTTACGGCGGCGTTTCTGTTCGTGGCCTAGAATTCTATCTGATGAGCAATGGCGACGTTTACCGCCGTTTTGACGTGTTCGTAGCCTGACTATTCGGTACCGGCGCCTAACACCGGGTTCTCGCACTGGCGCGTAAGCCAGGTTCAAGGAACATCATGAATACCGAAAAGGAACTGACACCCGAAGAGGGTGAGCAGCCGCTTGGTGCTGCCGAAACGATCGCCAAAGACTTCCCTATCCAAAACCTCGAGGCCGATCCGCCTGAGCCGGAGAAGCCGGCAGACGACGGGCAGCCACCGGAACCCGATGGCACTGACACCCCGGCAGATGCCAGTGCCGACGATCCCGATAAAAAGCCAGACGAAAAGGCCAAGCCGCCTCTCGACTGGAAAGAGCGCCGCCGGATCGAAGAGGTCAACAAGCGACGTGTGGCCGAAGAAAAGCTCGCCGAGGCGGAGCGCCGGTTAGCGGCGTATGAGAAGCCGGCCGACACTCCGGCAAAACCCGACGCGCAGCCGATCTCAATGGAAGAGGCCAAGCGCCAGGCGCGGGCAGAACTGCAGCAAGAGGAAAGCGCCAAGGCCTTCCGCGAAGCCACGGGTCGAGTGCTTCAGGCCGGATTGGCTCAGTACGAGGACTTTGATGCCGTACGGCAGCAGATGGTGACGGATTTCGGCGATCAGATGAACGCTCGCCCCGATTTCTTCGAGGCCATCACCGACCCCGACATTCCGAATGGCCACGACATTTTCTACAGCCTTGCGAAAGACCCTGAGCAGGCTGAACGCATTCTCTCGTTGCCGCCGGTCAAGATGGCTATCGAGATCGCCAAACTCAGCGAAAAGCTAGCAAAGCCCGCTGCTGCCGCGCCCAAACCAATTTCCAAGGCTCCCGCGCCCCTCAAGCCTGTCGGCGGCGCTGCTCCCGTCGGGGTTCGCCTCGATGACGAAAGCCTACCGATGGACAAGTGGGCCGACACGTATCTGCGCCAAGTCGCAGCCAAGGGGCGCTAGGCCACCACAACTTTAGACTGACCGCACCCGCCGGTTAAGCGGGGTTCTCTGTACCGGCCAGTCTGCCGGGTCACGCTCGCAAATCTTCGGTCACGGGCACCGGAAACCAACCCCGCTGCGGAAGGCAGCACCCCCATCCCCGTGACCCAAGGAGGCCAATGTGGCCGGCAATACGATCCTCACGATCGACATGATCACGCGAGCCGCTGTCTCGCTCTTCAAGAACAGCAATATGTTCATCCGCAATATCAACACGCAGTACGACGATCAGTTCGCCATCGACGGCGCCAAGATCGGCGACACTCTGCGTATCCGCCTGCCGAACGACTTTACCGTCCGTACCGGCACGGCGCTGTCCATCCAGGACACGTCCGAAAAGTTCACGTCTCTCGCGCTTCGTACCCAGAAGGGCGTTGACGTGGCTTTCAGCTCTGCCGAGCGCGCCCTGAAGTTGGACGACTACTCGGAACGCGTTCTGCTTCCGATGATGAATGACCTCGCCGGCAATATCGCCGCCGATGTCATGTCGGGCGTCGAGACCAACGTTTCCAACCTCGTGATGAACACCGACTCCAGCGGCAACATCATCAATCCGAACCAGTACACCATCCTCAAGGCCGGCGCGTCGCTCAACGACAACTCTGCCCCGATGATGCCCGGCCGCAAACTGGTGCAGAACCAGTGGACGGAAGCGGCACTTGTGAGTTCGCTCACCGGCCTGTTCAACCCGACCCCGCAGATCGGCGAGCAGTACCGCACTGGCCAGATGAAGAACGCCCTCGGGTTCGACTTCTTCATGGACCAGACGGTCATCAATCACACTACCGGGTCTTTCACTGCAGGCACGATCAGCGGCGGCAGCCAGCAGGGCTCGACCCTGACGGTTGGTGCGATCACCGGTACGCTCAACGCTGGTGACATCATCACCATCGACAACGTGAATGCCGTTAACTGGGTGTTCAAGCTGACCACCGGCAACCTTCGCCAGTTCGTCGTGACTGCGAACGTCCCCTCGGGCGCGACCTCGATTCCGATCTTTCCGGCGATCGTGGCCCCTCCGTCCGCCGGTGTGTTCGTGCAGTACCAGTCGGTCGACTCCTCGCCGGCCAACAGCGCGGCGGTTCGTCTTGTTACTCCCGCCAACAGCGTCTACCGCAAGAACCTTGCCTACGCGCCGGAGGCCGTCACTCTGGCGACTGCCGACCTGGTTCTCCCCCGCGGCGTGCATGAAGCGGCCCGTCGCGAATATGACGGCATTTCTATCCGCATGATCACTGACTACGTGCTTGGCACTGATCAGCTCGCGACACGTCTTGACGTGATCTACGGCTACCAGTGGTTGCGCGGCCAGTGGGGCGTGATCGTCGCGGATACGACCACCATTACCTGATCTCAACCGGGCCGGAGGCGAAAGCCTTCGGCCCTTACTTTCCTCAACTTGTGGAGCGTTCAATGCTGAATCCGCAGCCGTCCTACACCTATGTGTTTCAGGAATTCCCGAAGGCCCTCTATCACCCTGACGGCAAGTCAAAGCAGCCCGTTATTGTGAAGAATGCCGACGAGGAAGCGGCGCAGATTAAGCTTTGGACGCCTGAGCCTACGCCTGTCGCTGAGCCAGTGCCGCCGACGCCTCCGATTGATCCGGTTGTAGCGACCGTCGTGACGGAACCGGCGCCATCCGCTGATCGCGCCGCACTGATTATCAAAGCTGAGGCCGTCGGAATCAAGGTTGACGGCCGCTGGTCCGATAAGCGGCTCGCCGACGAGATCGCGGCTGCGGCCTAAGCCATGACAACGGCGCTCGATATCATAAACCTGAGCCTCAAGGAGGCTGGGGTAATCGGCGTTGGCCAAACACCCGGCGCCGAAGACGTGAACGACGCGCTGACGCTTCTCAATGCCATGATGGCGCAATGGAACCGGCGCCGTTGGATTGTCTACCATCTCATCGATGTGACGTGCCTCGGCACGGGCAATCTGAGTTATACCGTCGGGCCGGGTGGAGACTTCAACGTCGCTCGCCCTGATCGAATTCAGGCGGCATTCTTTCGCCAACTGATCAACCAGCCGCCTGCCAACAACGTCGATTACCCTCTCGTGCCGATCTGGAGCCGCGAGGAATACAACCAGATCGCGCTCAAGTCGCTCGCGTCGTTCCCGCAGGTCTATTTTTACGACAGCGGCTTCCCTCTCGGCGAGGTCTTCATCTGGCCGGTTCCGAACAACCAGTACGAAATCCACCTGACACTCAAGGACACGCTGCAGACCTTTTCAGGCCTGAACGATGTTGTGAACCTGCCGCCCGAGTACGAAGAGGCCTTGCACTACAACCTCGCGGTTCGCCTTCGACCGCTCTACCAGCTACCCGCCGAGCCGCAGATCATTCAGCTCGCCAAGCTGGCGCTGAACACGATCAAAAATGCGAATTCTCAGATCCCCGAAATGTCGATGCCGGGTGATCTCATTCGCGGCTCGAATTACAATATTTACAGCGATCAGCAGTACTGAGTTATGCCGCTGGTTCCGCTGCTCGGAGGTAACTACGAAGGACGTAGCACCCAGGCCTCTGCGCGCAACCTCGCGGTTAACGTCTACCCGGAAAAAAATCCGGAAGACGGCCAACCGCTAACACCCGTCACCTACTACCAGACGCCAGGGCTTCTCTCCGTCGGGGTCAGCCCCAATATCGAAGCCGTTCGGACGAGCTATCGAGCCACTAACGGCAATCTCTATGTGATCGTCGGCCCGACTGTTTACGCAGTGTCGAACACGTTCACATGGACGATGCTCGGCACGGTCGCCGATGCCACGACCCCGCTCAATGTCACCGACAATGGGCTCGCTATCGTCCTCGTTGATGGCTCGACCACTGGCTACGCCATCGACATGGCGACCAACAATTTCGGGATCATTACCGACCCGAGTTTTCTCGGTGCTCTGTCCGCTGCGCAGCAGGACGGGTTTTTCATCTTCAACAATCCGGGCACCAACCAGTTCTACATCAGCCTCGAGAACGTGACGTTCGCCATGCTGACGGGCGTGACGGGGCGTGTTCTTGCATCCTCGATTGCCGCAGGCGGAACGACCTACGTCAATGGCTCCTATACCAACGTGCCTCTAACGGGCGGAACTGGGTCGGGCGCTACTGCGAATATCACCGTGGCGGGAACAGCGGTCACCGTCGCGACCATCGTCAATCCCGGCACCGGCTACGCGCAGAACGACACACTCTCGGCCTCGAACACCAATTTGGGCGGTACAGGTTCAGGCTTCGCGCTCGCGGTTGATCAGGTAGCGACAGCCTTTGACCCGCTGGATATCGCCACCAAGTCCAGTTCGGCCGATCCGATTGTCGAAGTCGCAGCCATTCATGGCGTGCTCTGGCTCATCGGGCAGTTGACCTCGGAGATTTGGGCGCCGAGCGGGGCGGCTGACTTCTACTTTCAGCGCATTCCTGGCGCTGTCATCGACCACGGTAGCGCAGCTCCTTATTCGCTCTCTCAGCAGGACGTAGCGCTGTTCTGGCTCTCTCAGGACAGGCAGGGACACGGTATCGTGGTGCGGGGACAGGATACCTCGATCCAGCGCATTTCGACCAATGCGATTGAACAGGAAATCCAGACCTACACCACGATTTCCGATGCGATCGGCTTCTGCCATCAGGTCGAGGGCCACAGCTTCTTTGTGCTGGTATTCCCCTCCGCGGACGTGACGTGGGTCTATGACCTCTCGACGGGCCAGTGGCATCGCAGGGCGTCTATCGACGGGAACGGCGTTCTGCATCGCTGGCGGGCGAACTGCTTCGCCTTCGCCTACGGCATGAACCTCGTCGGGGACTACCAGAACGGCAAGCTCTATGCGCTCGACTCTACGTTCTTCACCGACGATGGAACGGCAATTCCTCGCATCGTTAGCTTCCCGCACATGGCCAATGGCGGCCGGCGCTGTATGTACGCGCAATTTCAGGCCAAGATGATGGTCGGCCAGATCGATAATACTGAGACCGACGATCCTCCACTTGCCGCTCTGCGCTTCAGCGACGATGCTGGCCAGACCTACAGCAACGCGGTGGAGCAATCGCTCGGCGCATCGGGGCAGTATCTGACCTCTCCGCAATGGCAAAGGCTCGGCATGGCGCGCGATCGAGTGTTCGAACTGTCGTGGTCGGCGAATGCTGACATTGCGCTCGCAGCGGCCTGGGTCAACTTCCGCGTAGCTCAAACCTAAATGGCCAACCAGACCTTCCCAACCGCTGCAACGCCAGCCGTGGCGCTGCAGAACGGCAACTACTACTTCACGACGCCTTGGATCGTGTGGCTACAGCAGCTCGCGAGCCAACCGGCCGCTCCATTCACCGTCACACCTACCGGTTCACCCTTCAGCTATTTGGCTTCTGGCGCTGGCTCACTCTCAGTCAGCGGCGGCACGGTCTCTGCGATAACGCTTACGCGCGGCGGTGAGACGGTGCCGATCGGCAATCTCGTTCCAATGGTCAATAACGACGTGGCAACGATCACGTACTCGGTCGCACCGACCCTTAGTTTCATACCTGGCTGACGACTTCCTTGTTCCCGGCCCTCTCTGTCACCCGCGAGTACGGGGCAGAGAGGATCAATCGCGTCCTCAATGATCCGTCTGTTCGCCCCCATGTTGGGTTGCCGGATTTCGGGCCACTCGATTTCACGCAACTCGTTTCGGATCAACGCAACGTCCTGCTAATGGCGGGGGACGAGGGCGGCTTTTTCTGTCAGCACCTCTCGCCCGGCATTTACGAGGTCCATAGCCAGTTTCTACCGGCCTCGCGGGGACGAAAGGTCGTCCAAGCGGCGATCGACGCGCAGCGCTTCATGTTCTGCCGCACCGATTGCGTCGAGGTCGTCACGAAAGTTCCGACCGGCAATTTGGCGGCGACCGCTTTGGTACGCATTGCCTCGATGCTGCCGCTGTTTTTGCATGGTGGCGCAGCCTTCTACAGCAAGCCGCTCATCACGTGGGCGAGCGAAGCGCAAGTTTCACGTGAAGCCTTAGAAACCCTGAATATCCCGGACGAAACGCGGGCCGCGGCTCTCGGCCTCGCAATCGAAATGGCTGCCTTCGGGCAGATCGAAAAAGGCCTCCGTTTCTACGACCGTTTCGCCCGGCTGACCAACAGCCTTCCCATGACATTGGCGGCCACCAACCCGCTCGTTTTCGACATTGGCGAGGCGCTGATCGCGCTGCGCGAGAATGCTCTTGAGGTGATCCTATGCCGGCGGCAATTCCAATAGCTATTGGAGCCTCCGGGCTCCTCAGTGCTGGGGCAAGTATTCTCGGCTCTAACGCGCAGGCGAGCGCCGCGACGCAGGCTGCTCAAATGCAAAAGCAGCAGTACGACCAGACCAGAAGCGACCTTCAGCCGTTCACTCAAGCCGGCACGTCGGCGACCAACATGCTGACCGCTCAATTGCCGCAGCTCACGTCGCCGATTACGATGGATGAAGCGACCCTCCGGCAGACGCCGGGCTACCAGTTCAACCTGACGCAGGGCCTCAAGTCGGTCCAGAACAGCGCCGCGGCTCGGGGCCTCGCATCGTCCGGCGCCGCGCTCAAGGGGGCCGCGGGGTACGCGACAGGGCTCGCCGACTCCACCTATCAGAACCAGTTCAACAACGCGCTCGCCAGCCGCCAGAACACCTACAACCAGCTTATGGGCGTGGCGGGGCTCGGTGAGAATGCTGGCGCTCAAACCGGTCAGATCGGTACGCAACTCGCCGGTAATGCAGGGCAGGCGACCGTAGGGGCAGGGAATGCCATTGCTGGCGGCCTCACGGGTGCGGGGAATGCGCTGACGAACGCTGTCGGCAATTATAGCGGCTACCAACTTGCCAATGCACTTACCTCCCAAGGCCTCTACGGCAGCGGCAACCAGAACTATAACTTCGGCGCGGGACCGTATTGACCATGGCAGGCTTTGACGCCGACGTTGGCATTTATCCTCAGGCGAACCCGAACGCCCTGACACAAAGTGCCGGGCAATATCTCGGGCTCGCCAATGAAGGGCAGCAGAACCAGCTCTTGCAGACGGCCAACCAGCAGACGCATCAGGATTTGATCAAACAGCAGGTAGGCTATCTGACCAACGGCTTCGGAGCCCTTCTATCCAAGCCCGATCTGTCGCCGGAGGACTTCCTTTCGTTCGGTCAGCGTGCGTTGCAGGAAGGTATTATTTCGCCGCAGACCTATCAGGCCGAGGCGGCCAACGTTCAGGCGGCAGGCAATGATCCCGTCAAGCTACGCGGGCTGGCCCAGCAGTACATCGCGAGGGCGAGCGACGCTGCCCAGCAGTTCGCACTAGCGACGGGCTACACGCCGGCAGCTGGCGGTTCTCCTGTTCAGTACACCGGACCGACCGGGGCGACCGTGACGACGACACAGGCGAATTTTGCCGGAGCCAATGGCGTAAATCCGCTTATGGCGCAACCGCCAGCGTCATCCCCCAACGCCCTTGCGCAGCAGGCGCCTGGTTCCGGCACCCCCGCGAAGCCCAGCGCACCCGTCCCGCTGGCACCGCAAAAGTCCAACGCTGGCGCGGCGGGTGGTATTGCTGGCCCGACTCCTCAGCAGCAGGCGCAGTTCACGGCGTCCGCGCAGCAGCAGCAGGAAGACCTCACCTCGGACGCCAACTACACGTCCAACATTGTGCCGATCCAGAAGGTCATTTCGCTGTTGCCCAAAACCCCGCTGTTCGGTGCGGGTGCTGAAGTGCCTACTCAGGTTGCCAAGGTGCTCAACACCTTCGGCATTCCCATCGGTTCGGACCAGGCAAAGAACGCATCCGAACTCGACAAATACCTCACGCAGCTTACCCGCTCATCCGGGGCGGCGCCGAACTCGGACGCGCAGCTCGTAGCGGCCTATTCTGCCAATCCGAACATGACCACCGACAAGGCCGCAGCGACTGATGTCATCAAGACCATGATGGCGCTTTCCCGGATGCAGCACGCCAAGGTGGCCATTGCTCAGTCTCAGGGGGTTGCTCCTGAGCAGTATTCGACGTTTGCCTCGCAGTGGGGCGCTGGCCAAGACCCTCGAGCCTATGGCTTCGACTTGATGGACCCGAATGCGAAAGCGGCCCTCAAGACTGAACTAAAGGCCAATCCCGCCGAAGCTCAGAAGTTCATCAATTCGTACAACACTGCCCAGCAGGCCGGCATCTTTGGGCAGGCTCAATAGTCCGATGGCAGGCAATGGACTGGATATTTACTCGGGCTTGGTGGCGCGAGGGTTTAATCCTGTCCAAGCGGCGGCGCTCACCGGGAATGCTCAGCAGGAATCGTCATTCAATCCGAACGCGGTAAATCCGACATCGGGCGCCTATGGCCTGATGCAGTGGCTAGGCCCGCGCCGAACAGCGCTCAACAATTACGCCCAATCAACGGGACGCAGTGCGGCTGATCCGAACGCCCAACTCGACTTCATCGCAACCGAGATGAACGGGCCGGAAGCGGGAAACGTCAAGGACTTCCTCACGGCGCCTGACGTGTCATCGGCTAACGCGGCGCTGAAGCAATATCTTCGCTACGGCGCTAACGAGGGCGGCAATCGCCTGCAATATTCGATGGCTTTCGCGAACGGCGGACAAGGAAACAGCATGGCAAAATCGCCTGTCCCGCCGGCGCAGCCTGACACGTCGAAGGCTTTGGACGATATTTTTGGTGCCGCGCCGAGCGCGCCTGGTACGACTTCGGCTTCGCAGCCAGTAGACGCCCAAACCGGGCAATCTCTCGACGCGATATTCGGGCCAGATGCCGGACCGCCTGCAGGCGCGAGGCCAGGTTCTGCGGAATATGCTCAATGGGCAGTACAGCAAGCGAAAGCTGGCAATCCCCTGCCGCAGGTAAGTCCGCCACCTCCGGGCGTTGATATCTCCGGCTTGCAGGACCCTCTCTCCCCGCAGGCGAGGGCTTTTGCATCCGGTGCCGTAGACAACATGCAGCTTTTTGGGCCGATGCTCAAAAATCTGCGTAATTCGCTAAATACGCCCCAGCAGCAGATGCAGCTCGACGCTGAGGATCGTGCCGCGATGGCCGCCCAGCCCGTGGCTACTGGCGAAGGTCGAGTATTCGGGACGCTCGCGCCTTATCTCGCTATCAGCCAATTGCCAGGCGGCAACGCGTTGATGGGGACCGCGGCCGATTACGGACTCGGCACTGCAGGTAATTTGGCAGCGCGAACAGCGTTTGGCGGGTTGTCGGCGGCTTCCCTTGAGGGCGGCGACACGTTGGCGCGCGGCGGCACTCCCGACGAGGCTATGCACAACGCGCTGATCGCCGGCGGAATTGGGGCGGCTGCAGCTCCGGTTGCCTCGGCACTCGGCGCTGCAGGCGGCTTTGCCACCAAGACGGCAATTGGCGCAGGAACCGGAGCGGCGATCGGCGGAGGAGCGACGCTGGCGAACGGCGGCTCGCTTCAAGATGCCGGCCAGAATGCGCTCATCGGTGCCGGGGCAGGGGCCGGAGTCGGCGCTGGTGCCAGTGTTGTGGGCACTCTCGCGAACCGTCTCATGCAGGGCGGCATAGCCCCAGAGGCAGCTACTCTTGCGGATAAGGCGATCAATCAATTTGGTATCCCGCTTGGCGCGGCGGACGTGAGCGGCAACCCTATGGTGAAAGTCGCAAAGTCCGTCGTCGATAAGATGCCGTTTAGCGGCGGCACGACGTCGAATGCGGCTCAGAGCGCGGCGTTCACGCATGCCGTGGCGAACGAGATGGGCACCGATGCGACGGCGCTGACGCCCGATATCATGTCGGCTACTCGCGACCGCATCGGCAAAGTCTTCGATAGCGTCGCGACAAGCGTTCCCAGCATCCCAGCGGACACTCAGTTCCAGAACGATGTGCTGCAGGCGATGCAGGACGCCGAAGGCTCGCTCGGCGCCGACAAGATGAAGCCGTTCAACAACCAGGTCGACAACATCCTGAAGACCTTCGGCAGCGGTAATGCGATCACAGGCCAGCAGTTCCTTTCGCTCACGGACAAGAACTCGGTGCTGAGCAAGGCGATCGCCAACGGTGGGGATCTCGGAAATGCCGCTTCGGGCCTGAAGGACGCGCTCTTTGGTGCAATGCAGCGTGCGGCACCGCCCGATGTCCTGCCGCAGCTTCAGCAGGCGCGCTACCAGTGGAAGGTGATGCGTTCCATTGAGGACAACGTTGCGAAATCTCCCGATGGTGTATTGAGCCCGCCCACACTCATGCAGGCCGTCGTCAAGAACTTCCCCAATATGGCTTACGACGGGGCAGGAGACATGGGCGACCTGGCCCGGATTGGCCAGCGATTCCTCAAGGCCCCCGGCAGCTCTCAAACATCGGAACGCGGGGTAATCAACAACCTTCTCACGGGCGGCGGCCTGGCGGGTATCGTGACGGCCCCTCACATCGCTATTCCGGCGCTCGCCGGCACGCTCGGTGCCTCGACGGCTGCAGGTGCGGCAATGCGCAGTCGGTGGCTGGCCAACAGCCTCATCCGTCCGCAGTCGTTCGACCCGACGATGAACATGTTTACTCGCGCAGCGGTCCCGGCCGTCACGCCTCCGGTACAGAATGCGCTGCTTGGGCCGCCTCAGTAGAGGTTTTTGAGCCAGTTCGCAGCGGTGATCCCGCCAAAAAACGCGATCATGGCGGTAAAGCCGAACAGGTTGTCGACGCTCACATCATGGCGATACCAGAACGCCCACACCAGCATGGCGATCGCCAGAAACGTCATGTTTCGCATGAACTTAGGCGAGTAGTCGCGGACCATCTTTCCAGACCGCTTGTCGAAGCGGCTGTACTCGTGCGGGCCTAGGTCGATCGGATCGGGCATGCTTGCCCATATAGCGGATAAACGGTCGTTGTGAAATAGTCCTTCCTTCGTGTGTGGAGGGGGTTCTCAATGCTTAGATGGCTGATCGCAATTCTGGCGTTAGTGACGCTCGGCGGTTGCACGATGGATAGCCAGGACGCATCTCAGGCGCAGCAAACAAGGATGAGCGGGGCGCTTGATGGGTGGGTCGGCCAGTCGGTCGCCGCCTATGTGGCTGAGCACGGAGACCCTACGTCATCGGTTCGATTGGATAACATTAGTTCCGCGTTTAGATGGGTTATTCTTGGTTCTGGCGCCGGGGCGGTCGTACCAGTAGGCCAAACCATGATGGTCATTCCTCCCCGTCAGTTGCAATGCGCGGTGATCTTCACCGGCACAACTTCTGTTGCTAAGCCGGATTACAAAGACTTCACTATCACCGGCTACCGATGGGAAGGTAACTGTTAGTCGTCACCAGCCATAAGTCGGAACGTTGCCTCCAAGATTTGCCGGATCGCTTCCGGTCGGGACGGTGCAGGCGATTTCCTCGAGCGGAGGGCGTCGACCTTGGCTAGGAGGTCCGGCTGAAGTCGCAGGCTAATTTGCGTCCCCTTGCCAGTTGGCTTTGGTCCGCGTTTTCGTGGTGTCACAGTTGTTGACGGCTTCATGGAAGCGTGATACCACAATAAATGTCGGGCCGGAAGAGTGGTGGAACACTCGACCAGCCCTAACCGACAATCGACCCTTAGGAGATCGATCATGGCTGCCAAAGCCAATACCACGCGCCGTTTTGCGCTTCTAGGCGCTCTCGTTTCAACTGCTGCTCTGGCCGTCCCTGTCGTTAAGGCAGAGCAAGCGCGCAATCAGACCGTCGATCTGGAAAGCCTTTCGCATAAAGCGCTGGCGACGATCCTGCTCGACGTGTTCGACCACGCGACTTTCACTCAGCAAGTTGAAGCGATTGCCTCGATCCGAGGTGCCGACATGGGCCAGCTCGCCGAAATTCTCGAGCGCCGTCACGCCGCGCAGTGGGAATGGAAACCGACGCACCTTCCGGGTCTATCTGTCCCGTCCAACGCCTGACTTTCTCAAGTCCATTCTATTTTGATTTAGATCACTTCAAATTCCCCGCTGCCAGTGGGGAAGAATTGCGACGCGCGACCTTCATTTGGGGCCGGGCGTCGCTTCACAGCGACCCCTGAGCAATTCCGGGCCTGGCAGGCTCGGCCTCAAATGGAGACTTCGAATGCCAATCAAGAAAGAAACAGCCGATATCACGGTACAGCCGCTTCGCCGTGCGTCGGTGAGGCTTCGCATCATCGGCACCACGCCGCTGTTCCAGAACCGGATGGCGAACAAGGTGAAGCAGCAGCTTCTCGTTGGCGGCCAAAAGAAGGGAAAGGCGGATCGCGCCGGCATCAAACACTTCCCCCTTCAGGAATATCGCGACAGCGCTGAAATCCTTCCGGGCGGTCCGACTGCTCTCGGGCTTCGCGTTGTTGCGGTGAAGGCGGCGATGGCAACAGCCGCACTTGAGACGCCCGGCCTCACCAAGACGTCAGCGCAACGGCTGCTCTTTATGCCCGGCGACTTTGTGCCGCTTTACGGCACACCACAGTTGCGGATGGACGTGACGCGATCAGCCGACATCAACCGCACACCTGACGTTCGAACTCGTGCATTTCTGCCGAAGTGGGGCGCCGAGATAGAGGTGCAATTCATAGTACCGCAACTGTCGGTCGCGTCAGTCGTGGCGCTTCTTTGCAACGCCGGCGTGCTGATCGGCGTCGGAGACTATCGCCAAGAGAAAGGGAAGGGCGCGTTCGGTTCCTTCCGGGTGCTAGGAGAAGGTGACAAGGACGCCGAATGGGATGATCTGGTCAAGAAGCACGGCCGATCTGCGCAGGAAGCTGCTCTCGCTGATCCGGAATACGCTGATCGAGATACCATCGACCTGATGGAGTTCTACGACAGCGAAGTGAAGCGGAGGGCGGCATAAATGTCCCTCTCCAAACTCACCCGCCAGCGTATTGTCAAAGAGTTCGCCGTTCGTCACAACGGGCACTATAACGCCGCCCTCTTCCTTGACGAGGTCCGCAAGACTGGCAAGAAGCATCCGGCCTACGAATGGTTCGAGTGGGATGCTGACAAGGCTGCGCAGGCCCATCAACTTGAGCAGGCTCGCGCCTTCGCTCGCGATCTCCGTGTGACGTTTACCGTCACCGAGATCAGCGGCGGCAAGCGCAGGGTGAGGGTCCGCGAGAGCACTATGCCAATGGTGATTTCTCCCATTCGGGGGCGCCAGGACGGTGGTGGCTACGTACTTGTCGATCCGAAGGATCAAGGCCACGTCGATGAGCACTGCCGACAGGCCGCAATGGGGTTGCGAGCATGGCTCGGTCGATACGCTGATGCAGTGAAGGCGGTTGGGTATGATCTTTCGTCGCTGGAAAGGCTGGCCAGCGAACTAGAGAAACGGGCGCTGCTGGACGTTAAAGCAGCATCGTAGAAGTGCGGAGCCGAGTAGCCCTACTCGGCTGGCAGGGATCACGGCAGGGCAGGCACGGTGTGTCGACGTAAGATAAGACCACTCGACGAATGTCATGGCAGGCAAGGCGACGTACGGCGTTTCACGTCGGGGCCCGTCACGGTGCGGCTTGGCACGGCGGGGCCGCGCTAGGCCAACACGGGGCGATCCTTCGGGGTCGCCCTTTTCCATTTCAGAGACAACCCAACCCGCTTCGGCGGGTTTTTTATTGCCCGGAGTTCGCAATGGGAACAATTCTGCCGCCACCTGAGATTGTCTTTTTCGATGCCAACGGCAACCCGCTTGCCGCAGGCACCGTCCAGACGCTCGTGCCTAATACAACAACTTCGAAACAGACCTGGCAGGATGCCGCGAGCACGATTCTAAACACAAATCCCATCGTGTTGGACGCCGCCGGCCGTGCGATCGTTTATGGCAGCGGAACTTATAGGTTTATCGTCCGAGATAGCGCGGGGAACTTGATCTACGATCAGGTAACGAGCGACACGGCTGGTAATGGTCTCGGTTGGGGCGGGACATCTACCGGCACACCCAACGCGCAGGTCATTGCTGCATCCAACTTCACGCAGCAGGACGGTCAGCAAATCAGCTTTATCGTTGGGCCTGGTCTGACTAACACCAGCGGCTTGACGGTGGCTCCCGGCGGCGGCTCGGGTATTCCGGTGTTGCAAGATTTGCAGGCGGGCCCAACTCCGCTGGTGGGCGGAGAGGTTGTCGCAGGTAACGCCGTCACGTTAATTTTCGACCAAGCCAGAGGCGCTTTCCACCTCCTATCTGAGCCGGCGCCAATCCCGCCGAACTCTTTCGCGGACGGCTCATTCCGCATCCAGAACACCAGCGACATCACCAAGCAGATCGCCTTTGATGCCTCGGCTATTGCAACTGGAACGACGCGAACACTCACGGCCCCGAATGCGAACATCACTATCGCGGACGCGGCGATGGGACAGGGCTACCTTTTCGGATGCACGCTATCGAATGACGCCGTAACGCCAGCCAGCGTTTTGGATATCGCGGCGGGACAGGCCCGAAATAGTACTAACGTTGATAATCTTATCCTAACCAGCGCCGTCACTAAAAATACGTCCGCATCGTGGGCCGTCGGCAGTGGCAATGGCTCGCTCGACACTGGCACGATTGGCAACAATACCTACCACGTATTTCTGATTATGAGGACCGACACGCGTGTGGTTGATGTGCTCACGTCGTTGAGCGCGACCAACCCCACGCTCCCGGCGAATTACACGCTGTTCCGACGCATCGGTTCCATTATTAGGACCGCAGGGTCGATTCAGCTATTCGTCCAAGACGGCGATAGGTTCACTTATACCGCAGCGAGCCTCACTGCGGATTATTCAGGAGGCAGCCGGGCGAAGTCCAATCTCAGCGTAAACGTGCCTACCGGCATCCGCGTTTATGCAAAATTCTCAATAAACATCAGCGGAAATGGAAGTAGCGTTGCGTCAACGGCGCACGTTTTCGATGGAACAAACACCAATAGTGTGGTGTCTTTTGGCGTTGGAACTAATGGCGCCATCGTGTCAACAGCATCAGGCACATTGGAACAGTTTACCAACCAGTCTGCTCAGGTCCAACTCAGCTGGGATAACTCAGGCGGCAACATGACGACAATAGGGTTTCTAGACACGCGCGGACGATGAACGCAAACGGCTACTAAAATAGCGTAAAACCGTGAAGTCGAAGGAAACTCATTATGGCATTCCTCCGCCCAGCTAGACCGTAATTAATCGCCTTAAGCCACATCGCCATGTGGCGGTTTTTACCCCCGCCTCTTTCCCGACACAATCCCCCGGAGTTCCCATGCAGCAGAACTTTGCCGCAGCGACCTTCTTTGCCCAAATCCGAGAAGCGCCGTTTGGCGGCTCGCTCACGCAGTCGCAGGTTGATGGGATCAATGCGTTGCTGGACGAATGGTCCAGCCTCGGCGACGGCGACAACAACAAGCTGGCCTATGAGTTAGCGACCTCGTTTCACGAGACGGCGCAGACAATGCAGCCGATCTATGAGATGGGCAGTAGGGCCTACTTCAATAAATACGACGCGGGAACGCAGCTCGGCAAAGCTCTCGGCAACACGCAGCCGGGCGACGGTTACCTATTCCGGGGCAGAGGCCTCGTTCAGCTCACTGGCCGCACGAACTACGCCCGCGCTGACGCCGAACTGAACCTTGGCGGCAAACTGCTCGCCAATCCTGACATGGCGTTGCAGCCACCGATTGCAGCAGCGATCCTAATCAAGGGTTCCCTAGAAGGCTGGTTCACCGGCCGCAAGCTCGGCAACTACGTCACGCCAACGGCCGTCGATTTCATCGATGCCCGGCGCGTCATCAATGGCACTGACAAAGCCGGAACGATCGCCCTCTACGCCAAGACTTTCCAGTCTGCTCTACAGGCCGCTTCGGCCTAAACCTCAGGAGACATCATGAAAATCTTCCGCACGCTGGCCCTTCTGGGGCTGGCGACATTACCGCTCGCCGGTTGCTCGAGCCTAGGCACGGCAATTAGCGCCATCGGGACTGCCGAAACAGCCGTAAGTTTTGCACAGAAGGCATGGTCGAAGGCTGGCGTAACGCTGTTCAGCGTCGAGGCGACCTACGGCATTATCCAGACGGCCACAGTCAATTTTGAGAAGGCCGAGTGCCCAACCGCATCAGCGCATAGCTGGTGCCAAGCGCTGCATGACCAAGCCGCGAAGGCCGATGGCGTGGTGCGCCAGAAGTTCGCCGATGGCGAAACCTTCATCAAGAACAATTCGACCCTTTCGCCCTCTGCTGCAATCGCTGCTGCTGAAGGTGCCGTCAATGCAGCCGCCGCCGTGGCCGATTCCTTCGGAGTGAAACTATGACCGACATTGTCCAGAACATCGAGGCTGGGGCGCAGACTATTGGCACCGACCTCCAAGCCTTTCTCACCGCCGCCGGCAACTTGATTGCCGCCGGGGTTTCAACGATTGCCACGGCCCAGAAGCTCGTCGCTCTGACCGCGAGTGTCATCGAGAAGGGCAATCCCGAACAGGCCGATTGGGACACCCTGCACGCCATCCTCGACGCCAACACGGCCGCGCTGAATGCGCCGCTCGCACCATAAGGAACACGCTATGACCTTCCCGAATTTTCAGCTTCCGAACCAGAAGGAGTGGGGTGCCGGCATTGGCGGCATCCTCGCTTTCCTCGCCATTGCCGCGCTTCAGTATTTCCACGTCAGCTTCGGGGCGCAGGGCGACGCCAGTATCGACGGCGCGCTGCTCGTGTTCTTCCCGTGGTTCGTGGCGAAGCTTACTCCGGCCTCCGATCAGGACACACTCAAGAGTGTGAACGACACGATTGCTCAAGCCGGAACGATCATCGGCAAGCTCACGCCGGCCAGTGACAGCACGGCGCCCGTCACCCCGGCCGCTGCAAGCCTCGCGGCGAAAGCGAACTGATCAAGCGGCTCCCCACTAGCGTTAGCGCGCCAGCGGGGAGCCTTCCACCATCTACGACCAAAAGGACTTGGCCACACATGACGGCGATCCCAGCCTGCCTTCAACCTGTTGCGGAGGCGTAAATGAGCACCATGCGAAATGCCGCCGATAGTACGTTCGTCGTCGTGGCCGCTCGCGCCGCTATGCTGGCGACGCCATTCCTATTCACTGCCGCCGTCTACTTCGGCGGCCAATGGCTCGACGGCCGGTTCGACAAGATTAGCGATGCTGCAGCAGCCGCTTCTCTCGCGGCATCAGATGCAGCGAACACCGCGGACTCGGCCAAAGATAAGGCCGCGACCGTCGCCAGCGATGTTGCGGTGATCAAGGCCACGCAGGCCGATAACGCTGCGACGCAGGCTCATATTGCCCGGCAGGTAGACAAACTCACCGACGTGGCGACCACGACCTCGATCCAGGTATCGGCGATCAGCGCCACGCTGGATTCGATGCGCAGTACAGGGCCGATCGGCTCGCTGGATCACGTCCGCTAAATGACCGCCTTTGACCGCTTCCTCCTCATCTTCGGCGCCGGGCTTATCTGCTTCGGCATGTGCATTTATGTAACGCATGTAAAGGCGGGGGAGTGTGGAATAGCCTCGCATTACGGCACTGAGAGCGGGCGCCGGACGGCCAATGGTGAGCCGTTCCCGACGCGAGAGCCGACCGCGGCTCACCGCTCATTGCCGTTCAACTCCCGCGTCCGTGTGACTGATCAGCGATCGGGTCGCTCGATCGTGGTTCGCATCAATGACCGCGGGCCATTTATTCGTGGCAGAATCATTGATCTATCGCCGCGCGCGGCCCAAATGTTGGATATGATCGATAGGGGTGTCATCCCCGTTTGCATAACAGTCGTGAGGTAACTTGTGATTGAAGCTGGTCAAAGATTTGGGCGTTGGGTCGCGGTCTGCGCAGCTAGTTATGGCGGCAAAGGACATCGGAAGTGGCTATGTAGGTGCGACTGTGGTGTTGCACGAGAAGTCAGTGTGCCCACACTTACATCTGGCGCCAGTCGATCATGTGGATGCTTGCAGCGAGATGTGGCCACGCGAACTTCCACCGTCCACGGCGGCGCCGGGACGCCCGAATACCGAGCGTGGAAACATATGCGCGGCCGTTGTGTCGATCCTCACGATAAGAGGTACGCAAACTATGGAGCTAGGGGAATCGTTGTCTGCGACAGATGGCATGACTTTGCTCTATTCCTAGCGGACTTAGGGCCGCGCCCGACGCCGTCACATTCCCTTGAGCGGCTCAAAGTCGACGGCAACTACGAGCCAGGCAATGTCGTGTGGGCCACCATAAAGGAGCAATCAAGGAACAAGACTGTCACTGCGTTCATTGAAGTGGATGGCCGCATTGGCAAGGTTACGGATTTGGCCGAGGAAATTGGTCTGCCGTACTGGACTCTTTTCAAGCGCGCCCAGCGAGGCAGCTTCGGCGTTCGATTTGTATCACGTCCGAATTGATGGACGCATCGGATCATCGATCTTTCGCCGGCCGCTAAGCGCGCGCTCGGGATGGGCGGGTTGGCCAAGGTCTGCCTTTCTCTAGCGCATTGACTCCCGCTCCGAAGCGCTCCTAAGTTCCACGTGGAACAAATGCGGAACAAAGATGAGCGTTTTCGAATACGGCGAGTTTCCATTTCACGTGGTCGAACTGCTTCCAGGCGGCAAAATCTACGACCACATAGCGGTGTGCAAGAACTTCACGGCGGCCCGAGCGGCATTCTTTGCGGTGCTTCCGGAGCGCAAAGGGCGTGAGATCGTGTTGAAGCAGGGGATTCGATATGTCCTTGAGGCAAAAGAGTTCGGCTATAGCGGGATCGATCCGCTCAGTGGGCCGAGGCGCAGGCCCTAAGCTGGTGCTGGTGGGGTAGGAGCCGTCACTGAACCAAGACGCGCAACACCAGACGCCCGATCAGGTAGATCGTCGCAAAGATCAGCACGCCGCGGGCCCAGCTATGCCTAAATGCTGGCGTCCCATCAAAGACCGCCTCGACCATCGCCCAAAGGACGCCGAACAGGACGTGGCTGGTCGCTAGCACGGGAACGCCTCGCGAACATCCGGCCTTATGTAGCAAACTCAACGGATAGTATTGGCGTCAACGTTTTGCGTTGATGTGCAATTGATTGCACGCTATAACGGGGCATGAGCGAGCCCCAAGTCATCGTCACGCTGCGCAACAAGGCCCAAGAGCTTGAGGCGCACATTGCCAAGCTAGAGAAGGCGGCGGATCAAGCCCGGCTCGACCTCGCCCATATCAAGGCGTCCATACTGATGTTTGGGGCCCCGGCGGCGGGCGAGCAGTTCCCTATGCACTTCAACTTGGGGCGGCTCTTCAAAGGGCGCGAGCTTGGGCGCATGTGCAGCGCGGCGCTCGCAATCGGCCCTCAGGATACCCGCCAATTGGCAGAGTACGTGATCCGGGAGAAGGGGCTGGACGCGGACGACAAGCCCTTGCGGATCAGCATTCAATTGCGCGTCGTGCAGGCCATGCGGATGCGAGAGAAGCGTGGACAGGTCACGCGGCAAGGAAAGCGGGCTCAGGCCATTGTGTGGACCGCCTCCAACATCTGAGAAGGCGAGCGAAGCGGGGGAGCGCGCGGGCTGGCAAGCCCGGCAATTGGGATTGCCCTTGATTAGTAGAATCTATCGCATCACATAACTGCCGTTCTTTGACATCAGGAAACGCTATTCCTAACGACCCGATTCCAATCGGATCGCGAGTCGTGTACTATTTTGGTGAGGCATAAGGATTTCCTTATGCCCGGAGGTGGACAATGCCAGCCCCGACGAGCGCTGCGGCGGTCGCGAATGAGTTCTTAGATATTCAATCGGTCGATCCGGGATTCCCCCCCATCGACCAGATGAAGATTCAGAAGCTCGTTTTTTACTCACACGCTTGGTACCTCGGTCTTGAGTCGGTGCCTCTCTTTGAAGAGGACGTTTACGCTTGGCCGTGGGGTCCAGTCGTGCCTCCGATCTATCACGACTTTCTGGAATTTGGCCGGCGCCCGATAGCGGGCAAGCGTGCGTCTGAGCTCGTAAAAGCCGGTCCGGGCAACCTGGAATTCAAGTTTATCATCCCGTCGGTCGCCGACGCGGGCCTAAAGACATTTCTGCGTCAAGTGTGGGACGCGCATAAGCGCTTTACCGGTGTGCAGCTTTCAAACGCCACGCACGCAACCGGGGAGCCGTGGACAATTATTCGCGAGAAATATGGTAACTTGGATTCAAAGCCGCTCATCCCGAACGACTTGATACAAGAAGTCTTTGCGAAGAAGGCTAAAGCCGTTGCCCACGCCGCCGTTCCCGCCAATCCCGGAGCCTAATACCGGCACGACATCCGAACCCGATGCCTACACTGCGCAGGCACCGGATTACACAAAGTCGGAAGGCGCTCAGGACCGCGTCTTCTTTATCAATCTCGGTATCTTTAAGTACGGGACGAAGGACAAGGCGCACGGTGCCTCGGTGCTGTTCGGTCTGATCATTGTCCTGCTGATCATTGGAGTGATCATTGCCGGGTTTGCCTTTCATGATCCGGCAAATGGCGGCTGGATCGACAAGGTATTTTCTTGGCTAGGCAACGCCTTCCTCTTCATCATGGGCGTCGCCGTTGGCAAGAATGATCGTACCGGCGCCGACGACAAAAAGGATTAGTGACTGGTCGCCCGCTGCCAGTAGCCAGCCCATATTACGCTAGTCGGATTGCTCATCGCGTTGGAAATCGCAGCGCTGGCATTATGGCCGTTACTGCGCCGACGATGATCCTCTAGCCAGCCAGCATGTGCCGCGTACTGATAGAGGTACTTCGGAGACACGCCGTGGTGCTGTCCCTCAACCATGCGACGGAGGCGGCTAAAGAAGCTTTCAACGCCGTTGGTGTGAAGGCCATTGAACTCGCTATAGGCCTCGCTGTAATTAATAC
>Ga0207695_10001000_pt1 | contig 50091 bp, 48 predicted proteins | sample KBSC54metaG_FD_184354 | JGI IMG/M metagenome (GOLD analysis project Ga0207695, IMG submission 184354) | Corn rhizosphere microbial communities from Kellogg Biological Station, Michigan, USA - KBS C5-4 metaG (SPAdes) (version 2) | ecosystem: Host-associated > Plants > Roots > Rhizosphere > Soil...
AGGATCGACCAGACGAACAGCGGCATGCGGTGCAGCGTCATGCCCGGCGCGCGCATGTTGAAGATGGTGGTGATGAAGTTGATGGCGCCCAGGATGGAGCTGGCGCCCGCCAGGTGGATGGCCAGGATCGCGCAGTCCATCGCGGGCCCGGTGTGCCCGCTGGTGGAGAGCGGGGCGTACATGGTCCAGCCGCCGCCGAACCCACGACCCGGCCCGCCGTCGACGAACATCGAGGTGCAGAGCATGATCCAGGAGGCCACCAGCAGCCAGAACGAGATGTTGTTCATCCGCGGGAAGGCCATGTCCGGCGCGCCGATCATGATCGGCACGAACCAGTTGCCGAAACCGCCGATCATGGCCGGCATGACCATGAAGAAGATCATGATCAGGGCGTGGGCGGTGACGACGGCGTTGTAGCCGTGCTTGGAGCCCTCGATCAGGCCCAGCTGGGCGATCCAGGAGTGCGGCTGGAAGATCTGGATCCCCGGCTCGTAGAGCTCCCAGCGGATCAGGCCCGACAGCGCCCCGCCCACCAAGCCCGCCATGATGGCGAACAGGATGTAGAGGGTGCCGATGTCCTTGTGATTGGTGGAGAACAGCCAGCGGACGATGAAGCCCGGCTTGTGGTCGTGGGCGTCGTGGTGGTCGTGGCTGTGATCGTGAGCGGGCGCTTGGGCCATCTTACGCGGGTCCTAAAGGTCAGTGCGTGGCCGGCGCCGGGGGCGCGGGCGCGGGCTTGGTGGAGGGCGCGGGGGCGGCGGCCGGCGGCGTGGCGGGCGAAGCGCTGGGGCCCGCGGCGGCGGCGGCCTGGGCCGGGGCCGGGGCGGCCTTGGCGGTCTTCGACGCCACCCAGGCGTCGAACTCCGGCTGGGTGACCACCTTGACCTCGATGGGCATGAAGGCGTGGTCGGTGCCGCAGAGCTCGCGGCACGAGCCGTAGTAGGTGCCCACCCGGTCGACCTTGAACCAGGTCGAATTCACACGCCCGGGGACGGCGTCCATGATCACCCCGAACGCCGGCACGGCGAAGGCGTGGATCACGTCGGCGCCGGTGGTCAGCACCTGCACGGTCTTGTTGACCGGCACGACCAGCGGCTCGGTGGCGGCGAGCCGGAAGGGCACGCCCTTGGCCTTGGCCTTGTCCTCGGGAAGGATGTTGGAGACGTACTCCGGCATCTTCGGGTTCTGGTACTCATAGCCCCAGTACCACTGGTAGCCCGTGGCCTTCACGACCACGTCCGGCTTGGGCATGTCGTGGTACTCGAACAGCAGCTTGAACGAGAACACCGCGATCACCACCAGGATCAGCACCGGGACCAGGGTCCAGATGATCTCGATCGGGGTGTTGTGGCTCCACTTGGCCGGCACCGGGTTCGCCCGCTTGTTGTAGCGGAAGATGCACCACAGGAGCAGCCCCAGCACGAACAGCGTGATGACCGTGATGATCGGCAACAGGATCGCGTCGTGGAAGAAGATGGCGTCGTGCTTGAGGGGCGTGACCCCCGGCTGCATGCCGATCGCCTTGTCCGTCGGCTGGCCGATCAGATCGCCCGCGAAGGCCGATGCGCCCCAGAACGCCGTCAGAGCACCCGCTGCGATACCCGTCGCCAGCGCTCGAATCCCCTGAAACCTCGACTGCATGTCCCCTCGGTCTGGCTTGTCGCTCACATCGCGCGAATCCGGCGATCCGGCCGACTGTACAGAACGGCGCGCACGGACGCTCGCGCGCCGCCCTAGCCCTTCATCGCGGGTGCATACGCGCATCCCCTGGGCTTGCCAAGGCGCGAGCGCGCACCCAAGCCCGGGCCGCGGGCGCGAGGACGGAACCACCGGGTTTTCCACCCCGTTTCGCCGACTCATGTTCGAAGACGGCTTGCCCCGGCGGAAAGGCCCCGCATGCACCTGAGCCCCGGCGACGAGCGGCGAATCCGCGATGAGTTCGAGGCGCTGGTGAACCTCGATCCGGCCGAGCTCCGGGCCTGGCTGGAGACGCCGCAGAGCCGGAGGGTCGGCATGGTCCGGCGCGGCGAGACCGAATCGGTCGGCCGCCAGTCGGCCCGCAGGATCCTCGCCATCCAGGCCACCCCGCCGGCCGACCTCACCGACGCCGACTACGCCCACATGAAGAAGGTCATCGGGTTCTGCCGCCGGCACCTGGCGCAAAGGCCCCATGCCTTCAGGACGGGGGGCGACGTCACCGACACCCGCTGGCGCTGGAGCCTGATGAACTGGGGCCACGACCCGCTACGCGGTCGCAGGGGCGCCGAGAAAGGATGACGCCAGGGGTATCGCTCCCTATCTTCCCTGCATGAACGCTCACACCCCCGCCCCCTCGATCCTCGACTCCGCCGGCGTCGATCCCAAGCGCGCCGAGGAGATCCTCGGCGAGGCGCTGCAGGGCGCCGACGACGGCGAACTGTTCGTGGAGCGTTCGGAAAGCGAGAGCTTCCTCTATGACGACGGCCGGCTGAAGTCGGCGGCCTTCGACGCGACCGAGGGGTTCGGGTTGCGGGTGGTGGCCGGCGAGACCGCGGGCTACGCCCACGCCAGCGAGATCTCCGAGGCCGCCATCCGCCGGGCCGGCCAGTCCGCCTCGCTGGCCAAGCGCGGCTATTCCGGGACCGCCGCCGAGGGCCCGCGGCCCACCAACGCCAGGCTCTATGGCGAGGACAACCCGCTCGAGTCCCCGGACTTCGCCGACAAGGTCGCCCTGCTGCAGGAGATCGACGCCTGGGCCCGCGCCCGCGATCCGCGCGTGGTGCAGGTGATGGCCTCGCTGGCCGGCGAGCGGCGGACCATCGAGATCCTGCGCGCCGACGGGCGGCTGATCCGCGACGTGCGCCCGCTGGCCCGCATCAACGTGCAACTGACCGTCGAACGCGACGGCAAGCGCGAGAGCGGCTACGCCGGGGCCGGCGGCCGCGCCGGGTTCGAGGCCTGGATCACCCCCGACAAATGGCGCGAGCAGGTCGACGAGGCGCTGCGCCAGGCCCTGGTCAACCTCGACGCCGTCCCCTGCCCGGCCGGCGAGATGGACGTGGTGCTGGGCCCCGGCTGGAACGGGGTGCTGCTGCACGAGGCCGTGGGCCACGGCCTGGAGGGCGACTTCAACCGCAAGGGCACCTCGGCCTTCTCTGGCCGGATCGGGGAGCGGGTGGCCGCGCCCGGCGTCACCGTCTTCGACGACGGGGCGATCGCCGACCGGCGCGGGTCGCTGACCGTCGACGACGAGGGCACCCCCACCGGCCGTACGGTGCTGATCGAGGACGGCATCCTGGTGGGCTACATGCACGACCGGATGAGCGCGCGGCTGATGGGCCTGGCGGCCACCGGCAACGGGCGGCGCCAGTCCTACGCCCACCTGCCGATGCCGCGGATGACCAACACCGGGATGATGGGCGGGCAGTCCTCCCGCGAGGAGATGATCGCCTCCACCAAGCGCGGGCTCTATTGCGCCAACTTCGGCGGCGGCCAGGTGGACATCACCAACGGCAAGTTCGTCTTCCAGTGCACCGAGGCCTATCTGATCGAGGACGGCAAGGTCACCACGCCGGTGAAGGGGGCGACCCTGATCGGCGACGGGCCTTCGGCGCTCACCCGCGTGACCATGATCGGCGACGATTTCGGGTTCGACCCGGGCGTGGGCGTCTGCGGCAAGTCCGGCCAGAGCGTGCCGGTGGGCGTGGGCCAGCCGTCGCTGAAGATCACCGGCTTGACGGTCGGCGGCACTAGCCTCTAGGCGGCGCGCCGCGAGAGGCTGAGCGTCACTATTGGCGTAACAAATTACAGACGCAGTCCGAGCCGATCGGATGCATTCTGTCCGAGAATTAATCCAAATTACCGGCAATTAATTGGCGTGCGACGGGCGGCGCAGGTCAGTTGCGCGGGTGATCTGGGGAGCCCGTCTGCATGTTGCTTATCGTCCTGGCGCAGGCTGCCGCAGCCGCCGTCGCGGCGCCGGCCCCCGCAGTCCAGGCCGCCCAGCCGGCGGTGGTCAGCTATCCGCCGGAGTTCTTCGCCGACGCCCATCCGAACACCGCGCTCGACATGATCGGCCGCCTGCCCGGTTTCGCGCTGGACACCGGCTCGGGCGTGCGCGGCTACGAGGGCGCAGCCGGCAATGTGCTGATCGACGGCCAGCGCCCGGCGGTGAAGACCGAAGGCATCGATTCCATCCTGCAGCGGATGCTGGCCACCCACGTGGCGCGCATCGACGTGATCCGCGGCGGCGCGCCCGGGATCGACATGCAGGGCAAGACGGTGATCGCCAATGTGATCACCAAGGGCGGCGACGCCACGCGCGGCGTCTTCCACTATGCGCGCCAGACGCTGACCGACGGGCGCAGCAACGGCACGCTGCGGCTGGAAGGCTCCGGCCAGGTCGGCCAGCGCACCTGGGAGGCCGGACTGACGATCAGCGGCTTCGCCGACGACGGCTTCGGCGACGGCCCCCGCACCCAGACCAACGGCGCCGGCGTCCCGATCCTGGCAGGCCACATCCACAGCCAGGGCTGGGGCACCCAGAGCATCCTGACCGCCGCCGGCGAGACGCCGCTGGCCGGCGGACGTCTGAGGATCAACGGCCGCGTCTTCGACCAGGTCTACGACTCCGCGGAGCTCGATACGATCCGGCTGCCCGACGTCCACGACGAGCACGACCACCAGGACGACAACAAGCTGCAGACCGAACTGGGGGCCCGCTACAACCGCGGCTTCGGCGCGCGCACCAACATCGAGGTCGTGGCGCTGCGGCAGGACAAGACCGAGCACTACGCCGACGCCTTCACGACGCCCAGCGACGCACAGATCTTCCATCAGGACACCGTCACCGCCGAGACCATCCTGCGCGGGGTGGTGAAGTTCCAGCAGAGCCCCAAGCTCTCCTGGGAGGCCGGGGCGGAGGGCGCCTACAACACGCTCGAGAACCGGATCCTGTTTTCCGACAACGGCGCCTTGCAGAAGCTGCCGGCCGCCAACGTCAACGTCGACGAGAAGCGCGGCGAAGCCTTCGTCAAGGCGGCCTGGCGGCCGTTCTCGACCATCACTGTGGAAGGCGCGGTCCGCGAAGAGGGGTCGCGCATCTCCTCGACCGGCGACCGGGTGCTGGAGAAGAGCCTCTATTTCACCAAGCCCCGGATCGCGATGACCTGGGCGCCCAACGAGGACAACCAGGTGCGCCTGCGCTACGAGCGCGAGGTCGGACAGCTGGACTTCGGGGCCTTCGTGGCCTCCACGAACCTGGTGGCGGGCGTGGTCACCGCCGGCAACCCGAACCTCGTGCCGCAGCAGGACTGGGCCAGCGAGGTCGCCTATGAGCGCCACTTCTGGGGTTCGGGCGCCGTGGTCCTGACGCTGCGCCACCTGCAGATCACCGACGTCATCGACCGCGCGCCGGTGCGCGCGCCGGACGGCAGCTTCTTCGACACCCCGGCCAATATCGGTGATGCGACCGAGAACGACGCGATCGTCACCGCGACCATCCCGCTGGACAAGCTTGGCCTGAAGGGCGCGCAGATCCGCGGCGACTTCACCCGTCGCTGGTCGCAGGTGGCCGATCCCACCATCGGCCGCAAACGCCCGATCAGCGGGCGGCATCCCGCCGACTGGGACGCCCACTACAGCCAGCCGATCGGCAATTTCATCTATGGCGTCGACGCCTACGGCGGCTGGCAGGAACGTTACTACCGGTTCAACGCGATCGAGATCGACAAGCTCGGGACCTTCGTCACCCCCTTCGTGGAGTGGAAGCCGAAGCCGGACCTGAGCTGGCGCATCGAGCTCGACAACGTCACCGCCCGCGGGTTCAAGCACACCTTCGAGAACTTCGACGGGCCGCGGAACCGCTTTCCGCTGGCGACCGTGGAACAGCGCACCGTCCATCCGGGACGGGTCTTCTACCTGCGCCTGCGCAAGACCTTCGGAAGCTGATGACGCCAGCGGGGGCCGCAGGCGCATCGGCTAAGTTTCGTCTTAGTTTACGTACGTAAATATATCTTGGGACGCGCGGAGCCGGATTTCGCGCTGGGGAAGGTTGGGTCCGATGCTGTTGTTCCTCCTGGCGCAGGCCGCCTCGGCCGCGGTGGCCGCGCCGCCGCAGAGCTCGGGCGTCGTGAGCTATTCGCAAGCCTTCTTCGCCGCCCAGAACCCCAACAGCGCCGACGACATGATCCAGCGTCTGCCGGGGTTCTCCCTGGACACCGGCGACAACGTGCGCGGCTTCGAAGGCGCGGCGGGCAACGTGCTGATCGACGGCCAGCGCCCGGCCTCCAAGAGCGACAACCTCGAGACCATCCTGGCGCGCATCCCCGCCTCCAAGGTCGAACGCATCGACGTGATCCGCGGCGGCGCGCCCGGCATCGACATGCAGGGCAAGACGGTGATCGCCAATGTGATCACCAAGAAGGGCGGGGCCATCCGCGGCCTGCTGGCGATGTCGGGGTACCGGATCGGCGACGGCCGCACCTTCCCGGGGCTGCGGGCCGAGGCGTCGGGCGCCCTGCCCGGCGACCGCACCTGGGAGGTGGCGCTGAGGGGCGGCGGCGGGCCGGACGACGGCGTCGGCCCGGGCGTCAGCTCGGTGCGGTTCGCCAACGGCTCCCCCACCCAGCAGATCCGCATCGCCACCCACGGCGACGACTCGAACTGGGCCGCGACGGGGGCCTTCGAGACCCCCCTGCTTGGCGGCCGTTTCCGGATCAACGGCCTCTATGCGCCGGAGAAGTTCAAGGAGCCCGAGACCGATACGGTCATCGCGCCGGCGCCGGACGTGCAGCGGTTCAATTTCCTCCAGCGGACCCACGACACCGAGCTCGGCGGCCGGTTCACGCGCGGTTTCGGAGCCGACACCAACCTGGAGCTGGTCGCCTTGCACTCGACTCGCCACCGGACGGTCGACTCCACCTCGCTCGTGGACGGTTCGGCCAGCGACTTCTTCAACGACCGCCACTCCAGCGAGACCATCGGCCGGGCCGTCCTGAAGCGCCGTTTCGGCCAGACCCTGTCGCTGGAGGCCGGCGCCGAGACCGCCGACAACAAGCTCGACAGCCTCACGCGGTTCACGGTCGACGCGGTCGACCAGGGTCTGCCCGCGGCCAATGTGCGCGTGGAGGAAAAGCGTAGCGAAGCCTTCCTCAAGGCCGCCTGGCGTCCAACCGCGGCCTGGGTCGTCGACGGCGGCATCCGCTACGAGACCTCAGACATTTCCTCGGCCGGCGACGTGGTGCTCGCCAAGACCCTCCAGTTCGCCAAGCCCCGCCTGACGGTCAGCTGGACGCCGGTCCCGGCGACCCAGCTGCGCATGCGCCTCGAGCGCACGGTGGGCCAACTCGACTTCAACGACTTCGTGGCCTCTTCGAACCTGACCTCGAGCCTCGGGGTCACGGCGGGCAACCCCGACCTCAATCCCGAGCAGGCCTGGGTCAGCGAAATCGCCGTCGAACAGCAGCTCTGGAAGGGGGCGAGCCTGCTGCTCACCGGCCGCCACTTCAAGCTCACCGACGTGAACGACCGCGGGCCGGTGTTCGCCGCCGACGGCACGGTCTTCGACCGCCCGACCAACATCGGCTCCGGGACCAAGGACGAGTTGGTCCTCGACTTCACCCTGCCCTTCGACCGGCTCGGCTGGAAGGGCGCGCTCCTGAAGGGCGAGGTCCTCAAGCGCTGGTCGTCGGTGATCGATCCCACGACCCATGAGCAGCGCGACATCTCGTTCCTGCACCCCACCGACTGGAACGCGAGCTTCAGCCAGGACCTGCCAGACCAGCATCTGAACCTGGGCGTCGATTTCTTCGGCGGCTTCCGCCAGACGTCCTACCGTTTCAACCTGATCGAGACCTTCAAGCTGCAGACCTTCGTGCGGCCCTACGCCGAATGGAAGCCCGGCAAGGGCCTGAGCTTCCGCATCGAACTGCCGCTGATCAATTCGCCGAAGACGCGGCTGCGGGACACCTTCGACATCTTCCCCGGTCCGCGCAGCGCCGGCGGCCGGCCGGACGTCCAGGACCGCGCCTTCCACTTCCCCAACGGGGTCTACTTCCGCATCCGCAAGGACTTCGGATGACCGCGCAGGGAATTGCGCCGCCGCCCGACGAACGCCGAACTGACGCGCCGGGCTTCACGGGTGGCGGCGAGGAGGTCGAAGCTTGATGCTGTTGTTCTTGCTCGCGCAGTCTGCCGCCGCGGTCGCGCCCCCGAGCGAGGGCGTGACCACCTACGCCGCGGATTTCTTCGCCGCCTACCGTCCGGCCAACGCCGTGGAGATGGTCGCGCGGCTGCCCGGCTTCACCCTGGACACCGGCTCGGGCGTGCGGGGCTACGAAGGCGCGGCCGGCAATGTGCTGGTTGACGGCCAGCGGCCCGCCACCAAGGCGGACACCCTCGACCAGCTGCTCTACCGGATCCCGGCCAGTTCGGTCGACCACATCGACGTCATCCGCGGCGGCGCGCCCGGCATCGACATGCAGGGCAAGACGGTGATCGCCAATGTGGTGCGCAAGGCCGGCGGCGCGTTCCACGGCCTCCTGGCGTACCAGAGCAATTTCATGGGCGACGGGCGCGTCTACACGGCGGCCCGGGCGGAGGGTTCGGGCAAGCTGGGCCCGGGAACCTGGGAGGCCAGCGTGGTGGCCGGCAACGCGCAGGACGGCGGCCTGGGCGACGGACCCACCGCCACCGTCGACCCCAAGGGCAAGCCGCAGTCGCTGGGCCGCATCCACGCGCAGGGCGAGTTCTACAACTTCATCCTGAACGGCGCGGTGGAAGAGCCGCTCGGCGGCGGCCGGCTGCGGGTCAATGGCCGCGCGGCCCGCCAGAATTACAATTCCGACGAGACCGACAGCTTCACCCTGCCCACCGTCCGGAGCACGCACGAGCACCAGGACGACAACACGCTGAAGACCGAGCTGGGCGCCCGCTACACCCACGCCCTCGGCGCACGGGCCAGCCTGGAGGCCGTGCTGCTGCGCCAGGACGCCACGGAGGTCTACGCCGACGACTTCCGCGCGCCCGGCGACGCCCAGGTCTTCCACCTGAGCACCACCGCCGCCGAGAGCATCGGGCGCGCCGTGCTGCGGTTCCAGCAGACCCCGACCCTGTCCTGGGAAGCCGGGGCGGAGGCGGCCTACAACACCTTGGACAGCGCCACCGCCTTCACCGACAACGGCGCGCCCGTGAAGCTGCCCGCCGCCAATGTCACGGTGGAGGAAAAGCGCGGCGAACTGTTCGCCAAGGGCGTCTGGCAGGCCACCCGCACCCTGACTGTCGAGGGCGGGGTGCGCGAGGAAGGGTCGAACATCTCGTCGGCCGGCGACGTGCGGCAGGAGAAGACCCTCTACTACACCAAGCCTCGCGCGCTCCTGACCTGGTCGCCGGACGAGGACACCCAGGTCCGCTTCCGGCTGGAGCGCGCCGTGGGGCAGCTGGACTTCAACGCCTTCGTGGCCTCGACCTCGCTGTCGGCCGGCGTCATCACCGTGGGCAATCCCGAGCTCGTTCCCGAGCAGGACTGGATCGGCGAGGTCGCGCTCGAACGCCGCTTTTGGGGCCGCGGATCTGTGGTCCTGACCCTGCGCCACACCAAGATCACCGACGCCGTCGACCGCGCGCCGGTCTTCCAGGCCGGCGGCGGGACCTTCGATGCGCCCGCCAACATCGGCGACGGGACCAAGGACGAGGCCAGCGTCAACCTGACCGTGCCCCTGGACAGGCTCGCGATCAAAGGCGGGCGGTTCGTGGCCAACTCCACCTGGCGCCGATCGCAGGTGACCGACCCCACGACCGGCGGCTCGCGCGAGATCTCCGGCCTGCACCCGGTCGATTGGGACCTGCACTTCACCCAGGACCTGCCCGTTCGCCGGATGGACTGGGGCGTCGACCTCTATGGCCAGCAGCGCGAACGCTACTACCGGTTCAACGTCGTGGAGACCCGGAAGTACGAAAGCCAGCTGAACGTCTTCCTGGAGTGGAAGCCCAGGGCCGACATCCAGTGGCGCTTCGAGGTCGACAACGCCGTGGACCGCGCGCTCAAGCGCTCGGACGACGTCTACGCCGGCCCGCGCAACATCGCGGCTCTGACCACCGTCCAGGACCGCAGCCAGCGCCCCGCCCGGGCGTTCACCGTCCGCCTGCGCAAGTTCTTCGGGGCCTAGGCCTTGGCCTGGACGGCGGCTTCCGCGTCGGGCGTCGGCGGCGCGTCGGCCTCGGTCGCGCCGTGGGCCAGCTTCTTCAGCCACGGCGACAGCGCCAGCATGACCACGCCCGCCCCCAGGCCCCACAGGCCGATCATGCCGAAGACGTGGCTGTAGGTGGCCAGCGCCTTGCCGGCGTCGAGCACCTGGCCGCCGATGGTGTCGGACGCCGTCAGCTGGGCGATCTTGGCGGCCACGAACTGGGCCCCCGAGGTCCCCAGGAACCAGGTCGCCATCAGGGTCGAGATCAGCAGCGGCGGCGCGAGCTTGGTCATCTGCGACAGCCCCACCGGCGAGACGCACATCTCGCCTGTCGTCTGCATCAGATAGGCCGCGGCCAGGAAGATCAGCGGGCTCTTGAAGTCCGCCCCGGCGAACTGGCCGCCCAGGATGATCACGTAGTAGCTGGCGCCGATCAGCAAGAGGCCCAGGCCGAACTTCGCCACCGGGTTGGGGTCGCGCCCCCTGCGGCCCAGGAACGTCCAGATCGCCGCCATCACCGGCGCCAGGATCAGGATCCAGCCGGACTGGAAGGACTGCGCCTGGGCCGGCTTCATCGCCTGGTCGCCATAGAGGTGCAGATCGACGTTGCGCTCGGCGAACAGGCCCAGCGACGAGCCGCCCTGTTCGTAAAGCGCCCAGAAGACCACCGAGGCGGCGATCAGCACCATGGCCAGGATGACGCGGTCGCGCTCCACCTTGTTGGCCTTGGTGGCCATGTACCAGAAGACATAGCCCAGGGTGACGATGGCGCCGGCGCTCAGGACGTAGCTGACCACCGTGAAGCTCTGGACCACCGCCCAGATGACGGCCACGCCCGCGAAGGCGCCCAGGTAGATCAGCCATTCGGTGCTGATCGGGCCGAACCTCGGCTGGGCCAGCGCCACGGGGTCCGGCGGCTCGCCCTTGCCCTCCAGCATCGGCTTGCCAAGCACGAAGACCAGCCAGCCCAGCGCCATGCCGACTCCGGCCGCGCCGAAGCCGGCCCACCAGCCGACGGTCTGGCCCAGCCACCCGCAGGTGATCGAGGCCAGGAACGAGCCCAGGTTGATGCCGTAGTAGTAGAGGGTGAAGCCGGGATCGCGCCTCGGATCGCCCTGCGGATAGAGCTGGCCGACAATGGCCGAGATGTTCGCCTTCAGGAAACCGACGCCCATGACGATGAGGGCGAGCGCCAGGAATAGGATGTTCTTGAAGAGCGGGTTCTGCTGGGCGACCGAGATCTGGTAGTCGCCCTTGGCCATGTGCGACGCCAGCGGCGCCGTGGCCGGCAGGCCCTTGATGTCCAGGCCGCCGTCCGCCGCGGCGGCGTAGGCGTAGGGCTGGCCGCCCACCAGCAGCTTCACGTCGCGCGCGTCGCCGCGGCCGGTGACCTGGAAGTTGTAGGCCGCGCCGTGGGTGGTCAGCACCTGGGTCGCGGGCTCGCCCTCCAGCGCCATGGTGAAGTGTCCGGCGACCAGCAGCAGGGCGCCGAAGGCCACGGCCTTGCGAGCGCCCAGGAACCGGTCGGCCAACAGGCCGCCGATCACCGGCACCAGATAGACCAGCGAGGTGTAGGCCCCGTATGAGCCGGCCGCGGCGGTGTCCGTGAACAGGAAGTGCTGGGTCAGGTAGAAGATCAGCAGGCCGCGCATGCCGTAGTAGGAGAACCGCTCCCACATCTCGGCGAAGAACAGGATCCGCAGGCCCCGCGGATGATGCCGCAGCTGCAGGATCACCGGGACGGCGGTGACCGCTGCGACGACGAGGCCGGCCACAATCACGATGTCCATACGCGCGCGACCTTGCCTTCGATGGGGGAGACGCCGCTCTGCGGAGCGCACGCCGACTGGGATTTGGGGCAGAAAATCACGCGTCCCCCCTCAGCACAAGCAAGCCCAGGCCCCATCTATCGGGCGGGAGCCTCCGCCCGCGCCCGGGCGTTCCCGCCTGAGTAGAGGAGATCCGCGCATGAAGACCCCCGGCCCCGACCACCCGATCACCGTGGAACCCGCCACCGGCCGCTGGCGCGCCCGGTTCGCCGGCCATGTGATCGCCGACAGCGACAATGCGCTCATCCTGCGCGAGGCGACCTATCGGCCCGTGGTCTATTTCCCGCGCCAGGACGTCTCCATGGACTACATGAGCCGCACCGAGCGCGGGACGCACTGCCCCTACAAGGGCGACGCGGCCTACTACACGGTGCTGATGGACGGCGAATTCGCCGAGAACGCGGTCTGGACCTACGAGCAGCCCTTCCCGGCCATGGAGGCGATCGCCGGCCGGCTGGCCTTCTACACCGACAAGATCGAGGTCTACCAAGTGGACGACGCGGCGGTGAACCCGCGCCACGAGGAGGCGGGACCCGCCGACCGCGACTACGCCATCACCGTCGACGACGTCGTGCAGCACACCGACTCAGGCTCCGGCGCCGCGCAACGCGAACCCTGGCCGGCCAATGTCACCGCGCCCGCCGCCACCGACGACGGGGGGTTGCGATAGGCCCCGACGGATCAACCTTGAATACGGGGTGAAATCGTATATCTTTCGTATCTGCAAGTCGCACCCGCAGGGCGGCGATTGCGAAGAGGAGTTCCCTATGGCCGGCGTTCAAACCAGCTTCCAACTCGATCCCGGCACCGCCGCGGCCATCAATGAACTGAAGGACGTCTTCGGCGTAAGCAGCAATACGGCTGTCATCCGCAAGGCGATCGCGCTGGCCCGCGTCGCGTCGCGCAACTCCAACACCGAGGACAAGACGGTGACCCTGGTGGACAACGACGGGACGCCGCTCAAGATCTCCCTCGCCGGCTAGCCGCCCGTGGCGCGGGGGGCTCCAGCCGGGAGGACCGGCGGCAAGGCCGCCAAGCCCGCAGGCTCGCGCGCCAGGCGCCAGACGCGCCGCAAGCCCGCGCCGCCGGCCACGGCAGACACCGCTCAGCCTGTCACGCAGGAAACCGCGGCCCCCGCCGCCGAGCGGGTCAGCCTCGACCAGGAGGTCGAGGCCTTCAGCCCGCCCGATCCGATCGCCCTGGGCGACCTGGAGATCCGCAAGAACTTCGCCAACCGGGTGATGGTGCTGTTCGCCATCGCCAACGTCGGCGCCCTGATCGGCCTGGCCATCGTCTTCTGGCAGGACTGCGTCCAGCTGGCCGCCGGCCTGACCAAGCCCGCCGACCGGATCATCGACGGCAAGGTGATCATGGCCCTGCTCGGCGCCAGCACGGTGCAGCTGGGCACGGTGATCTACACCATCACCCGCGCGATCTTCCCCTCGCCCGATGCGGATAAGTAGCGCCTCGGGCTAGTAGGCGAAGCTCTCGAAGACCTTGCCCGCGTCGCCGGCCCAGGGGCCGTTGTAGAGTTCGAGCAGGCGTTCGGCCGGCGTGATCCCGCTGGCGGCGATCTCGTCGAGTTCGGCCAGGTAGCCGCTCTCGTCCACCAGGCCGCCGGAGAGGCGATTGCGGCGCTTCAGCCCCTCGCGGGCGATGGCCAGCATGTCCTTGGCGACGTCCTGCACGGTCCGCCCGGCGATCTCGGCCTTCAGGCCGACGCGGGCGACGTCGGCGCGCAGCCGTTCGTGGTCCTCGATCCGCCAGTCCTTGCAGAGGTCCCAGGCCGCGGCCAGCGCCGCGCTGTCGTAGAAGATGCCCATCCACAGCGCCGGAAGCGCGCAGAGCCGGCTCCAGGGGCCGGAGTCCGCGCCGCGCATCTCCAGGTACTGCTTGAGGCGGACCTCCGGGAAGATGGTGGTGGTGTGGTCGGCCCAGTCCTTGATGGAGGGCCGCTCGCCCGGCAGTTCGGCCAGCTTGCCGTCCATGAAGTCGCGGAACGACCGGCCGGCCAGGTCGAGGTAGCGGTCGCCGCGCTTGGCGAAGTACATCGGCACATCGAGGGCGTACTTCGCATAGGTCTCGAAGCCGAAGCCGTCCTGGAAGACGAAGTCCAGCATGCCGGTGCGGTCGGGATCGGTGTCGGTCCAGACGTTGGCGCGGGCGGACACGAAGCCCGACGGCTTGCCCTCGATGAACGGCGAATTGGCGAACAGCGCCGTGCAGATGGGCTGCAGGGCCAGGCTGGTGCGGAATTTCGCCACCATGTCGGCCTCGGAGCCGAAGTCGAGGTTCGCCTGCACCGTGCAGGTGCGGAACATCATGTCGAGGCCGAGACCGCCCACCTTGGGCATGTACTCGCGCATGATCTTGTAGCGGCCCTTGGGCATCACCGGCACCTGGTCGCGCCGCCAGACCGGCGTGAAGCCCAGGCCCAGGAAGCCGATCCCCAGTTCGTCGGCGACCACCTTCACCTCCTGCAGGTGCTGGCCGGTCTCCTCGCAGATGTCGTGGATGGTCTCCAGCGGCGCGCCGGAGAGCTCGAACTGGCCGCCGGGCTCCAGGGAGACGTTCGCCTTGCCGCGCTCCAGCGCGATGACGTGGCCGGCCTCCATGACCGGCTTCCAGCCGAAGCGTGTGAGGCCGTCCAGCAGGGCCTTGATGCCGGCGGGCTCGTAGGGGACCGGCTCGTGGGTTCCCAGGTGGAAGACGAACTTCTCGTGCTCGGCGCCGACCCGCCAATCGGACTTGGGCTTGGAGCCCCTGGCGAACCAGTCGACCAGGTCCTCGAACGTCAGGGGACGATCGTCACAGGCGATATCGGCCATTCGGAATCCTTCCCCAACCCAACCAGGACCCGCGTTGTCGCCGCGCGGCCGTGCTCTTTACGTTGCGTATCTAGGTGGGCGCAATCGCGCCAAGCTCAAGGGGCGCCCTCAAGGCCTCCAATCGCCCAGCGCCGCCTGCCAGAGGGTGAGCGCGCTGATCGCGGCGGTGTCGGCCCTGAGGATCCGGGGGCCGAGCGAGGCCGGGATGGCGTAGGCAAGCGCGCGCAGGCGGTCGCGTTCGGCCGGTGAAAAGCCGCCTTCCGGCCCGATCAGGATGGCCCAGGGCCCGGCCGGCTGGCCCTGCAACGCCTCAAGGATCGGCCGCGCGTCGCCCGCCTCGTCGCAGAACAGCAGGCGCCGGCCGGCCTCCCAGCCGTCGATCAGCTTGCCGAGCTTCACCGGCTCCAGCACCTGCGGGACGTCCAGCCGGCCGGTCTGTTCGGCGGCCTCGGTGGCGATGGCGGTCAGGCGCTCGACGCGGGCGCGGTCGGCGTTGGTGCGCTCGGTGACCACCGGCCGGACGCGCCGGGCGCCCAGCTCGGCGGCCTTTTCGACGATGGTCTCCAGCCGGCCGCGCTTGACGAGGGCGACCACCAGATCGAGGTCCGGCCCGGCCTGTTGCGGCCGGATCCGGGCCTCCGCGCGCAGGCCCACCGCGCGCTTGGTCACCGCCGTGATCGCCGAGCGCCACTCCCCGTCGCGGCCGTTGAACAGGGCCACCTGGTCGCCGACCCCCTGGCGCATCACCGAGGCCAGGTAGTGGCTCTGGCCATGATCGAGCGCCAACTCCGCGCCGGCGGCCAGGTCGTGGGGAATGAACAGGCGGATCATCGAGCCGTTGTAGCGCCCGGGGCTTCTTCCGGACTAGGGTCAAGGCATGGCGAAGGACGAAGACTACACGCGCGAGTTGGAGAAGCTGCAGGAGGCGCTGGTGCGCTTCCAGGAGGCCGCGATCACGTCGGGCGAGAAGTGCCTGGTGATCTTCGAGGGCCGCGACGCCGCGGGCAAGGACGGCGCGATCAAGCGGATCACCGAGCACCTGTCGGTCCGCAACACCCGCGCCATCGCCCTGCCCAAGCCCAACGACCGCGAACGCACCCAGTGGTACTTCCAGCGCTATGTCCGGCACCTGCCGGCCGCCGGCGAGTTCGTGCTGTTCAACCGTTCCTGGTACAATCGCGGCGGCGTCGAGCCGGTCATGGGCTTCTGCACCCCGGACGAGCACGAGGCCTTCCTGCGCGACGCGCCGACCTTCGAGGCCATGCTGATCGGCTCGGGCCTGAAGATCGTGAAGCTCTGGCTCGACATCTCCCGCGAGGAGCAGGCCGAGCGGCTGAAGGCGCGGAAGTCCGACCCGCTGAAGGCCCTGAAGGTCAGCGCGCTGGATGGCATCGCCCAACAGAAATGGGACGACTACACCGAGGCGCGCGACCAGATGCTTCGGCGCACCCACACCCGCGACGCGCCGTGGATCGTCGTGCGCACGGACCACAAGAAGAAGGCCCGGCTCAACACCATCCGCTATCTCCTGAAGGAGCTGGCGCCGAAATCCGTCGCCAAGGGCGTCGAAAAGCCGGATCCGAAGATCGTGTTCGAGTTCGAAACCGACGCGCTGACCGACGGACGGCTGGAACGCTAGGGAGAGACGCGATGGAACAGGTTCGCCTTGGCCAGACCGGGCTGAAGGTCTCGCGGCTGTGCCTCGGCTGCATGACCTATGGATCGCCCGAGTGGCGCAGCTGGGTGCTGGGCCAGGAGGACGCCAAGCCGTTCTTCAAGGCCGCCGTCGAAAAGGGGATCACCTTCTTCGACACCGCCAACGTCTATTCGATCGGCGCCTCCGAGGAGGTGACCGGCCACTGGCTGCGCGAGTTCGCACGGCGCGAGGAGATCGTGGTCGCCACCAAGGTCAACGGGCCGATGGGCAAGGGGCCCAACGAGAAGGGCCTCAGCCGCAAGTCGATCATGGCCCAGATCGACGCCAGCCTGACCCGGCTCGGCATGGATTACGTGGACCTCTATCAGATCCACCGCTTCGACTATGAAACCCCCATCGAGGAGACGCTCGAGGCGCTGAACGACGTCGTGAAGGCCGGCAAGGCCCGCTACATCGGCGCCTCGTCCATGTACGCGTGGCAGTTCGCCCGCATGCTGGCCGCCAGCGACGCCCACGGCTGGGCGCGCTTCGTCTCGATGCAGCCGCAGTACAACCTCGTCTACCGCGAGGAGGAGCGCGAGATGCTGCCGCTCTGCCGGGCCGAGGGGATCGGGGTGATCCCCTGGTCGCCGCTGGCCCGCGGCTTCCTGGCGGGCGGCCGAACCGCGCCCAAGGAGGGCAATACCGAGCGCGCCCGCACCGACGAGTTCTCGCCAAGGCTCTACTACACCGAGGCCGACCAGAAGGTGGTCGCCGCGGTCACCGAGGTCGCCCAGGCGCGGGGTCTTTCCAACATGCAGGTGGCGCTGGCCTGGGTGCTGCGGAACAAGGCCGTGACCGCCCCGATCGTCGGCGCCTCCAAGCTCGGCCACATCGACGAAGCGGTCTCCGCGCTCGACGTCAGCCTCAGCGACGACGAGGTCAAGAAACTGGAAGCCGGTTACGCCCCGAAACCGGTGTTAGATCACCTGTGATTCCGCTTATGTTCTCCTCGCGCAAGCGGAGCCTTGGTAACGTTAACCATTCGTAAAGACTTCGTCGTTCTTTCTTTGTTCGGCGAATAGCCTGCGGGCCACGACTCAAGACAGGGGACCCGGCGGGACGGATGGCCAAGGACAAGCTCACGGCCGGCGAGGCCCGCCGCATCGCGCTGGCGGCCCAGGGTTTCGGCCAGGCGCGGCCGGAGGGACCGGTCGGAAAACGCCAGCTCCTGAAGCTGATCGACCGCCTGGGCGTCGTGCAGATCGACAGCGTCAACGTGGTCAGCCGCACCCACTACCTGCCGGCCTTTTCGCGCCTGGGCGCCTATCCGCGGGCGCTCCTGGAGGAGATCGCCTGGGGGAAGAAGGCGCCGCTCTTCGAGTACTGGGCGCACGAGGCCTCGCTGCTGCCGCTCGGCGCCCAGCCGCTGCTGCGCTGGCGCATGCAGGACGCCCGCGACGGGGTCGGCCTCTGGAAGGGCGTCGCGCGCTTCCGCCGCGAACGCGCCGACTTCGTGGAAAAGGTGCTGAACGAGATCGCCACGCGCGGGCCGATGTCGGCCTCGGAGCTGGAGATGGGCCACAAGGGCGAAGGCGGCTGGTGGGGCTGGAGCGACGCCAAGCGCGCGGTCGAAGGCCTGTTCTGGACCGGCGAGCTGACCACCGCCACCCGGCGCGGGACCTTCGAGCGGGTCTACGGCCTGCCCGAGAGGGTGCTGCCCAGGGCGATCGTCGAGGCGCCCACCCCCACCCGCGAGGACGCCCACCGCGCGCTGCTGCGCATCGCCATCCGGGCCATGGGGGTCGCCACGGCGAAGGACCTGCGCGACTACTTCCGCATGCCCGTGGAGGGCTTCAAGGACCGCCTGGCCGAGCTGGTCGAGGATGGCGCGCTCGCGCCGGTCGGGGTGAAGGGCTGGCGCGACGCGGCCTATCTGGACCCGGCCGCCCGCCGGCCGCGCCGCGTCGACGCGGCCGCCCTGCTCTCGCCCTTCGACAATCTGATCTGGTTCCGCGAACGCACCGAGCGGATGTTCGGCGTCCGCTACCGGATCGAGATCTACACGCCGGCTGAAAAGCGCACCCACGGCTACTACGTCCTGCCGTTCCTGGAGGGCGACGCCCTGACCGCCCGCGTCGACCTGAAGTCCGACCGCAAGGCAGGGACCCTGATCGTCCAGGCCAGCCACGCCGAACCCTGGGCCAGCGCGGCGACGCCGGTGCGCCTGGCCGCCGAGCTGAAGCTGATGGCCGGCTGGCTGGGGCTGGAGCGCGTGCGCGTGGCGCGCAAGGGCGACCTGGCGGCGGCCCTGAGCGAGGCCGTCGGCCCCGATTAGGACGTGGCGGCCAGCTTGTAGCGCGAGGGCGGCTGGCCGTACCGCTTCTGGAAGGCGGCGCTGAACGAGCCGAGACTCTGATAGCCGACGGCGAAACAGACTTCGGTCACGGAGATGTCGCTGGTCTGCAGCAGCGCCAGGGCGCGTTCGCCGCGCCGGCGCGCCAGCCACGCGCGCGGCGTTTCCTGGAAAGCCTCGCGGAAGCGGCGATTGAAATGGAACAGGGACATGCACGCCGCGCTGGCCATCTCGGTCAGCGGCCAGGGCGCGGCCAGGTCGTCCTCCATGGCGTCGCGCGCGCGCACCAGCCGGCGCTGGATCTCCAGTCGGGTCGCGGCGCGCATCGCCGAGATGCGCAGCCGCTCCTGACGGTGGCCGGCGACGGTCTCGGCCGTGCGCGCGGCCAGGCGCAGGAAGCACCAGCCCAGGGTCTCGGGCGAGGCCTTCGCCGCGACCCCGGCCGCGAGCGCGTCCACCGCCTGGCCCAGCCGGCCGCTCCGCGACTCCCACCGCGGCGCGAAGTCCGCCTCGACCGCCGCGCCCAACGGGTCGTCGAGCAGCCGGGCGTCGTCGATCGCGAGTTCACTCAGGGCGGCCTCCACCAGCCCCCGCCGGAACACCGGACAGAAGGTCCGGCTGGGCCGGGGCGTGTCGATGGTCATGGCGTATTCCGCGCCGTCCGGCAGCAGCAGCAGGGTGTCGCGGCGGACCAGCCGGCCAACGCCGCCCACACGCCACTCGATCTCGCCGTGCTGGACCCCCTTGATGGAGAGCGGCCCCGAGAAGCTGGCCACGTGATGGCGAGTGTTCGCACCGCTGAGCAGGATGTTGCGGACGCCGAACGCCGACGCCGGCCTAGGGCCGATGAGCGGGGCGTCCTCTCCGGTCCAGTCCGACATTCGCAATCCCGGAGAAGCGCAAGCGATCCGTAGCCGGGCAATCATGCGAAGGGAGCGAGGAGAGGTCAAATGAACGAAGCGACAGACTTCCAACGCGGCTGGATCGAGCGGCGGGCGCTGCTGGTGTTCGCCGCCGCCGGGGCGGCGCCACTGCTCCTGCCCTCCCGCAGCCGCGCGGCTCCAGCCGACCTGAGCTACGCGACCTTCCTGGATCGCGCGACGGAAGCCCTCGACGCGCTGCTGCCCGCGGCCGGCCGCGCCGAGCAGGACGCCTACGTCTACGCCGCCGCGGCCCAGCTCAGGCGACTCGCCGGACCGCCCGAACTCGTCTTCAACGACAAGTACAAGCTCGACATCAAGCCGACGGGCAAGACAAAGGTGTTCGCGGTGACCGTGCTGCGCGCGAAACCCGGCGCGATCCAGCCGCCGCACAATCACCCGCTTTACAGCGTCGCCACCATGGGGCTGACCGGCGAGGTGCGGGTGCGCAACTTCGAGCCCGCCGGGAGCGCGCCGCCGCCCTACGCGTCGCGCGAGACCTTTGGGTTGCGGGAAACCCGCGCCCAGGTGCTGCGACCAGGCGACATCAGCACGCTGGCCCCCAGCCGGGACAATTTCCACACCTTCGAGGCGGGCCCCTCCGGTGCGGTCTGGATCGACATCTCCACGCCGCACGGCAAGGAAGGCGCGGGCGATTTCTCCTATCTGCGGCTGACGCCTGGCGAAGCCCGCGGCGTTGGCGACGTGTTCGAGGCGCGCTGGGGCCTGAAGGACTGAACGCGTCAGGTCTTCAGCCAATGCGCCTCGCCCACCTCGCCGACGCGGAGCGGCCGCCTGAGCCGCATGTTGCCGAAACCCTCGTCCTTGGTGTGCAGGCTGATGATGTCGAAGAACTCGGCGCCGTCGCGGCCGGCGGTGAAGGCGTGGATGTTGTCGCGCCGGGGCGCCAGCGTCAGGACTCCGCCGCGGATCAGCGACTTGTCGCCGACCTTCCTGATCTTGAACGCCTCGGAGCTGGTCAGCGCCGGCGCCGGGCCGGCGGGTACGAACTGTTCGTAGGTGGCGTCGCCGGAGAGCCCGACGGTCACCACGCTGAAGTTCGGGTGGTTGTGCACCGGTAAGCCGGCGCCGGGCGCGACCCGGTAGCGGATGATCGTGCAGGGGCCGAACCGGCCGATCCGACCCGTCTCGACGCCGGGCGCATAAGCGCCTACCGGCTTCAGGTCCGGCATGGGAAGCCGGTCGATCAGCACGCCCGCGGCGGCGGCGCTCAGGACATAGGCGTCCTGGCTGCGCTCATCGAGCGCTTCCTTGGGCTTGAGCTTCGCGGCGCTGGCCGCGAACTGCTGGAGCGCCTCGTCGTCGCCGGCGTCCGCCATGGCCGCGCGCGGCGCAAGGCAGCCGAGCGCGGCGAGCGCCAGCAGCGTCCGCCGGTCCGGCTTCGCAAATTCGTCGTCCAAGGCGCCATCCTCCCTCGCATCCGCGCCCATGGTGGAACCTGCGGCGCGGTCGCGCTTGTCCTGGCTTGCGAAATTGCCGGACGAATGGCGGTCGGTTGGCCCCCGCCTAGTCGTCGTCCTCGTCGTCGGTGTCGGTGTCGGGGACATCGACCAGCATGGCGGGCTTGCCGCGGTACATCAGCTCGCCGTTCGGGCCCTTGTTGCCGAAGAAGGCGTCGAACACGCCGGCCTTGACGGTGTGGGGCTGGCCGGGCTTCGGCGGGGTCGTTTCATCGGGCATGCGGGCCTCCTTCGCCAAGCCAACAGCCACGCTTGGCGAAGGTTCCCGGCGGCTGGGCCATCAGGCCGGCGTCGCTGGCGCGCCCTCCATCCCCGCGCGGCGGATCGCCAGGAAGAAGGCCGCAGTCGCGGCGTAGAACAGCAGGTTTGCGGGGACCTCGCCCAGCGCGAGGTCCAGCGCCGCGGCGGTCGCATAGACCGCGAGCAGGGCGAACCCGGCATAGACCTCGATCCGGCGAACCAGGAAGCCCAGGGCGGCCAGGATCTCGGCCCCCGACAGCGCCTCCAGGAACGCGGGCGTGACGAGATGCCCGAGGTGGCCATGCGGCGCCGCGCCGGCGGCCAGGCCATGGGCCCCCAGGAAGGTCCGGCCGCTGGCATAGACGATGAAGGCGACGTAGGCGAAACGGTAGAGCCGCAGGGCCAGCGAGGCGCTCATCGCACGCCTCCTATCCGGTCCGGCATGAGGAACACCCGCCGCGCGGCGTCGGTCCCCAGGCGTTCGGGAGAGTACCAGGTGCGGATCACCTCCTTGCTCATCAACTCGGGCGCCCGGCGCGCGAGATCGGGGAAGGAGGTCGCGTGCTGTTTCGCCTCGGCGATCATCGACAGGAAGGCGACGGTGACGGTCTCATTGTAGAGATGGGGCTTGCCTGACTTCTCGGCGATCGCCCGCAGGCCCCGGGCGAACGCCGCCGCGGCGTCCACGAAGGTGTGCCGGTCGAGCATCTCGAAGGCGACCTCCACATGCTCGGCGTGATGGAACTGGGCGTTGTCGATCCGGCCTTCGCAAAAGGCGCTGAGCAGGGCCGGCGGTTCGGTGTGGTCGCTCACGTCGATCGCTCCACGGGGTTGTTATCTTGATAACTTGGTACCAAGATAACGTTCGAGCGTCAAGCGAGGCCCTGGCGTGCCTGCCCCGCCGGCCTCACTATCGAAGGCTCGAACGAACGCTCAGGAGAGGCGGTCCCGCGTGAAGGTGGTCAAACGTGTCCAGACGGGCGTGCGCATCGAGGCCCGCACCCTGAAGGTGCTCAAGGGGCTTGCGGAATATCTCGACCTGTCGCTGGGCGAACTGCTCGAGGGCGTCATCCTGCACGCCTTCGAGGGCCGCGCGCCGTTCGGCAAGGCGACCCTCGAGCGGATCGAGAAGCTCAAGTCGGTCTATGGGCTCGACCTGTCCGCCGCGGACGCCCACAGCCTCTCCGAAGGGGCCGAAAAGGCCGATCGATGAGGGCCTGACGCGCGGCGCCAGGCCCTCCTCAGGCTCTAGATCCACCCCTCGGTCACTGCGTGCAGGCGCGCGTAGGGTCCGCCCCGCTTCACCAGGTCGGCGTGCTTGCCCTCCTCGACGATGCGGCCATCCTCGAAGACCAGGATGCGGTCGGCGCCGCGGATGGTCGACAGGCGGTGGGCGATGACGATGGTGGTGCGGCCCACCATCAGCTCCTCCATCGCCGCCTGCACCTGGCGCTCGGTCTCCACGTCCAGCGAGGAGGTGGCCTCGTCGAGCACCAGGATCGGGGCGTCGGCCAGGAAGGCGCGCGCGATCGCCACCCGCTGGCGCTCGCCGCCCGAGAGCTTCACGCCGCGCTCGCCGACCAGGGTCTTGTAGCCCTGCGGAAGCCTGGCGATGAAGTCGTGGGCGCGGGCCCGCTTGGCGGCGAGTTCGACCTCGTCCTGCGTGGCGTCCGGCCGGGCGTAGGCGATGTTCTCCGACAGCGTCCGGTGGAACAGCGCCGGGTCCTGCGGCACCACCGCGATGGCGCGCCTGAGGCTGCCCTGGCTGACCTTGGCGATGTCCTGCCCGTCCACCAGGATCTGGCCGCCCTGCACGTCGTAGAGCCGCTGGATCAGCTTGACGAAGGTGGACTTGCCCGCCCCCGTGGGCCCCACCAGCGCCACCCGCTCGCCCGGCGCGATGCGCAGGGTGAAGTGGTCGTAGAGCGGCGTCTCGGCGGACTTGTAACGGAACACCACCCGGTCGAAGACCACCTCGCCGAGGTCCGCGCGGAAGGGCGCGGCGTCCGGCGCATCGATCACCTGCGGCGCCATGGTCGCGTAGCGGGCCACGTCCTCGGCGTCGTCGAGGCCCTTCTGGGTCATGCGGATGTTGTCGCCGATGTTCCTGAGGTAGCCGGTCATCAGCATGAAGGAGGTGATGACGAAGGCCACGTCGCCCGGCGTCGCCTGGCCCCTGGACCACAGCCGGATCAACAGGCCCGTCAGCCCGGCCTGCAGGATCACCAGCATCGCATTGTGCATCAGCCAGATGTCGGTGAACCGGCCCCAGGTCTTGTTGGCCGCGCGCCGCCACAAGTCAGTGACGCCGGCGATGCGGGCTTCCTCGCGCGCCTCGGCCCCGAAGCTCTTCACCGTCGGGTTCGAGGAGATGGAGTCGGCCAGCGCTCCGCCGATCCGGCTGTCGAGCGCCACCGAGCGCAGGTTCGCGGGCCGGGCGTAGAGATTGGTCGTGACGATGTTCGAGCCGATATAGAGCGCCGTCATGACCGTGGCGAAGAGGCCCACCATCGGCCAGCGCCAGGCCATGATCGCGCAGAGCCCGATCAGCACCAGGATCGCCGGTCCCAGGAACACCAGCGCCGCGTCCGAGACGTTGTCGTAGCCCCACATGGCGCGGGAAAGCCGCCGCACCGTCGCACCGGAGAAGGTGTCGGCGTGCCAGTCGGCGCTGAACGACTGGACCTTCTTGAAGCCCTCGTCGGTCATCTCCTTCATGTTGGCGCTGGCCAGCGGGATCCAGAACCGCATGGAGAGGTTGCGGATGGTCGAGAAGGCGAAATAGACGCCGACGAACACCGCCCAGGCCCTCCAGGCGGTGGCCAGGTTGGCCGGCCCGCCGGTGACGGCGTCGACCAGCCGGCCGGCCGCCCAGGGCGTCGCCAGGTCGAAGGCGATGGCCAGGATCACGCCGGCGACCGTGCCGGTCAAAAGCCAGGGCCTGCGCAGCCAGAAGCGCGCGATGAAGCCCAGCACCTGGCTGTTCTTCAACACGCGCGACTGCTGGTCGTCGGTATCCTCGTAGTGGTCGGTCATGGCGGAACTCGAATGTCGGCGCCCAGCGGCCGCGAATGTCCTGCTGGACGGCGGCGCGCGCGGCGCGAAGGAAGGGTCTTGGTGAGGCGGGGGTCTCGGAAAACCCCGGCGGGCCCCGGGCGCGCGGAAGCGCTTCGTGAAGCGGGCCGGTCAGGCCCTCAGACGAAGCGGTCCGGTTGAGTTAGAAGCGCGGCGGCGGCCCGGCGAACCGTCGAGGAGCGGGAATGGCGAACACTTGCATCGTCACGCACCCTCCTTTGCCGGTTGCTGAGGACCGGGAAGCTAGGCGCGCGGATTCTGAGCGTCAAGGCGGGCGAGGAACACCGTTCGCCTTTGTGGCGAAGGTGGCGGGGAGGCCACACCGGCGGCGACGCCCCCTCCACCTTCGGGTCCCCCTCCCCCGCGGGACGGGGGAGGTTTTGGGGGGACCTCCCCTGCGAAGCGGGGGAGGGGGACCACGAAGTGGTGGAGGGGGCGTTGCGGGCGCACTAGTAGAGGGACCGTGACAACCTCCTCACCCCTGCCCGACGCCGCGCCGACCAACTGGGTCGACCGGTTCGCGCCCGCGGGCCTGCGGCCGTGGCTGAAGCTCGGACGCTTCGACAGGCCGACGGGGATCTGGCTGCTGATGCTGCCCGGCTGGCAGGGGATCGCGCTCGCCGACATCATGGAGCACCGGCTGCCGAACCTGGGGCTGATGGGCCTGGTGTTCGCCGGCGCGGCGCTGATGCGCGCGGCGGGCTGCGCCTACAACGACATCGTGGACCGCGACATCGACGCCAAGGTGGCGCGCACCGCCCTGCGCCCGATCCCGGCCGGCCAGATCGGCGTCCGGCAGGCCTGGGCCTTCGTCGTCGCCTGCGCCCTGGTCTCGTTCGCCCTCCTGCTGACCCTGCCGCCGACCGCAGTGGTGCTGGGCGTGGTCTCGCTCGGCCTGGTGGCGGCCTATCCGTTCATGAAGCGGATCACCTGGTGGCCGCAGGCCTGGCTGGGCCTGACCTTCAACTGGGGCGCGCTCCTGGGGTTCTCGGCCGCCACCGGAGCCGGGCCGCAGTTCTGGCGGGGCATGGCGCCCTATGTCCTGGAGACCGGCAACGGCCGGATCCTGTCGCGCGCCCTGGCCGACAGCGCGCTGGCCTGGCCGGCCGTGCTGCTCTATGCGGCGGGCGTCCTCTGGACGCTCGGCTACGACACCATCTACGCGATCCAGGACCTGGAGGACGATGCGCTGGCCGGGGTGAAGTCCTCGGCGCGGCGGCTGGGCGCGGCCGCCCCGCCCGCCATCCTGGGCTTCTACCTGGCGAGCCTGGCGCTCCTGCTGGCGACCGGGGCGGCGGCGGGCCTGGGCCCCGGCTTCTATCTGGTGCTGATCGCCTATGGCGTTCAGCTCTGCTCCCAGGCCAGGCGGGTCGACCTCGACGATCCGGCCAAGGCGCTCAAGCTCTTCAAGTCCAACGCCTGGGCCGGCCTGATCCTGGTCGCCGCCATCGTCGTCGGCCTGCGGCTGCCGGGGCTGGCGTAGCGCCGGGTCACGCGGCGCGGTACAATCGCCCCATGGCCGTCGCCGCCCGCGTAGACCCGAAGAGCTATTTCGCGCCCCAGGAATGGGCGCCCCTGTCGCGCCGTTCGCCCTGGAAGGGGCTGGCGCTGCTGGCGCACGCCTGGCTGGTGATCGGCCTGGCCATGGCGCTCGCCGTCGCCGCGCCCGGCTGGTGGAAGCTCGCGGCGATCCCGCTGGCCATCGCGGTCATCGGCGCGCGGCAGCTGGGCCTGGCGATCCTGATGCATGACGCGGCCCACGTGGCCCTGCACCCCGATCCGAAGGTCAACGACTGGGTCGGCAACCACCTGACCACCGGCGGCCTGGCCGACTACCGAAACTATCACCTGTCGCACCACAAGTACGCCCAGCAGGCGGAGGACCCGGACCTGGTGCTCTCCGCGCCCTTCCCGATCACGCGTCTGTCGCTGCGGCGCAAGATCGTCCGCGATCTGACCGGCCAGACCTATTACAAGCTGCGCTGGTCGGGCCTGGTGAAGCGGATCGCCGAGCGCAAGCCGGGCGAGCGGCTCTGGCCGTTGCTGAGCGACGCCGTCGTCTCGCGGCGGCGCTTCTTCATCGGCATGGTCGCGACGGTCGCGGTCACCGCCCCGTTCGGGCTCTGGTGGGTCTGGCCGGTGCTGTGGCTGATCCCGCAGGCGACCTGGCTGCCGATGGTCACGCGCCTGCGCAACATCGCCGAGCACGCCTGCGTGGCCAAGGACGAGCCCGATCCCCTGCGCCATGCGCGGACCACCCGGGCCAACGGACTCGAGCGGGCGTTCATCGCGCCCTACTATGTGAACTACCACTGCGAGCACCACATGTTCATGCACGTGCCCTGCTACAACCTGCCCCGCGCCCACCGCCTGTTGAAGGCCAAGGGCGTCATGGACGGCATGCTGACCGCGCCGGGCTATCTCGACGTGCTTAGGCTCGCCGCGGCCAAGGCGGCCTAGGGGCGCCGCCTATGCCCCTCACCCTCGAAGGCGCCTGCCGCTGCGGCGCGGTGCGGTTCACCTGCCAGAGCCACACCCCGCAGCCCTACCAGCGCTGCTACTGCTCGATCTGCCGCAAGACCGCCGGCGGTGGGGGCTATGCGATCAACCTGGGCGCCGACGCGCGCACCCTGAAGGTCGAGGACCCGGGCAAGGCCGTCGCGGTCTACCGCGCCGAGATCCGGAACGACGACGGGCTCTGCGAGGTCTCGAGCGCCGAGCGCAGCTTCTGCACCCGCTGCGGCGCGGCGCTTTGGGCGTTCTCGCCCGAGTGGCCGGAGCTGGTTCACCCCTTCGCCTCGGCGATCGACAGCGAGTTGCCCATCCCGCCGTCGCGCGTGCACCTGATGCTGAAGTTCAAGCCGGCCTGGGTGATCCCCGACATCGGCCCGGGCGACGCGACCTTCGACCTCTATCCGGAGCAGTCGCTGGAGGACTGGCACAAGAGCCGCGGGCTCTGGGTCGACTAGATAGGGTTCGGCGCGCGTCCAGCGCCCCCTCCACCGCTTCGCGGTCCCCCTCCCCCGTTTTCACGGGTTAGGTAACCGCGACCTCCCCCGCCCGCGGGGGAGGGGATCCGAAGGGTGGTGGGGCGTTGCCGCCGCACGGAGCTCTACGGCTGCGTCGCCCGCCGGGCGGTGAACAGGGCTTCGACCTCGTCGGGGCGGGGGTTGTTGAAGTCGAGCCGCGTGCGGCCGTCCTCCGTGCGGCTGACGATCACCGGGAACGATGAGTTGGTCAGCATCCAGCCCTTGGGCAGGACCACGGCGTTGGCCGCGCGGCCGAAGGTGCGGTCGAACACCAGCTCGTCGCCCACCAGCCTGTAGCGGCCCGGATCGGTGTAGGTCTCGCTCATCCGCAGGCGGATCGACTGGCCGGGCTTCAGCGGCTTGAAGTTGAAGACCACGATCTCGCTCTCGGGCTTCACCGGCCCCAGCTCCGGATCGTCGATCCCCGCCTTGGTGATCTCCGCGCCCTTCAGGTGGACAGCGGGGATGGCCTCGCCGGTGTCGAGGTTCCGGGCGCTGGGATTGGTGGCCACCGAGCCCGTGCGGACCACGTTGATGTAGCGGCTCACGCCGGCCTTCTCCTCGGTGTAGTCGTGGTAGAGGTCGAAGGCGTGGGTCTGCGGTTCCTGCAGGAAATAGACGATGTCGCGGGTCTGTTTCGCGCGTTCGCCGAACTTGCCCTTCACGCTGGAGGGAGCGGCCGCCAGCGTCCCGGGCGCGGCGCGCAGCTTCAGCGGCGCCTCGCCGGGCGTGACGTTGAAGAAGCTGACGCGGATCCGGCCGTCGGCTTCCTGGGCCACCTGCGAGGGATAGTTGCAGCTCACCAGCACGTAACCCTTGGGCAGGACCACGGCGTTCTTCTTGATGCCCAGGCCCCGGTCGAAGACGATGTCGCGGCCGTCGAGATGGTAGCTCTTGGCGTCCTCGTAGGTCTTCTCGATGAGGATGCGGCCCTCGCCGCCGTCGGCGGGCACCGGCCGGGCGAGCTCGACGCGGATGTAGTCGGAGGCCGGGTCGGCGTCCGGCAGGCCGGTGGTCCTGGCCGACTCGCCGGAGACCTGGGCGAACTTCAGCGGCTGGCCCGTGGCGAGGTCGGTGACCTTCTCGTCGCTGGCGATGGAGCCCTTGCGGATCGGGTTGAAGAAGGCCGTGGCGCCCGGCCGGACCGCGGTGATGTCGTAGATGATCCGGAACTTGCCCGATCCCGGCGCCAGGAGCTCGTAGCGGGTGTAGCCATTGGCCTCCTGCGGCTGGCGGGCGCCTTGCGCGGCCGCCCCCCAGCCGGCCGCCAGCGCCACGGCCACGATCAGCGCGCCCAGTCTCTGCATCTGCGATCCCCCTGTTGCTGCGGCGACTATGGCGCGATCGTCGCCGCGGATCGAGCCGCCGGCAATTCCGCGTGCGCCGCCCCGCGGGCCGCGTCACACTCCGCCGCCAGGCAACCGGGGGAAAACACGATGACCATCGCCGATTGGTGCATGCTGGCGGCCGTGCTGCTCTATCTGCTGACGCTCGCGCCGATCAAGCCGCTGGGCTGGCGCGACTTCAACAACCGCGCGCCGCGGGATCCGGCCTTCTACGCGACGCCGGTCCGGGCCCGGGTGCTGGGCGCGCACAACAACGGCATCGAAACCTTCCCCTTCTTCGCTGTGGCCATCCTGCTGGCCGAGTTCAAGGGCGGGTCGCAGCCGGTCGTCGACGGACTGGCGGTCGGATTCATCGCCGCGCGCCTGGCTTTCGTCGGCGCCTACATCGGCGACTGGCCGACCACCCGGACCCTGCTCTGGAACCTGGGCTTCGCTCTGAACGTGGCGATCTTCGTCTCGCCGATCGTCTGGAGAAGCTAGACCGCGCCGGTCTCGATCAGGCTGTTGGCGCAGTCCATCACCGTCTCCTCCAGCGGCCGGGGCTTCCAGCCGAGCAGGCTTTGCGCCTTGGCCGAGGCGTAGTCGTGCTTGTGGCCGAGGCCCGGGGTCACCGAGCCCAGGTCCTTGTCGAACAGGCCGGCGAGCCGGATCACGAAGTCCGGGACCTTGCGGGTCGGGACCTTGGCCGCGCGCTCGCCGAGGCGCGCGCGCAGGATCTCGGCGATGTCGCCCATCCAGGCGTAGTTCGCCGCCGCGATGAACCGTTCGCCCGCCGCCTTGGGGTCGGTCATGGCGCGGATGTGCAGGTCGGCCACGTCGCGCACGTCGACCACGTTGAAGCCCAGGCGCGGGATGCCGGGCACGCGGCCGGAAAGCAGCCGCTCGACCACCTGGACGGACTCCGAGAAGTCGCCGCTGGTGACCGGCCCCAGCACCAGGGCCGGGTTGACGGTGGACAGCGTGGTCTTGCCGTCGGAGGCGCCGATGAGCTCCCAGGCCGCGCGTTCGGCGAGCGTCTTGGACTGGGCGTAGACGCTGAGACGCGGCGTCGCGGGATCGGTCCAGGTGGTCTCGTCCGCCGTCCAGTCGGAACCGCCGACGCCCTTGCTGGTCGCCGCCACCGACGAGGTCAGGACCACCCGCTTGACGCCGGCCTTGATGGCCGCGGCCACCGCGCGCCTGGCGCCCTCGCGGGCCGGGACGATCAGCTCGTCGGGGTCCTTCGGATCGGCGACGCCCAGCGGCGAGGCCACGTGCAGGACGTAGTCGCAGCCCGCGACCGCGGCGTCCCAGCCCTCGTCGGCGGTCAGGTTGGCGGCATGGAAGGAGAGCCGGTTGCCGGGGTCGGTGATCTTGCCCAGCGCCGCGCGCGCCGCGGCTTCCTTGGCAAGGTCGCGCACCGTGGTCCGCACCACATAGCCCCGCTGCAACAGGCTCGCCACGCACCACCCGCCGATATAGCCGGATCCGCCGGTCACCAGCACCGTTTCGCCGCCGCTCATATGCTCGCCCCTATGTTTACACTGCTAAGATAGCGGCGATCATGGACCAAGGGAACGGCGTTTCGCCAGGCGCGCGCCCTGAGCAAATTGCTGGGTCACCAGCCGGAGCCTGCAACTTCGTGCATTGCGCCGCAGTCCGCTGCAACTCCACGCGCCGCGCGATCGGCCCTAGCTCTTGCGCCCATGGACCCGCACCACCGCTTTTCGGACAAGCCCTCGGACCTCGCGACGTCGCGGCACGGCCTCTATCCGCGCCCGGCGCCGATCAGCCCGGCCACCACGCGCTATGTGCAGGAACGCCTGGGCCGCGCCATCCGCCAGCGCCGGCGGATGCTGGACCTGACCCTGCAGGACATCGCCGCTGCGTGCGGCGTGACCTTCCAGCAGGTGCACAAGTACGAGTCCGGGCTCTGCAGCCTTTCGGCCTCGCAGCTGTGGGCCATCGCCCGCGCGCTCGAGGTGCCGGTGACCTATTTCTACGAGAGCCTGACCACCCCCGCCGACTGGCGCGCCGACAACGACGACGGCGCCCTGGCCTGACCGATCGCCGACCGTTCGGCCTGCGCTCACCCCCTGCCGCAAGCCGATCACAACCCCTCCCCGTCATGGGGAGGGGTTGGGGCGTTTCGGCTGGAGCCCTTCCCACTCACGATGGATCATCGTGAGTGGACAAGGAGGGCTCCCAGCGTAGAGCGACGACCCTGTTCATCCCGATTGGCTTGATTCAAGCCAATCGGGACAGGGTCTAGCGCCCCGCCCCGTGAGCGTTCTTGGCGATGAAGGCGGCGACGTCGTCGTGCAGGGCCTTCAGCGAGGCCTCCTTGGCGTAAACCATGTGGCCGGACTCGTAGTAGTGGTACGAGATATTGGCCTGCAGGGCGTCTGGCATGGGCAAGTGGTGCATCTCGTACCAGCCCTGGAAGTAGGGCGTCGCCAGGTCGTAGTAGCCGCCCAGCAGCATCACCTTCAGGCCCGGATTGTACTTCATGGCCGAGGCGAGGTCCGGCATGACGTTGAGCATGGCGCGCGGCGCGCCGAAGCCCCGGCCGGGCGGCACGTGGCTGTTGTTCCAGAAGCGGAAGACGTTGACGCTGGGCTTGAACACCTTGCCCTCGCCGTAGCCCAGGGTGCGACGGGCGTAGTCGTTGAAGCCGGAGACATAGGCCGACGACAGGGCCGCGGCCTGCGGGTCGTAGCTGGCTTCCTTCGACAGCGGGTCCATGTCCGGGCCCTGGAACCGGGTGTCGAGGCGACCGGTGGTCAGGCCTGCGGCGTCCTGCAGCTGCTTCTCGTACTCGCCGCCGGTGATCCGCAGGTCGGCTTTCAGCACATAGCCGACCGGCAGGCCGGTCATGCGCGCGTACTGCTCGGCGATGGCGCGCTTGCGGGCCGGATCGAGCAGGGAGCCCTGCTGCAGGGCCAGCGCATAGTCGCCCGTGGCGAAGGCTTCGACCTCTTTCAGATAGGCCTGGATGGTGGGCGGCGCATTGGGCACCAGCTTCCGAGACCAGGCGGTGGCGGCATAGGTCGGAAGCGCGGTGATATAGGCCTGGTCGCTGCCGGGATTGTTCTCCGCGCCGTCGACGCTGAGCGCGAAGTTGAGGATCTGCGACAGCAGGATCACGCCGTTGAAGTCGACGCTCTCGCCGGTCTCCAAGTCGTTGATCAGCACCGCCGAGCGCGGCGTGCCGTAGCTTTCGCCGAACAGGTACTTGGGCGAATTCCAGCGGCCGTACTGCGACAGGAAGGCGGTGATGAAGTTGGTGAAGGCCGCGGCGTCCTCGTCGACGCCCCAGAAGGCCTTTTCCTTGTCCTTGCCGGCGATGCGGGAGAAGCCCGCGCCCGGGGCGTCGATGAACACCATGTCGCTGACGTCCATCAGCGACGAGGCGTTGTTGACCAGCGAATAGGGCGCGGCCGGCGTGTGGTTTCCGTCGTCGGCGGTGACGATCCGCTTGGGTCCGAAGGCGCCCAGATGCAGCCACATCGTCGAGGAGCCTGGGCCGCCGTTGTAGATGAAGGTGATCGGCCGGTCGGCGGCGGGTGCGCCCTTCTTGAAATAGGCCGTGTAGAACATCGAGGCCTCGGCCTGCGGGTTCTGGCCCGCGCCCAGGTCGGCGCCGGGGGTCGGGTTGGCCTCGCGCCGCGCGGCGTCGTCCCAGCCCCTGGGGTGGACGACGATGGTGCCGGCGATGGCGTGGTAGGCGATGGCCTGGCCACCCACGGTGACCACGCCGTCGGAGTCCACGCGCTCGGGCTTGAACAGCACGCCGGCGTTGGGCTCGGCGGTGCTTCGTGCGTCGGGCCGCTTGCTCTCGGCCTGCTGCTCGGTCGCCGGCGCAGAGCGGGCCGCGGCCGGACGGTCGGCGTTCCGCGGCTCGGCGGGCGGCTGGGCCAGGGCCATACCGGCCGCAAACGACATGGCGGCGCCCGCCAACAAGACACTCTTCAACACGTCAGGAATCCCCCCGGAAAATGTGCGCGCACGCTAGGCCGCGGGAGGCGCCTTTGACAACCGGCCGTGAGATTTCCGGCGGCGAGGCGGCGGCGCGGGCCTCATTCCTCCAGGAACATCGGGTCGAGCGGCGCGGCCCGCGTCTTCTTGCGCGGTCGCTCGATCATCACGCCGGGATAGCCCTTCAGCGGACCCAGCGCCTCGCCCAGGTAGGTCCAGTCGGCCTGCTCGGCGAGGTTCACGTGGTAGCGGGGCTCGCGGCCGGTGCGCTCGGAGAACAGCGCGCGCGGGATGTTGACGATCTTCGGAGAACGGGCCCGCTCGTAGGTGAGCGGCGCGCCGCAGCGGGCGCAGAAGCTGCGGGCGGTTCCCCGCTCGGCGTCCTCATAGCGGGTGATGTGCTGGGCGCCGTCCAGCACGCGGAAACGGCTCTTCCAGCTTCCGACGTAGGTGGCGTAGGCGCAGCCCTGGGCGTGGCGGCTGGCGGCGGAGTGGTCGTGCCAGGCCCAGATCGCCGGAACGTCGATCTCGAACCGCACGGCCCCGCAAACGCAGGATCCCGCCGCCTGGACGGCGGAGGCCTTGGCCCGCTTCGGGTCGCCCGCAGGCTTCGCCATCTCGAACCTCCCATGCGCCGCTCGGTCTTGGCGACGTCATAGCAGGCTCGAGGCCGGCCTTAAGGCCCCGTGAAGATCCAATCGCCGACGAGCGTCGACTTCTGGACGCCGACCAGGATCATCTCGTCGCCATTGCCCATGTCGATCACCGTGTCGGCGCCCACCTGGTTCACCGTGAAGGTGGTGCCGGGATCGAGCATCACCCGGTCGCCCTCCGACAGGTGGAAATCCAGCACCTTGTCGATGCCGGCGCCGGAGAAGGTGTGGAACAGGTCCGCGCCCGCCCCGCCGGTGATGGTGTCGTTGCCGCGGTCGCCGGAGACGAAGTCGTTGCCCGCCCCGCCATCGAGGATGTCGTTCCCCTGACCGCCGCGGACCTGGTCGTCGCCGTCGCCGCCGTTCAGGGTGTCGTTGCCGAGGTTCCCCCAGACGATGTCGTTTCCGGCGTCGCCGAACTGCAGGTCGTCGTTCTTGCCGCCCACCACCCAGTCGTCCCCGGCGTTGCCGTGCAGGGTGTCGTTGCCCATGTTGCCGTTGATGTCGTCGAACTGGGCGCCGCCCGAGATCGAGTCGTCGCCCTCGTCGCCGCGCAGGTAGTCGTTGGTCGCCGCGCCGTTGATGGTGTCATCGCCGGCTCCGGCATGCACCTCGGAGAAGGCGCCGTTGGCCAACAGGTCGTCGTTGCCGGTGGTCGGCAGGTCCTTGTTCACAAGGGCGCTATGGCCGTTCAGCGCGATGCTGCCGGTTCCGCCGCCGCCGCCGGAGAAGAAGGAGAGGTTGGCCGCCCCGCCGGACCAGCCGGCGGTGTCGTTGATGAAGACCAGCTCATAGCTGCCGGGCGCGAGGGTGAGTTCGCCGTGCGAGCCGCCGGCGGGGATCGTACCGTCGATCGGCGCGACGGAGGCGAAGCCGCCGCCGTTGTAGCCGGCCGCGTACTGCGCCTGGAATGTCTGGAACTGCGCCTCGGTCATCACCACGACCTTGCCGCCGACCGCTTCCGACTGCAGGAAGCTCTGCGGCGCGCCGGTGACGTCGAACCCGATCGCGCGCCAGGCCCCGGGATTGGCGTAGATCGCCATCGGCACATTGCCCGCCGGCGTCCCCGAGGAGGAAACCACCGAGGCGTCGACGAAGGCGCCGACCGACACCCCCGCCGGCACGGCGTTGTCCATCGCGCCGAAATACCAGGTGCCCGCGCCGAGCGTGACCGTGGTCAACCCGAACTGGCCGTTGGGCGTCAGGTTCACCCCCGAGAACGGGATGCCCATCTGGAAGCCCTGGGCGTTCGTCGGATCGACCGCCCAGAACTGCACGCCGGCGAACTGGGCCGAGGTGAAGATCTCCACCGTGCTCTGCTGGCTCAGCACCAGCGGCTTGCTCAGATCGATCTGGTGCGGCTGGGCGCCCGTTAGGACGATGCTTTCGCCGCCGCTGTCGAGAAACTGGATTGGCATCCTCTACCCTTTCCTGAAGGGGCCCGACCGCCCCTGCTCAGACTGGCGTCGATCTCCGGGGTCCCCGCGGGTCCAGAGCGCCGCTGGCCGCTCTCGCAACAGCGGCCCCGGTCCGATCGGACCGGGGCGCTGCCACGTAAGCGGTAGAGGCTCACGCCGTCTGAAAGCGCACCTTGTTGGCGTTGCGCCGACGAAGGCTCGCGCCGACGCCGCCGAAGCCGAGGATCATCAGAGCCCAGGACGCCGGTTCCGGAACGCCGCGGACGGCGGGAGCGAAGGCGAGCGTGCCCGCGAACGAACCCTGGCCGGCGCTGGTGCCGGTCACGATGAGCGTCTGAGTGCCGTTGGTGACCCCGAGGTTATCGAGGAACCGGAACTCGTTCTGCCCGGCTTGGCCGACCGCGAACACATTGCCGTTCAGGGTGACCGAGGTGAAGTTCACGTCCGTCGAGGCGCCCTGCAGCGTGCTGGTGACCACGGTGCTGGCCAGGCCCGTCGGCAGGGTGAACGTGAAGGTGTCGGTGAACGTCGCGCTGGTGATCCCGTTGTCCCCGAAAGTGCCGGAGAACGAACCGTCGGGGCCAGGCGCGGTGAACACGACCGGCATGATCGCCGCAGCAGCGCTGCCGACCGCACCGAGAACCGCGGCCGCAACGGATGCGGCGAGTAGTATTTTCTTCATGGGTTTAAACCTTTTCCTGCGTCCCGACGTGCCGAACACCTTTTCGCCACGATGCGTTCCGGTCGCTTACCGCTTAAATTGAAGATTTCACGTGGGGGTTGAAACTTGGCCTTGGGACGGGCGGCCCCAACCTTGGGCTCCGTCCCTCGATATCCATCCGCCCACGGACGCCTCAGTAGGCGCGGGGGTCGGCCACGATCAGCGGCGCCGTGCGCATGATCAGCCAGAGGTCCCGCGTGAAGGACCAGGTCTCGATATATTCCCTGTCCGCATCGATCCGCCCCCGCAGGCCGTCGTCATCGGCGATTTCGCCGCGGAAGCCGCGCACCTGGGCGAGGCCCGTCAGGCCGGGCCGGACGGCGAAGCGGTCTTCATAGCCCGGCGCCAGCTGACGCCACGCCGCGTCGTGGGCCAGGGCATGCGGGCGCGGCCCGACAATCGACATGTCGCCGCGCAAGACATTGATAAGCTGTGGTAATTCGTCGATGCTCAATTTCCGCAGCAGCCGTCCGACGCGGGTCACGCGCGCATCGTTGCGGCAGGCCTGCCGCACTGTCGGCCCGTCGTCGCAGGCCCGCATGGTGCGGAATTTCAGGATGGTGAAAAGCCGTCCGTGCAGGCCGGTGCGGGGCTGCAGGAAGAACACCGGTCCGCCGTCCTCCAGCCGGATCGCCAGGGCCACCAGCACGAACAGCGGCAGGAACAGCAGCAGGGCGCTGCAGGCCAGCAGACAGTCGAACGTCCTCTTGCGCCAGCTGCGCGCGGGCGTGCGCGCAGTGCGCGGTCGCCTCAACGTCAGTGGCTCAAAGACGTCTGTGGTCACTACGGCATCCCGATCGTCGGCGAGTCTCAGGCGCAGCGTGCGCCGGACCGGACAGGCGCTTAAACCGGTGTCGCCTTGCCACGTTCCCGCCCAATTCACCTTTCACTCGTGCCGTGAAAATGTGACGCTTGTCGGGGTCCGACATCCGGCGTCCCGTTCATGCCGGCGTCATCCTGGCGATGATAGCTCCGGCCCGCGTTCCAGCCCGGCGCGCCATTTGCAGGCCCTCAACCTCAATGTGCCAATCTGACAGTTGAATTGAGTCATGACGTCGCAAGAACTTAGCGCCCACATCGGTCGGCGGCTGAACGAACTTCGGCTTGCCAAGGGTCTGTCGCTCGCCCAGGTCGCGGCGCGGTGCGGCGTGTCGCTGCAGCAGATCCATCGCTACGAAACCGGCGACAACACCATCTCGGCCCCGATGCTCTGGTCGCTCTCCAGGTGCCTGGACGTGGAGATCGGCTATTTCTTCGAGGGGATCAGCGAAGGCGCGGCCTTCGCCTGACCCCAGCGGGGGTCATGTCCTGAAACGGGAGGCCGGCGGCGCCGGCGAACACCCCCGGTCCGAAGACCGGGGGCGAAACACGCGTGTATCCGAGGCGCCCGGCGTGGGACGTAAGCACCGGGCCCCTCGGCGATAGAATGCCGTTGAAGCGTGACCGTTCCGGGCGCGGTGTCGTTTCAACCTACAGGGGTTATCCGCCGCGCCCCTTCGACCCGCCCGCCCTTGACCTGGGGGGCGCGGACCGCAACGAAGCGCGCATGATCCCCGCCATGCCCATTCCTGCCACGCGCGGGGGCCGCCGCGACTTCATCGTCGCCAACACCCGCCTGCAGCGGCCGCCTCACGTCGCCGAGATCCAGCTGCACCTGGCCGACGAGATCACGCCGATCTGGAAGCTGACCGAGGACGCGCTGGAGGAGATCGGCCTGCCGCCGCCCTTCTGGGCCTTCGCCTGGGCCGGCGGCCAGGCCCTGGCGCGCTATCTGATCGACAACCCGCCGGTCGTGGCCGGCCAGCGCGTCATCGACTTCGCCGCGGGCTCCGGCCTCGTGGGGATCGCCGCCCGGCTGGCCGGCGCGCGCGAGGTGCTCTGCGCCGACATCGACGCCTATTGCGAGGCCGCGGTCGAGCTGAACGCGACGGCCAACGGCGTCGACTGCGCCTTCACCGCCAACGACCTGCTGGCGGCGCCGGCGCCGGCCTGGGCCGAGGTGATCCTGGCCGGCGACATCTGCTACGAGAAGCCGCTGGCCGAGCGCGTGCTGGCCTGGCTCGCGGCCGCGCGGGCGCGGGGCGCCACGGTGCTCATCGGCGATCCGGGCCGCAGCTATTTTCCGCGCACCGGCCTCGTCAGGCTCGCCGAATACCAGGTCCCGACCACGCGGGAGCTGGAGGACATGGCGGTGAAGAAGACCGCCGTCTGGGCCATGCCGTGACGTCGGTCCCGCCGCTGGTCCTGGCGTTGGTGATGGGCTCGGCGCTGCTGCACGCGACCTGGAACGTGCTCCTGCGCTCCGGCGCCGACCGGCTGTGGGCGATCACCGTGATGAGCCTGGTGTCGGGCCTGGCGGCGGCGCTGGCGGTGGGCTTCCTGCCGGCGCCGGCGATGGCCAGCTGGCCGTTCGCCGCGCTCTCCGGCGCGCTGCAGGTGGGCTACTGCCTGGCGCTGGTCTGGGCCTACGAGAAGGGCGAGCTCGGCCAAGTCTATCCGATCGCCCGCGGGGCTGCGCCCCTGCTGGTGGCGCTGGGCGCGGCGGTGTTCGCCCACGAGCGCCTGTCGCCCCTGGCGCTCACCGGCCTGGCGCTGGTCTCCTGCGGGATCGTCGGCCTCAGCCTGGGGCGCCAGCGGCTGCACGTCCACGCCACCCTGCTGGCGCTGGCCAGCGGGGCCTTCATCGCCGGCTACATGGTCTGCGACGGGATCGGGGTGCGCTTGTCGGGCCAGCCGTTCGGCTACTTCGCCTGGATGTCGCTCGCCCAGGCCGCGCCCATGCCGTTCGCCTATTTCGCCATCCGGCGCCGCTGGCCCAGGGTCGGGCCCGACCGCGAGGCGGCCAAGGCGGTGGGCGGCGGCCTGATCTCCATCCTCGCCTACGGGGTGGTGGTCTGGGCGATGGCGGGCGCCCAGATGGCCAAGGTCTCGGGCCTGCGCGAAACCTCGATCCTGTTCGCCGCGATCCTGGCCGCCCTCTTCCTGAAGGAGCGCTTCACCCTTCGCCGCGGGATCTGCGCGGGCCTGATCTCGGCCGGCGCCATCCTGCTGGCGAGCTAGGTCCCCGGCGGACTCGACTCTCGAAAACCGCCGATCTATGTTTGGAACAAACGAGGAACGATTGGCCATGCGCGAAGACGGCAAGATCGACTATGTGGAGTTCCCGGCGGGCGACCTGGCGGCCACCAAGGGCTTCTACGCCCAGGCCTTCGGCTGGGCCTTCACCGACTATGGCCCGCAGTACGCGGCCATGAGCGAGGGCCTGGACGGCGGCTTCGACGCCGACGCCGCCGACGCCGTGAAGAAGCCCCTGGTCGTGCTCTACGCCGCCGACCTGGAGGCCCTGGAAGCCAGGGTCCGCGCCGCGGGCGGGATGATCGTGCGGCCGATCTACAGCTTCCCCGGCGGCCGCCGCTTCCACTTCACCGACCCCAGCGGCAACGAACTGGCGGCCTGGGGGGAGTAGGGGCGCAAATACAGGCTGTTAAGAGGCCACGTGCAGTCTAGCTTGGCCTGAAGACGGGGGGGGAACGGGATGAAGGCTTGGATGGCCGTCGTGCTGGCGGCGGCGCTGGTGGCGGGCGCCGCTCGGGGTGCGGATCGAAGAACGCTTGAAGCGCTTCAGGCGCCGCCGCCAGCGGACTTGCAACCCCTTCCAGCTGGCGCGCCGGTTCGCGCCGTCCGGATTGCGCGGGTTGTCGTCCAGCTAAGACCGGAGCCATGGGCTCTCGTGCGAGACCTGAACAACCCCCGGCCGGGCCGATTGGTCACCTGGAACAGCGGCGAGCAGGACGTGAAGACGTCTGTCGTGTCAGGGATATTCGACGAGGAAATTGCGAAATCTGGCGGAAAATCCAGCGGTACATCCTCGGATCTCTTTTCTCAGGATTCCGGAAACGACCTTCTCGTAGCTGTAAAAGTCGATGAAATGGCAGGTAATCTATGTCAATATTGTAATTCCTACCTGGCATTACTGATGAATGCGAAATGGCACGGCGTAGTGACCATGAGCACCCATTGGGAAATCTACTCCGCTCTTGAACGCAAGGTGGTCGCCACCATCGAAACCTCAGGTGGCTTCGCCTCGCCGAAGAGCGGCCTCGACGGAGAACCCGATCGGCTCATCAATGAGGCCTTCCGCGACAACGTTCGGCGATTGATCGCTTCGGAACCGTTCCGGCGGGTTGTCATGACGCCGATCACCGGATCGCAGCCCACCGCACCTGCGATGACGTCCACGACCCTGCACAACACGACGCAACCACATGGCGTCAGCGACGGCGTCAAGTCCGTGGCCGTCGTCTTTTCCGGTGAAGGCTCGGGAAGCGGCTTCGTGATTTCCGATGACGGCTACCTGCTGACCAACCAGCACGTTGTCGGCAGCTCGAAGTACGTGAAGCTGAAGTGGGCCGACGGCAAGGAGAGCTTTGGGGAGGTCGTTCGCGGCGATCCGCGTCGCGATGTCGCTTTGGTCAAGGCCGACGCCGGCGGACGCCCACCGCTCTCGCTACGCCCCGGCCCGGTCCAACAGGGCGAAACCGTCTTCGCCATCGGCTCGCCGATGGGCGAGAAGTACCAGAACACCATGAGCAAGGGGATCGTCTCGGCGACCCGGACTTCAGCGGGCCTGAACTACATCCAGAGCGACGTGATGGTGAACCACGGCAGTTCCGGCGGCCCGCTGCTCGACGAAAAGGGCCGGGTGATCGGCCTCACCGTCTCCGGCGAGAGCGCCAATGACGTCCCCGTCGGGCTCAATCTCTTCATCCCCATCGACGACGCGCTGCGCGTGCTAGGCTTGGCCGCGCCGCCCGAATCTCCGGTTCAGCAGGCGACCGCCGCGCCGTCATCGGGGACGGCGAAGAAGCACTGACCTAAGGGGCCTTCCCATGCGTCGCCGCGCGTTCCTCACCGCCGCCGGAGCCGCCGTCGCGGCGGCCGGCGCGCTCGGCCTGCCGCGCGGCGCGCGCGCCGCGCCGGCCGCCCTGACCTCCATGACCGCCGCCGCCCGGCCGATCTCGGTGGAGGAGCGCCACGCGCGGATCGCGCGCCTGCAGAAGCTGATGGCCGAGCGGGGCGTCGGCGCGATGATCATGGAGTCGGGGTCGAGCCTCGACTATTTCACCGGCGTCCAGTGGCATAGGTCCGAGCGCACCACCGCCGCGGTGATCCCGGCGCGCGGCGGGATCGTCATCGTGACGCCCGCCTTCGAGGAGCCTTCTGTGCGCGAGACGCTGGCGGTCGGCGGCGACGTCCGGCCCTGGGACGAGCACGAGAGCCCCTTCGCGCGCATCGTCGGCGCGCTTGGCGACCGCGGCGTGAAGGCCGGGCCCATCGCCTTCGAATCCACCACGCGCCTGTTCATCGTCGACGGGGTGCGCGAGGCCGGCGCCGGGGCCTATCGCGTGGTCTCGGGCGATGCGCTGGTCAAGGCGGTCAGGCTGATCAAGTCGCCGGCGGAACTGGCCCTGATGCAGACCGCCAACGACGTGACCCTGGCGGCGCTGCGCCACGTCCACGCCAACGTCCGCGTGGGCATGAGCCCCGGCGAGATCGGCGCCCTGATGAATTCCGCCACGGTGGCCCTGGGCGGCGCGCCGGAGTTCGCGCTGGTGCTGCTGAACGAGGCCAGCGCCTATCCGCACGGCTCGCACCGGGCCCAGACGCTGCGCGAAGGCTCGGTGATCCTGATGGACGTGGGCTGCACCGTGCACGGCTACCAGTCGGACATCTCGCGCACCTGGGTGATGGGCGAGCCCACGGCCAGGCAGCGCAAGGTCTGGGCGACGGTCAGGCGCGGCCAGGAGATCGCCCTGGCGGCCGCCCGGCCCGGCGCGCCGGTGGGCGCCATCGACGACGCGGTTCGGGCCTACTACGAGAAGGAGGGCTGGGGCCCGGGCTACCGCCTGCCCGGCCTGTCGCACCGCACGGGCCACGGCATCGGCCTCGACGGCCATGAGCCGCCCTACCTGGTGCACGGCGATTCGACCCCGCTCGCCCCCGGCATGTGCTTCTCCGACGAGCCGGGACTCTACATCCCCGGCGAGTTCGGGGTCCGGCTGGAGGACTGCTGGCGGATGACCGAAACCGGTCCGCGCCTGTTTACCGAGCTCGCCAGGTCGCTGGAGGACCCGATCTAGAGGCCGTCGGGCCGACTTTTCCGCGCTTAGCCACGTTTGTTGACGGCTTGTACATCATCCCGCTTCATCATCCGTGTTTACGGTTGGCAGGGGGCTGCACAATCGGAGACCGGCGTGACCGATCCGGCGCGACCCAATGCGGTAGACCACCCTCTGTCGGGCGCCCCTCTGCGCCCCTGGCCGCGCAGCGCCGAGGATGAGCGCCGCGAGCTCGACCACCGCCTGGCCAACAGCCTGCAGCTGGCCGCCGATTTCCTGATCTTCGAGCACATGCGGGTCACCGACCCCAAGGCCCGCGCGGCGCTGATCGCCACCGCCGAGCGCCTGTCGGCCGTGGGCCAGATGCACCGCTTCATCGCCGCCCACCGCCAGGTCAAGGGCGTCGACATGGAGGCGTTCCTGAAGGAACTGGCCGGCCTGATCACCGATTCCAGCGGCCTGGAGTGCCAGGTGGACGCCGAGCCGGTCTCGGTCTCGGGCGAGGTGGCCGAGATGCTGGCCATCGCGGTCAACGAGCTGGCCATGAACGCGGCCAAGCACGCCTATCCCTGGGGGGATCGCGGTCCGCTGCGCATCGCCTGCCATCGCCGGGGGACAGGCCTCGAGATCATCGTGGCCGACGACGGCGAGGGGCTCAGCAAGGCCTTCGCGGCGCGCAAGTCGCACGGCCTGGGCATGACCATCGTCGAGGCGATCGTGCGCCAGCTGCACGGTCAGCTGGTGGCGGTCACCGACCACGGCGCGCGGTTCACGATCACCATTCCGCTGGCCTCCGCGGCGGCCTCGACCGCCGGGCCGGGCTCGCGGTCCTTCGCCCCGCCCGAGCCGCCGCGCTGACCGCTCAGGTCTCCTGGATCGCCGACAGCTTCCAGGGCCCGCCGATGTGGCGCGCGAAGGTCCACAGCTCGGTGGTCTCGGTGGGCCGGTTCGGGTCGCCCGACAGCACCGCGCCGCTGGTCCGATCGCGCATCAGGTCGATGCTCTCGTAGCGCAGGGCGGCTGTGGCGTAGTCCACGTCGCCCTCCCGCCAGGCCTCGCCCACGTCGGCCTGCAAGAGCCGCGTGCCGGTGACCTCGTTGCGGCGACCGTGGGTGGCGTTGTCGCTCAGCTCCTCGGCCAGATAGCCCATGATCTCCGGCGTGCATCGCTCCCGCAGCGCGGCGTAGTCTTCGCGCCCGAAGGCCTCCTGGACCTCCTTCAGCAGCACTTCGAAGGCGGCCTGGTCCTGCGGCGTGATCGGGATCTCCCAGGCCGGGCCGGTGGTCGGCACATAGGGCGCGGCCGCCGGACCGCCGCCGAAGCCGCCGCCCGCCGGTCCGAAACCCTGGGGACCGCCGAACCCCTGGGGGCCGCCGAAGGCCGGCTCGGGTCCGGCGAAGGGCGAGGCGAACGCCGGGCTGCGCCGCCGGAACAGGCGCATCACCATGGAGACGAGGAAGAACAGGATCGCCAGCTGGATGACGATGGTCAAAAGGCTGCCGCCGAACCCGCCGCCGTAGCCGCCCCAGCCGCCGCCCCAGCCGTGGCCCATCAGGCCGCCGATCAGGCCGCCGGCCACCAGCCCGCCCAGGAAGCCGCCGCCGCGGAAGCCGCCGAACGGCCCCGCGCCATAGCCGTAGCCCGGACGATAGCTGCTGTAGCCGGGCATGCCCGGCTGCGGCGCATAGGCGCCCCCAGCGACGCCACCGGGCGCCGCGCCCGGCGCGGTCATCGAGCGCTGCACCGGCGCCACATAGCCGGGCGCGGTGGCGGTGGTGCGGGGCTGCGAATAGGTGCGCGCCCCGCGGCTGCCGAAGCTGCCGCCGCGCCGCGCGTCGGCCGGCTGGGCGAGCACCATGCTGAGCGCCAGCGCCACGCCGAGCGCTGCGCCGATCCTGGACCGAAGCGTGGTCATCGAATGTCCTCCCTGACATCCGGGATGTAAGAAGTCTCCCCTTCCGACGCCAGACCGGATCCGTCGGCCGCGGCGGGGCGATCGGCTCAGGGCGCGGGCGTCTCGCCGCGCCGGTCCGGCGATTCCTGGATCGGCATGTCGATGTCGCGCAGGCTGGCCGCCTTCAGCGCCTCCTGGATGTTGCGCGGGCCGTCGCCGTCGGTGGTGCTGAACTTCAAGGTCGCCGGCTCCGCGCGGTGCTCGGCGGCGTTCTGGAAGCCGCCGCTCGGGCGGGCGTTGAAGGCGATGGCGTAGGCCTTGTGCGGATCGGTGGTGCACAGCAGGACGAAGGTCTTGTTGTCGTCCAGGAGCCGCGGGGTCTTCAGGCACGGCGGCGCCTCGCCGCCCGGCGCGGCGGCGACGTCGAAACCGGTCTTCAGCATCGGCTGGTCGAAGGTGACGGCCAGCACCGTGACGCCCGCCGACAACGCCTGGCCCTCGGCGGGAAAGGACTTCACGAGCTTCGGCGCCACGGTGGCGGGGAACACCGTCACCGGCGAGACCTCCTTGGCCGGCGCGGCCGGGCCGGCCGCCGTGGGGGCCGGCGCGGGCGGCGCGGCGAGCGTGACGCGGCTCCCGAGGAGGACGGTCAGGGCGACAGCGGTCAGGACGAGGCGGGCGAGGCGCATGGCCGCGAGCCTGCCGCCCAAGCGCGACCGGAACAAGGCCTCAACGCTTCGCGACCGTTTCATCGAGCACCAGGGTCGAGACCGCGCCCGCCTTCACCGCGGCGGGCGTGAAGCGCAGGTCGTCCCAGCCCTTGCGCGAATAGAGCTTCGTCTGGTCGGCGAAGTGCGGCGAGGCGGGATTGGTCGATTGCGAATAGCTGAGCACGCCTTGGCTCACCGGGCCGTGGTCGGTGAACTCCACCGCCATGATCCAGCTCGAGCCGTGCACGATCTTGGCCCAGCCGCCCTCCACCGGCTTGGCCGGCGTGATGACGTTGAAGATCCCTTCCGGGCCGGGCCCGCCGTGGATCGGGATGCGCTCGGCGCCGCGCGGCTCGCCCTGCACCTGGCCCAGCGGCGCGTCGAACGGGATGTGCAGGGCGTCGAGCGCCTTCACCGCCTCGACCAGGGCCTTCAGCACCGCCGGGTCGGCGACGTCGAGGGTGTTGGGCGTGCCCACCGGGTCGCGCGGATCGAAGGCCGCCTTGAACTTCAGCCCGCCCTTGTCGGCGAACAGGCGGAACACCTGGGCGCCGCGGCTGTCGAGGTTGACGTGCAGGTCCCAGCCGGCGAGCGCCGCGCAGGCCCTGGCGAGCTCCGGATGCGCGCCGGCGGCCTCCCGGCGGCAGAGCGCCACCAGGTCGTCGCGGGTCATCTCGGCGCCGAGGTTGCGGTCGTTGAAGACCACGCCCTCCAGGCTCTGGAGGTCGAACTTCGCCGGCCCCAGCCCATCGGTCCCGGCGACCCGGTCGGCGATCATCTTCAGCCCCAGCCGGGTGCGCAGCGAGCGCGCCGTGGCCTCCTCGCCGAAGATGCGGCCGTAGCCGGTGAGCGGCTGGTTGGGATTGGCCAGCCAGTAGCTGTCGTTGGAGTTCTCCGTGTAGTCGTGGCGGAACACCTGCGGCAGGGCGCTGGCGGGGAAGATCCCGCCCGTGGCCGCGTGGGGGTCGGAGTCCCAGTCGCAGGCCGAGCGCGAGCCGTCGAGCACCGGGATGCGGTTGTCCGCCCAGGCCTTCCGGCCGACCGGCGAGGTGGCGCAGGCCGCGGCCTTGGCGTCGGTCACATAGGGCAGCGAGCCCACGTCGCCGAAATAGGCCTCGCCGCCGGCGTCCACGGCCGTGGTGTTGAACGCCGCGCCCTGGTAGCGGCCGAGGGTGGCGGCGAGCTCGTGGACATTGTGGGCCTGCCACATGGCCAGGTACTGGTCGGTGGAACGCAGGTTGACCGGCGCGTCGCGCAAGGCGTAGGCGCGCGCCTTCGTCCAGGGCGTCACGGCGCCTTCGACCATCGGCCCAAAGCGGGTGGAGTAGTAGGTGCGGGAGACCGGGATCAGGCCCTTGGCGGTCTTCACCTGGACCGTGACGTTCATCCGGATCATGGGGACGGACCTGCCGTCGACGAGGTAGGCCGTCGGGTCCTTCGGATCGAGGGTCAGCTCGAAGAAGCCGAAGCGGCGCGCCGTCGAGACCGTGTGCGACCAGGCGACCCACTGGTTGTGGCCGATGCCGACCACCGGGCTGTTCTCCAGGCCCGCCCCCACGATGTTCAGCTTGCCCGGGATGATCAGGTGCAGGCGGGTGAAGCGGTTGAGGCCGTCCCAGGGGTAGTGCGGATTGCCCAGCAGCACCCCGTGGCCGGTCTTGGTCACCTCCCGGCCGAGCGCATAGGCGTTGCTGCCCTGCCCCGCCGGGACCTGCGGCGGGGCGTCGAGGGGTCCGGCGCCGACCGGGTCGGGTCCGCCGGGCGGCGCGGCGCCGGCGACGCCCGCGAGCTGGTTGGGGATCTGGCCGGCCAGGGCGCCGCGCCAGAGGTCCCGCTCCGTATAGGTCCGGATCCAGGGCGCGCCCTTGCAGCGCGGGTCCGGCAGCTTGGCCGCGCCGGTGTCGCGGACGTAGCGGTTGATCCCCGCCGCATAGCCTCGCATCAGGGCCCGCGCGTCGGCCGAGGGCCGGTCGAGGGATGTCGGCGGAGCGTTCAGCAACTCGTCCAGCCGCCCGCTCTGGATCAGCCGCTGGTGATAGAGGTCGCTGACCACATTGGCGTTCTTGTCGCCGGGACCGAGGTAGCGGGCGCGCTCAGCCCTCACCGTCAGCACGCGGTCGGCGAAGTCGCAGAAGTTGTCCTGCGCCGCGGCGTAGCCCGCGCCATAGCCCAGGCTTGCGTAGTTGGGCGCGGTGATGTGCGGGACGCCATAGGCGGTGCGCTGGATGACCGCGTGATAGCCGGTTGCGGGCGCGGCGGCCGCCGTCGCGCCTGCGCAGACGCCGGCCGCCAGGGCCGCGAAGGCCCCCGCGAAGACCCATGACCTCGACTGCATGTTCCCACCCCCGATATTCTCCGCACAGAATGGTGGAGGTTGGCGCGCCCGCCTAGCACCGATACAGCTTGCCGATCCCCGGGGAGCCGCGCCGATGCGATTGTTGCTGAACCTTCTGTGGTTTGTTTTCGGCGGCTGGATCTCCGGCAGCCTGTGGATCATCGCCGGCGCGATCCTGGCGATCACCATCATCGGCCTGCCCTGGACGCCGGCGGCGTTCCGCATGGCGGGGTTCAGCTACTGGCCGTTCGGCAAGATGCTGGTCGAGCGGGACTACGAGCCGACGAGCTTCGTGCTCAATGTGCTCTGGTTCGTCCTGGCCGGCTGGTGGCTGGCGCTGCACCACATCGCACTGGCCTGCGCGCTCGCCGTGACCATCATCGGCATCCCCTTCGCCTGGCAGCACCTGAAGCTGGCGATGGCCTCGCTGGCCCCGGTGGGCAAGGCGGTCGTCGAGGTTTGATCCCGCCTATCGCAGGCGGTCGGGCGACAGCGCCGCCGCCGTCACGCCCTGGGCCGCGACATCGTCCGCCAGGGCCTGGCCTCGCGCCAGGGCCGCGGCGGCGCGGGCGGCGGCCGGCGCGGTCTGCACCCCATAGCCGCCCTGCCCGGCCAGCCAGAAGAAGCCGGCGACCTGGGGATCGAAGCCGATCACCGGCGAGCGGTCGGCGACGAAGCTGCGCAGGCCCGCCCAGGACCGGATGATCCGGCGCACGGGCAGGTCGGCGGCCGCCTGCACCCGGTCGATGCAGACCGCCACGTCCATGTCGTCGGCCCAGGCGTCGCAGGGTTCGCTGGGCGTCTCGTCGGCAGGCGAGGCCAGGATGCGCCCGGCCTCGGGCTTGAAGTAGAACCGCTCGTCCACGTCGATCACCGCGGGCCAGGCGCCGATGTCCTGGCCGGGCGGGCCGTCGACGACCACCACCGTCCGCCGCATCGGCTGCAGGCCGACCGGGTCCGCGCCGGCCAGCGCCGCGATCCGGTCGGCCCAGGCGCCGGCGGCGTTGACCACCACCCCGGCCTCGAACGCCTCGCCGGACGCGCAAGTCACCCGAAAGCCCGCCGCCGCCCACGCGATCGCCGTCACCTCCTGGTCGAGCCGGATGTCGGCGCCGCGCGCGCGGGCGCCGCGCAGGAAGCCCTGGTGCAGGGCGTCGACGTCGGCGTCCATGGCCCCGGCGTCCAGCAGGCCCGCGGCCACGTAGTCGCCGCGTAGCGCCGGCACGAGGTCGAGCAAGGCGTCGCGGTCGAGGCCCACGGCCGCGGCCCCGAACTCCGCCGCGGCGCGGGCGAGCGCCTCGGTCTGGTCGGGTCTGGCGATGTGCAGGCAGCCGCGCGCGGTCAGCAGCGGATGGGCGCAGAAGCCCTGCGGCGGGCCCTCGAAGAATCCGCGGCTCGCCCGCGTCAGGCCGCGGATCGCGGCGTTGCCGTAGGTCTCGATATAGAGCGCCGCCGAGCGGCCGGTGGCATGGTGGCCGTGCGCCGCCTCCCGCTCCAGCAGCAGCACGCGCGCGCCGTCCGCCAGCTCATAGGCGGCCCCAGCTCCGGCGATTCCGGAACCGATGATCAGGACGTCGTAGGCGGACACGTGGCGCGGGCTCCTGGAGGGCGCTGGAGGCGAATCGGGCGCGATCCTGTCCGCCGCCCGTCCCGAAGGTCAACGCCGCGGAAGGCCGCGCACGAAGCGCCGGCGCGGACCCACCGGTCGCCTCCGTTCGACGGACGCGAGCTCGCCCTCGGTGGTCGACGCCGACACATCGCCTACTAAATAAATCACGCGTAAACTTGCATATCTTATGAATTCCGAAATCCGCGTTATTTATTCAGCGCTGCAAGCTTCGATTATAAATCTCGAAAATACCCGAATTTTGGAAGCATGTAGTGCAGTATGAGTAGGTTTATCTGGAATATCCCTGCGCGTGAGTCCGTGATCTCGCGCTGCGCGCAGCGCATCTTCTTATGAGCAGCTATCATTTCATCTCCGGACTGCCGCGCTCCGGATCGACGCTGCTGGCCGCCCTGTTGCGGCAGAATCCCGATGTCGCGGCCGGCATCTCCAGCCCGGTGGGCGGCCTGTTCCACGCCACCCACAACGCCATGGGGGCCTGGACCGAGACCTCGGTCATGCTGGACGACGACCAGCGCCAGAGGATCCTCAAGGGCCTGTTCGACAGCTACTACGCCGACCGCCAGGACAAGCGGCTGGTCATCGACACCAACCGCGCCTGGTGCGCCCGGCTGCCGGCGCTCAAGCGCCTCTTCCCCGACGCCAAGGTGATCTGCTGCGTGCGTTCCGTCGCCTGGATCATGGATTCCATCGAGCGGCTGACCCGCGAACAGCCCTTTCGCGAGAGCAAGCTCTGGAACAACGACTCCGAGCGCTCCAACGTCTTCACCCGCGTCGATGCGCTCAGCCAGAACGATCGCTTCGTGGGCTATGCCTGGTCCGCCTTGAAGGAGGCGGTCTACGGCGAGCACGCCTCGAGCCTGCTGCTGGTCGACTATGACCTGCTGGCCGCGGCGCCCGGCAAGGTCATGGACCTGATCTACGACTTCCTGGGCGAGCCGCGGTTCGCGCACGACTTCGACAATGTCGCCTTCGACGAGCCGGCCTTCGATGCGAACCTCGGCCTGCCCGGCCTGCACAGGGTGCGGCCGAAGGTGGCGGTGCAGGGTCGGCGCACCGTCCTGCCGCCCGACCTGTTCGCCCGCCTCGACGACCTCTCGTTCTGGCGCGACCTGTCCCACAGCGCCGCCCACGTGATCTCAGCCGGCCCCACTGCGCCAGCCGACCAGTAACCGCAGCTTGAGACCTTAGGAACACCCCCCGTGACCACCATCAGCGTCGCTAACCTGGCCGAGTTGAGAAGCGCTCTCGCCACGGCCTCCGCCGACGGCCAGGACGACATCATCACCCTGACCGCCGACATCTCGGCGACCAGCAGCGCCGACTTCGTCAGCGGCACGGGCGGAATCGACCTGCTGAAGATCGCCGTCACCGACGGCAAGACCCTCACCATCGTGGGCGGCGGGCACATCCTTGACGCCAACTACTTCGGCCGCGTGCTGGAGGTTTCCGGCGGCTCGGTCGCGATCTCCAACCTGACCATCCGCGATGGCGGCCTGGCCGGGAACGGCGGCGCCTTCAACCAGGCCGGCGGCGGCGCATCGGGCGCGGGCGTCTACAACACCGGCGTCCTCACGCTCACCAGCGTCACCGTGACCGCCAACGGGGCCAGCGGCGGCGGGGGCGGCGGCGGCGGCGGCCCCGGCGTCACCGGCAGCTACACGGGCGGCGGCGGCGGCGGCGGCGGCCTGGGCTCCGTCGCAGGCGCCGGCGGCGCGGGGCACGACCTGGGTTCCGTCACCTACTCCGGC
>Ga0207695_10001001_pt1 | contig 50058 bp, 29 predicted proteins | sample KBSC54metaG_FD_184354 | JGI IMG/M metagenome (GOLD analysis project Ga0207695, IMG submission 184354) | Corn rhizosphere microbial communities from Kellogg Biological Station, Michigan, USA - KBS C5-4 metaG (SPAdes) (version 2) | ecosystem: Host-associated > Plants > Roots > Rhizosphere > Soil...
GGGGTGGTTACTAACGACTTTAAGTATATGAATTATATAGAACACAATTATGAAGAATTATTTGATATTAAACACGATCCTCATGAAACCGATAACCTCGCTAATGATCCAAAATATAGAAGGGCACTTAATGAAATGCGTGGACGATATAAAGAATTGAAAGCTGCTTATGGTATTCCCCGAAAAGTTTGGATAAATAAAAAAGAGAGTGGATAAAGAGATTTCATTTTATGTCTTATTTTTTCATCGAAATACATGCAAAGCGCCAGGTCATGCTAAAAAACAAATTCTTTATTTACAAAATTATTATTGTATCAGCAAGGTTTGCGATAGCAACGTTATTACTTTTCAATTTTACTATTTGTAAAGCAGGACCTGTTAAAAAGATAAGGAAACCAGTCAGTGGCATTAGCCCTGTACAATTAAAATGCGAAAGCCAGATAACTCCTTCAGGCATTGATAATAAACATCCTTTATTAAGTTGGAAGTTAATGGCAAATAATAACCAAAGAGGGCAATACCAAAAAGCTTTTCGCATACAAGTTGCCAGCAGCAAAGATCGACTTCTGTCGGGAAAACCAGACCTCTGGGATAGTGGAATAGCAGACACTTCACAATCTAATAACATCAGCTATCATGGCAAGCCTCTTGAGTCCGACAACCGATACTACTGGCGGGTGAAGGTATGGGACAGAAAGGGAACGACTTCCAAATGGAGCCGCATTGCATTTTGGGAAACGGGCCTGTTTAATGATTCAGACTGGAAGGCACAATGGATCGAAGATTCAAAGCCCAATCCGGCAGATGAAAATGATCTTTATAAAGACGATCCCGCACCTCTTTTTAGAAGAGAATTCAATACCGAAAAAAAAATAAAGAGAGCTGTTATGTATGTCAGTGGTATTGGGTATTACGAAGCTTACGTTAATGGGAAGAAGGCAGGCAATAAACACCTGGATCCCGGCTGGACGGACTATTCAAAAAGAATTTTGTATAGCACCTACGATATTACCTCTGATTTAGCCTTAGGAAAAAATTGCCTGGGAATGTTATTGGGAAATGGCTGGTACAATCCTTTACCATTGAAAATGTGGGGTCGGATAAACATTCGGGAATCTCTGGCGGTCGGCCAACCAAAATTCATCATGCAGGTAAATATTGAATACACGGATGGCACAAAAGATCAGATAGTTTCTGATGATAAATGGAGGGCGAATCCCGGTCCGATTATCCGAAATAGTATTTATAGGGGAGAAGAATATGATGCCCGTAAAGAAATACCAGGCTGGAACAAAGTTGGTATGCAAACAGCCCATTGGCAACAAGTTAAAATTGCTGTAGCTCCAATGGGAAAATTGCAATCAGAACAGCAACCTCCGATAGTAGCACGAGATACACTTAGGCCTGTTGCAATTAAAAAACTAAATAATCGTAAATACATCGTTGATTTTGGGAGAAACTTTGGTGGCATCATAAGGTTAGAGGCAAATGGAAAAGCTGGTACCATTATAAACGTTCGTTATGGCGAACTTTTATATCCGGATGGTTCTTTGAACGTAATGACCAGTACAGCCGGTCAGATAAAGCATAAAGGTGTTGGCGGCGACGGAGCTCCTGACACCGCATATGCCAAAGATATTTTCATACTTAATGGAAAAGGAACAGATATTTTTCAACCGCACTTTACCTTTCACGGGTTCCGTTATGCTGAAGTGACAGGATACCCGGGATCTTTACAAAAGAAAGATATAAAAGGCCTGGTATTATACTCCGGTGTACCTAATGCAGGAAGTTTTAGCTGTTCTGATCCATTGATAAACCAAATACAGAAGATCAGCCTGAATACTTTCAGGAGTAATATATTCAGTGTCCAGTCTGATTGCCCTCACAGAGAACGATTCGGCTATGGTGGTGATATCGTGGCAACATGTGAAGCATTTATGGACAATTTCAACATGACAGGTTTTTATGAAAAGACTGTTAATGACTTTGCAGATGAAGCGCAAGCGGATGGAGGCCTAACAGAAACAGCGCCTTTTGTAGGTATTGCCGGCGATGGCTTAGGAGGGAAATCAGGGCCGGTTGAATGGGGCTCTGTACTCCCGGTTTTACTATATAGACTTTACCAGTATTATGGAAATATTGAATTAATCAGAAAGGATTATCCCATTGTAAAAGATTGGGTTGATTTCCTGCATCGTCATGCAAAGGACAACCTGATAAATACAACCATCGGCGACCACGAAAGTGTCGATCATCAACTCGTTGAATTAAGCGCAACAGCTTTTTATTATTATAATACTGCCCTACTTACGAGGTTTGCCAAACTGCTGGACAAGCAAGAAGATTTCATCAGGTATTGCGCTTTAAAAGACACCATAAAAAATACCTTTATCCGGATTTTTTTTGACACATCTACCGGCAATGTAGGCATCCATACCGCAGCGGCGCAAGCTTATGCTTTATACTTTGATTTAATTCCCGATAATTCGGTTGATGATGTACTACAGGTAATGTTAAAGGATATTGCTGCTAATAATTATCACATTACGTCAGGAATTTTCGGAACAAAGTTTATCATGGAAATATTGGGTAAAACAGGCAATGTAAGCCCTGGATATAAAATGGCTACTCAAAAAACTTTTCCAGGCTGGGGCTATATGATCGCCAATGGAGCCACTACCCTCTGGGAGCATTGGGCGCTTAGTGACGATACTTACTCGCATGATCACCCGATGTTTGGTTCAATCAGCAATTTCTTTTACAGCTATCTGGCAGGAATTCGACCTGCCGGAGATGCAGTTGGATATAATAAAATTATCATTCAACCTGAGATTACAAATTTGCAATGGGCAAAAGCAACTTATAACTCCGTATTGGGGGAAATAAGTTCTTATTGGAAGAAAACTGCTTCCACATTCACTTTCAATGTAACCATTCCGGTTAATGCGACTGCCACGCTTTATTTTCCGGCATCATTACAAAACATCCGTGAAGGTGATAAATTGATAAGAGGTAAAGGCCCTGTTTCTTTTATCAGCAGGCGGGGTAATGAATCAATATTACAGATAGGATCCGGCCAGTACCATTTTACGGCAACCTTGCCTGACAACCACAATTAAGGAGCATGAATAAAAATGAAGCCCTGCTGATTTTTTTAACTCAATAATAAACAATATGAACAACAGGATCATGACAGCAACCCATTGGCTAATTTTCCAAAAAAGATTTATCATAATTTTCATCGCAGTTTTAAGTACCCATCCTTCGATCAGCCAGGTTGAGTTCGGAGCTTATTACACTAAAATAAATAAGGGACAAAGTTGGGAAGCCTATTCGCGGACGGGTAATCATGCTGATATTATCGTAAAACTTGCTGACGCAGGAGGGCAAATTGTTTTCTGGAGAGGAAACAGCTATTTGCCCTACTGGGAAACAGGTCAGGGTCGATGGAATTTTACGGAGTTCATACCCCGAACAGGAAATGGCACTAGTGAAATGCCCGATAAAGCAAATGTATATTCTCACGTAGAAATTATTCAGAACAGTCCCGGACAAATCATCATTCAATGGAGGTATTTATCAAAATTTGCCGAGGGCAATCCTCATAAGGGAGTAAACCCCGATAACTTTGTCGAAGAAACTTTTACAATTACGCCTGATGGCAGGGTGAAACGTGATGTAAAAACCGGAACTGCAAAAATTGATGAATGGAACGACCCCGCCTACAAAACCACTCAAATACTTCAATTACGTGCAAATGGCATAAAGCAAATTAGTTTTAGCAAGCCCGGGCATTCATTGCAAAAGACCCGGGTAAAAGGTGATCCGCCAACAGGACCGGTTATAGCTCTGCCAAAGATATGGTTCAGTTTTGACGAAGGTATTGGCGACGATGTCAGTGAAAAAATCCATAAGATAAAAACAGTGGTACCCGGCAATAAAACACTTTGGAAAAAAGGCATTTCAGGTACAGCTCTCGATTTCGATGGTTATAGTACGGCTGTATCGATTCCGCCTGTTGAGGGAGCTGTTGTTTCCGGAGAGAGTTTAACGCTTGAAGGATGGATTGCTCTTGGCGCGTATCCCTGGAACTGGGCGCCTGTGGTACAGCAAGGAGATAATGACGGATACTTTCTGGGGATAGATAGTCATGGTTACCCCGCGTTTATGGTGAAAATTGATACAGCATGGGAAAAATTGACTGTGCCAAATAAACCGCCGTATCATGATACAAATCATCTTGCACTCTTCAGATGGTACAACCTTGCAGGAACCTATGACAAATCAAAAGGGTTAATGCGCTTGTATATAAACGGAAAAGAAGTTGCAGGCAAGGCAGTTGGTAAAAGTGGTATCAAAACTGTCAATACTGATATCCGCATTGGAAAAGCGGGCATTATGAGAACACCCACCGAGGGAACCCATGATACCTATCCGAGCAATTATGGAATAGATGGACTAATTGATGAAGTGCAGATATATGATATAGCACTAAATGATGAACAGGTTGCTGAAACATACCAGAATTTTTTTCCAGGCAAAGTAATTACCAATTCACCTGACCTGCAAAAAAGAAAATTTCCGGCCGCCGCTATAAACGGGCAATTTAAAGGAGTGTATACCCATTTGCCCTATTATGAAACATGGGAGAATATGTTTCGTTTTGGTAAATATGCAGACGTAGTGGTTGGGTTTGATAAATTACCCATAAAGTATATTTTCTGGAGGGGAGTAAGTTATATTCCAATGATCGTAAATGAATCGGGGCAATGGTTCACCAATGAATTCGATGAAACAGGGTTCACCAAAGATGCGCCGGGTGATTGTGAACCTATGTCCGACAAAGGATGCTGGGATTCACATGTCGGGATTATTGAGAACAGTCCTGCAAGAGTTGTTGTTAACTGGAGGTATCGCCAGGCTGATCCCAGTCATCATTGGGCCAATTATGATTCAACAACCGGATGGGGAGATGTGTCAGATTGGGATTATTACATTTATCCCGATGGTGTCGCCTGTAAGGTTATGCGGTGGTATTCTTCAAAACCAGAAGAATGGCACGAGTGGGACGAACAGATTGCTGTTTTAAGTGAAGGGCAACGGCCTGAAAGTGTACTTAAAAAAACACCGGTCATGACCTTGGTAGACACTTTGGGCAAGTCTGTAGAGTATGACTGGAATCCCAATCCTCCTAAACCCAACTTCAAAGGTACTTTAATTCAAAAAATACATTATACCGGGAAATATGATCCTTATAGTATTCAGAATTTTACTGACGGCGACATTTACGAAGGTGAACGAACATGGTATTCTGTTTTTCCAAGCTGGAATCACTGGCCGACGGCCCAAATAAATTCTTCTGGAAGAAATGCCAGCTTCCCGGACAGGGCGTCCCATAGTTCTATCTCCCATTTATACTGGAACCTGTACAAAGAAAAAGATGGTAAAGCAGCTTACCAGGAAAATATTCTGATGGAAGGAATGTCCGATAAGTCGGCAGCGTCACTTTCAGATCTTGCCAGATCGTGGCTGGATGCGCCTGCCATAATTTATGTATCGGGTGGAAAAAGTTACGGGTATAATGCTCCTCACAGGGCATATAGCTTAAGCTTGGACAATACTCCAATCAAATTTCAAATTGCTGCAAGTAAAAAGAGTCCAATACATAACCTGTGTTTTGAGGTAAAAGATTGGAACAGCAGCACAGCAAAGGGAGGCTTGAAGATAAACGGAAATTCAATAAAACCGGGACCCAACTTCAGACAGGGGGCCATTATTGATTCTGATGGAACTTATACCCTCATCATCTGGGTGGGGATGGATGCTACATCTTTACAAAATTTCGAAATATCGAAAATGAATTAATTCGTAAGGAGTTAAAAGAAACATATATTGCTTTTTTTACTCTTCAGGTCTTATTGATCATTTCGGTATCCTTATATTTAACTTCCAACTGGTGTAGTTGCTCTTTTAATTTATATTGAATTTGTTTGTAATGAGGATCATTATAAACATTGTGCAATTCATTTTTATCTTTCAAGAGATCATACAACTCCCAACCTTTATTTTCATAAAACCAAATGAGTTTGTACCTGTCGGTTCGTATACCTACATGTTTAGCCACATTGTGCTCTCCTCCGGAATCATAATAATGATAATACACTGCCTTTCTCCACGTAGCAGGATGTTTTCCCTTCAGCAAAGGCAACATACTTTCGCCTTGCATAGCAGATGGAATTTTTACCTTTGCCGCATCCAGTAATGTCTCGCCTATATCAATGTTCATGACCAAATCATTGTTAACTGTTCCTGGCGTTATTACACCAGGCCACCTGATAATAAGCGGCGTTTTAAAAGATTGTTCATACATAAACCTTTTATCGAACCACCCATGTTCGCCCAGGTAAAATCCCTGGTCAGAAGAATAGATAACTATTGTGTTTTTGTCTAAACCTTTTTGCTTCAGATAATCCTGCAATCTCCCTACATTATCATCTACCGACTGAATGCATCTCAGGTAATCTTTGATGAATCGTTCATATTTCCAGATGGCCAATTGTTTTCCGGTTAGATTGGCTTTTTTGAAGGCATCGTTTCCGGGAGTATAAGCATCCTCAAATGCTAGTTGTTCTTCAGGGGTCAAGCGCCCGAATATCTCGTTCCAGTATTCATCCAATCTTTGGTATGGTGGTTTTACATTAAAATTTTCTATCAGATCATAATTAGGCGCTAACCACGTATCCACTTTCATTTTTTGTTCATATGCTGCCCTGGTCCTTGTGCTATAATCATCAAAAAAAGTGGAAGGAATGGGAATATTGGTATCATCAAATTCATGGAGATATTGTAACGGGGGCATCCATTGACGGTGTGGGGCTTTGTTCCATATCAGCACACAAAAAGGACGGGTAGTATCCCGTTTATCGAGCCATTTCAAAGCAAAATCCATTGTCAGGTCGGTAACATAACCATTCACCCGACCCTTGATTCCGTTATTAATAAAGTCCGGGTTATAATAATCTCCCTGGCCTGGCAATATATTCCAATAATCAAAACCAGTCGGATCTGAAATAAGATGCCATTTACCAATCATCGCCGTTTGATATCCCACATTATGCAAGAGTTTGGGAAAGGTTTCCTGTGATCCGTCAAAAACCAGGTCGCGGTTTCCCTGTATGCCATTAATGTGACTGTACTTTCCGGTTATAAAGGATGCACGGCTCGGGGCACATAAAGAATTATTTACAAAAGCATTTCTGAACAAAACTCCTTCCCGGGCTAGTTTATCAATGTTGGGCGTATGATTTATTCCAAAACCATAAGCGCTGATCGCCTGGTAGGCATGGTCATCGCTTAAAACAAAAACGATATTGGGCCGCTGTTGAGCATACAACAGGGAAGAAAATATAATTGCAATTAATAAAAATGGAATTCTCATAATCAGTATTAGATTTAAATAAGGAATAATAAAGTATTAGCTTAAAAATGGGTTAGTATATGTGCTAAGAATTTGCTCATTGAAAAATTGATAATTTAAGCGCAGCATCTCATTTCCTTTTCAAAATTAGTTTCTTGAGGTTCTCCTGACTAATCGTAAAATACCCATGTGTTTACAATAATTATCTTCTTTGAAACTAATTCATTCCAACTTAATTAAATTTATTTTTTGTCAATTTGGTAGTTAGGATAAACCCTCCATTATCAAATGAATAAATATCATTCGTTCAATATAAGACTATCCAACAATTTATACATTATGCGAAAATCATTGTTTACTACATACTCATTCTTAATACTGAGTTTTGTATCGGTATTTGGCCAGGACAAAAACGATATTACAACAGGGTCAAACGGTTTACATGGTTATATAAGTTTTAGTTCAACAAAGCCCCCGGAAGGTTTTGGAGCAGGAATAAGTTTCTATTCCGCAGTATGGCCACTCGTGCACAAGCCTTATGCAGACTTCCAGATCGGCTTGCCCGGAACCTGGGTAATTCCTGAAAATTCAGGTGTCGATTTTCCTCTCTGCCCGGTAGGAACGCTTGCAAGGGACAACTGGCCGAAAAGGGGTCCTACCTGGGGAAGTGTGTTTCAAACTATTGAAGGAGGATTGGGTTATTGGGCGGGTAACAGGTTTCGCTATGGACCTCCCAAATTCAGTATGAATGGTACACCAAGTTGTTACGATCTCGAAATTGCTTCTCCGGGCTGGTCATTCTTTTATAGTGCTACGGCTCTTCCCGATAATAAAATGGGAATAGCTCAGTTAAGCAATCGCATTCTCGTTCCCCCTGACGGATTTACTTTCATTAATAATCCCGATGGTAAATTTTTAGGCTATGCATGGATGGCTTTAAGTTTTATGGATGCCAAACCAGGCCCTCCTCCCACCGGTGACCAAAGCTGGACACTATTTTTAAACTCAGCAAATTTCAAAGGCCCGGTTGCATATTACCTACCTGAAACCTGGAGTAAGATTTCAAAAGATTATCATGCAGATTATGGACATGGGCTTGACGCAAGGCCAGGTGTAATGGGAGGTGGCGCTATGGAGATCAATACAGTTCCGAGAATGGATGAAAAACGATCTGGTGATACCATATTCTATAAAATACCCCAGCTATTTTTCCCGGTAGATAACCAGGGAAGAAGCGTGCTTGTAAGAGATGTAAAGTACTATTCAAAAAAGGCGCTTTATGATTCATTTAAAGGATGGAAAGATGGTAAAAATGTATGCAGTGGCTCGTTTGATAAGAATGGAACGTGGGAACCGGTTCTAACTACAAAAATGCCGGTGTTTGATCAGAATGAAATCAAATTATCTGGCATGGATAATATTTTTACGACAAAAATATTTTCTGATAACGTTTTTGGGATTCAATGGAAAAGTAATCCGCTTACTAACCAGGGAGAATTTCCTCAATATTTTATGCAGGTAGGTAATGGGCCAAGAGTGCCCATTTCAGCCTCCATGGTTCCTGCTGAACTTAAGAAGGGCGAATTTAAATTAGCTGAATGGGGCAGCCCTTACACTTCGCGGGATTCAGGATCATGGGTAGCTCCCGGGCCGGCTTCAAAACCAATTAATGTTGTTTTAGCAGATGGCTCTACAGTTACTTATTGCTGGTACCGCTTTATTGATCAGCCATCATTGCAACAATTCCACTGGAGTAAAGAAGAGAGAGGAAGGCTACAGGCCTTTGTGGAAAAAATACAGCGCCAGTGGCTTACCAACAAAAATTATATGGCTCCGCCAAAAGAAGGCGAATTGGTTTCTTTGGATCCTGCACTGATTGTTCAGCCGCCACCCGGCCTTGAAGTTGGCTACGTTCCTATTGTTATTGGGCAGAAATAAACATTACGTATTTGAATCTAATTTAAATAAATTACAATACCTGTTGTCTTGTAGTCTTTTATTCGGGCGGCGGTGGTAATCAAATTGCTCCTCATCAAATGAATTACCTTGCCCCTGTTTTTATATTATGGATAATGTTTTTCAGTGCCTGGAAAGGAACATTATAAAAACTCACCAGCGTTCCCTGGCAGCCACCGTCCAAACAAAATTCGAACAAGTTTTCAAATAGTCATTTCATAGGCCAACGCAACTGAGATTGTTGAACCACCGGTGCGCTGTCCTGTTGCGAAGGAATAGAATTAGCGAAAATATCATTACTAAAACCGGCCAAAATACTGGTAAAAAAAATTTATTCGCATGACATCCCGTTAAAAATCTAAAAGAAGATTCTAAATCGAAAGGAAGTTCATTTACTATATTTCACTATAAAAAGCATATACTTCTCATACATTTTTTTGGAAACCTCAATTGGATCACCCTGGGGCTTTGAAGGAAAAATATTTTTATGGTATGACCAGCTTTTTTCCCATTCGCAGGATGATTCCAGGAAACGAGTCCTGTCCCAATTTTCGTTATTTCGTATAGCAGTTTCTACTTCGTCAAAAAACTTGTTCCATCTTACCAAATGATAATCGGTAAACATGCCTGCCCATTGCTTATATGCATAATTATTCAGATCATCAAACTGTCCTTCCGTACATTTCTCTCCCCAAAGCGTAATTATATTCCGGGCGTTCCATTCATACCTATTTTTTTCTTCATTAGTTTCTCCCCATTTTTTGGCATCTTCCACCCATCTTCCCAAAAGATATTCCCTCCTGGTTGATAGTAAAACATCAAAATCCTTTATTAGATTAATGAATTGCGTTTTCACTTTTACAAACTTATCAAGGTCCCTTTTTTGGTAAGCATCCTGTAAATCTAAAATCCAATAATATGCTAACGGGCTAATAAACTGCCGGGTAAGATTAACCACATCAAATTGATAGGTATCCAGGTTCTTAAATTCATCAGAACATTTCAATAAATTATCCAAAGCATTTCCTAAAACTTTTGGATCGTAATCGGGAATCGGGCTTGTACGATAAGCTAATTTCGGATCATAAAAGCCGGGGCGTTCACATAAAAAGGTACCCGTTTGTTTGTTAGAATTATAAACAGTTCCAAGCATAACTTCCCAGGCATTCCCCGCGAATTCATTTTTCTTTCCATACCTGTCTGCTACATATTTACCTATCCATTGTTTTACATCAGGCACATCTTTTTCCCATATCATATTCATCACAAATTCCTGCACTACCGGGTCATTTCCAAAGTACTCCATAGCCATACCGATACCTGAAAAATTTCCCTTATCGGGGCTGTCTAAAACATCTTTAAGATTTTTTGACATATCCTGCAGTCGCCCACTCAAGCTGGTTCTCCCTCCAAAATTTTGAAGTACATTCCATATCCAAGGTTTACCATAAAAGGCAGATTGCTTATCCCAGACAGGATGGGCTTCCCCCCATAAATCCAGAATTATCATTTTATCATCCGGTACCGCCCCAAGTAGCGCTTTAATTTGTGGTTCCTTCCAGAAATTATCAATACTATAGTATAAAAACCAGGCTTGCATTACCCACACAGCCTTCGGATCGGCTGTTGCCATTGACTGATAAACAGATTTACTCATATTTGATAAAAACCCCGGATCATCACTATCCGGATTTACTTCGTTAAAGCAGTCAGCTGAGTAATAATGATCCGTTCCATACATTTCCGTTTGTTTTTCAATAAACAATTTTCCAATACGTTGAAACAGATCATCCGAAGGATCTAAAAAATAAGTTCCTCCAAAACCCGCAGACCAGTTCCCCGTTTTATGAAGTTTGGCATTGGGATATATTTCTTTAATAGATTCCGGCACATGGCCCGTAAATGCTTGTAATATCGGCGCCATACCTAAATCGCGCTCTCTTTTAAGTATGTTTTGTTCAAGCAGTTTATGCTTTTCTATCCACGATTGAGGTAAAGGGCCTCCCAAACCATCGATATTACCCATCCACGACCAGGGCAAATATGCCGGCCCCACAAGGAAATCATCAATTTGTTTTTGACTCAGTCCAAGTTCTTTGTAAACCTCAGTCCAGACCGCCTCCTGGCCGGTTATAGCCAGAGGAAAATTGATTCCGTTCATAGCCATCCAATCTATCTGGCGTTCCCAATCCTTCCAATCCCACCAGGCCATCGAATAACTGAATGTGCAAACATTGAAGAAATATCTGTAGTCAAACTTCGTGTACACTTTTTCGGGATTTGAAGGTAAAGGCAATTTTTCCGGCAGATCAATATGCTTATCAATAATCGAAAATTGTGAATTGCAATATTCTTTCAAATAACAGTTCAAACCGGAGGCTATTGACACCCCGTTATTACCTCTAATCAAAATCTTTTTGCCGGAAGTTGTTATCTCGAAATAATCTTTTGAGGAACTACTTTTCTCCAGTTGAAAAACAAAATTATCTGACTTGCCAGGCAACACTCTTTTTGCCAGTTCATAAACATTTTTAAGCCCGATGAGATTTTTATCTTTTTGTTTTGGCGATCTGTCACCGGCGATACAAGTACAAAATGCAAATAGGAATACCCACATCATAGCAGGTTTTTTTCTGAAGAATCTCATATATAATAATGTATTTTTTTATTTAGCAATAACTTTTGCATCAGCCCAGTCGGCCTCAACATTTTTACCGTCAACTGTAAGAAGAATATACTTTACTTCTTTCACATCTACATCAACTTTCATCGCTGAATCTTTTCCAAGTTTTCCACTATCAAAGAGAACCTGTCCTCCAAAATAGTCTCCATTATAGACTTTGAATTGTGCCGGTGCATCGCCCCTATATGCATCATCTATGCCAACCACTGCCTGAAATCTATCAGCTTTACCATTAAGGCTATACATAATTCTTGAACTGGTTTGGCAGTTCAATCCCTTTTTATATTGGATCCCCGCAATTGAAATTTCTTTTCCCTTAAAATTTTTATCTTTTACAGGAGCGTCTCCCTGCTTCATTAAATAATAAATATCACTCAACCATGTAGTACCATCCCTGGTGACAGTATATTTTTCAACAGGCACTGGTTGAGGGCCGGCAATCATTTTGCCTCCAGGCGTACCAACTTTTATTAACAGGTTTCCATATTGAGGAAGATTTTTGGCTACAAAAAAATTGTTGAAATATCCGAGATCTGTTTCTTTCCATAAATCCCTTACTTTTTGGCTGCCATGTAATCCGATCTGATCCCAATGAACGGTTACATCAGCATTTTCCTTATCCATATTTAATAATAAAACAGCTGTGGTTCCGGCTGAGAGAGGTTTATTATATACTTGTTGTTTACCGTTATCAAACACTTTATATCCCTGAAATCCCCTTGGATCCTGGTCAACAGCAATTACTTCTTTTGCAGTAAGAATATTTCTAATGGAATCAGGCATTTCCCGCAAATCATTGCCAGCCATAAGAGGTGCGGCCAGCATGCACCACAGGCTAAAATGTAGTTTGTCCTGAATTACAGAGGTAAGATTGCCAACTTCCAGCATATCGGGATCGTTCCAGTGGCCTGGCCCCGCAAATTGCCATAAGCCATTAAATGCCGAATCAATAACCCCGTTGCCACCGGATGTATTAGCGCAATAAAAAATAGATTCCATATTGGGCCTGATATCGTAGGATGTTCTCCAGAGATGCGTAAAATCTTTGGCACCCCAGGCCCATGATCCGTTTCCAAAATCTGATATGCTCAGCACCATGGGCCTGCCGGATTTTTTTATAGCCTCACTATAGATGCTTAAATCAACATCACTGGGTCTTTTATTTCTTTCGGCATAGCAGCCATCCAGCTTAACATAGTCTACACCCCAAAAGGCAAAAGTTTTCATATCCTGTTCTTCGTGATAATAACTTCCCGGTAATTTCTGACAGGTGAGATATCCCCTGCATTCGTATAAACCGAATTTTAGTCCTTTACTGTGAATGTAATCGCCAAGTGACTTCATTCCCAGTGGAAATTTTTGAGGATCACCACAAAGTTGGCCATCACTGTTACGTTGTTCCGCCATCCAACCATCGTCTATTACAAGATAGTTGTATCCAGCATCCCGCATTCCTGAGCTCACCATTGCATCTGCGGTTTCCTCAATCTTTGCCTGGTTAATATCAGCCTGGAATATATTCCAGCTATTCCATCCCATAGGTGGCGTAAGTGCCAACCCATCATCCTTATCCGGTTTTATAAACATCGAGCTGGCCGGTAAAAAATAGCAACCTATAGCCAGTAGAATTAAAGAAAATGCTTTTACTTTTTTCAAAATCATGTGGACGTTGATATAATAAGCGGGTGGTATCTTCCTTGAGCTAACAATGTTGTTCAAAAGTAATTTTCTTGCATTCAAATAAATAAACTGCAAATACCCTATTATTTACGATTTTTAACTTGTGAGTTTGGTGTATATTAATAATCGAAAACAACCAAAATATATCATTATAGGTCAGGTTATTTATAAAAACAACCTTGTCACCGTTTTTTATTGCCTGTTTTGATAACTTTTGACTCTTCCATTTTCGGTTGATCATTTTTGAATGCCGCTCTCAACATAATAATTGACGTAATGATGATAACAGCCAATACCACCCATCTTAAAATATCCAAAGGCAGTGATTTAACAATAAATGCCGCTATTATGACTGCTATTGTACCCGATATAGCCATACTGAAAGATGCTTTTCTGTTGTAGGCCCCCTCCTTTATGAATTTAGCGGATGCAGGCGGCATAAGAAATGCACAAGACCCCATCATAATCGGGAAAGCCACCTTTGGAGACATTCCTAATGCAAAGACCAGAGTCATGCAGGGAGCAAATAATCCTATACCTGCGGTGTTTAATGCGCCAAGAACACAATTTACCACTATCGCGACAATCAATTTTATTCCTGTCAGACCCGTTGCTTCACCTTCACCCTGAATCCATCCTAATCTGTTTGCCAGCATAAAAAAGGCGGCTAGTAAAAGTGCAATTCCAATAGCAATCCTTACTTTCTTTTCTGAAAATCTTGAAACCACTCCTGCGCCAAAAACACCGCCAACGGTTGCAGATAATAACATTAAAACCAGGGTGAGCGGATCAACTTTAATAATTTTAATAAATATAATTGCCTCAATCAAAGCAGGGATTGTATTCGAAACATTGAGTGTTCCGGGTATTATTTTGTCTTCCGTTTGTTTGGTGAATTTTAATAATGCGATTTGAGGAGCAAAAGAACCGATGCCTAAGACGTCAAAAAAATCAACGACAAATCCTATTATCAATGTTTTTAACCAACTGGAATTTTCAAGATCTTTTTTATGCCTTATGAAATCACGGGTTAATAATATAGAGAACCAGATGGCAAGAAAAATAAGCGTTACCCAAATAATAGTAATCAAGACAAAACTGTTAAATTAAAATTCATTTCAGATTAAGACATTCAAAAATTAAACATACCAAACCACATTATTTTTTTCGGTAAATGCCAATTTCATAAATGGACCAATTATAAGTCGGATCATTGCCGGTTTGGGTAATCTTTATATAACGGGCTGCCCGGGTTGGGAAAGTTATATCAGTGATGCCCAGCTTCCCTGATCCCTGAGCGATTGGATTTCCCCAACTTTTACCATCTCTGGAAACAGTCACGATATACTTATTTGGAGAATCCCAAAGAGCCCATGTATTATCAAGTTCGATTTTATCAAATTTTTGCTGCCTTTTCATATCAATCATAAACCACTGCCCGGGATATTGCTTCCCTGTCATATCCCTCCATCCCGTCCAATGATCACCATCAATAGCATTCGCGGCTGATGCATCTATAGGAATACTATCTCCGCTGAAAAGAAATAAACTGTCCTTAGCCGATGCCGAAGCAGTCCATGTTTTCTCATTAAGTTTTATTTCTCTTAAAGAAGCTGGCTGCAAAGATTTGGGAGAGGTTAACAACAACAATCCCACGGCAGAAAATTTCCAGTTACCTGGCGGAACCCTGAATTTTATATATGCAGAATCTTCACCAGCCCAGGATACATTTTTTACTGAACCTGTAAAAGATCCATTCCATATATCACGGCCATTTAACCTTATTAATTTCAGTGTTGAAAAAGAACTTTTTGGAATACCAATAATACCAGTCGTCTTCAATGGAGATGTAAGCGTGAGTGAATATTCCGAAGTATTTTTATTGATGTAAACTTTTATGTCACCATGAATTGTAGGCACAACTACCTTTATCGATTTGAGAAAAGCTTCCTTTGGGAAAACGTGATACACCTCCCACCCCGCCTTTTCCGGGGAAATTCCGGCTATTGTATGAGAGAGAAGAATGACTGGCGGGTTCCAGCCATGATTTAATGAGGAACCATCATCAAAAGCATTTCTTTTTGTGGCCCACCAGCGATCATAATGCTCCCACAATGTAGTAAAGCTGCAAGGTATCATCGTTTTATACCGGCTATACATACGCAGCAAGGCATATTCCTGTTTACCCATTTTACAAAGTGCCTCAAAAACCCAACGGTCAAAGAAGCAACTGGCATTTTCATATTTGATTAGCACATTATTATAAATGTCTTCCCATTTGTAAGTGTCTGCCAACCCTGCATTTATTGCCATTGCATTGGCCCTGTCATCGGGAGTATTTACCTGGTTCGACATATAATAGCTGCCTTTCCAGAATTTTTTATTAAAAGAGTTTTTTATCGAATCAAGCTTAAAATTTATTGCCATGGTATCATTTTCATGGCCGGTAAGGAGTGCGATTTTCTTAAGGGTTTTCAAATCAATGTACATAAAAGAGGTTTCAATAACGGCGATATCTTTTATTTCTTTTCCCCAATCAAACCACTGATTTTTGTTACCGGGCTTGTAGGTATTAAAGAGAAAATCTTTGGTTGACTCATAAACCGAAGCAATGGATTGAAGGTCCCCTGTATGCATATAATAAAACCATAAACCATATTTACCCAGAAACTCCAACTGCTGGCCCGGATAAAATCCTGCCTGGAGCGGTCTTAGCACAAGGTCCTTACACAGTTGATAAGATGAGGTATCAAAAACGTAAAAACACTGATCTAATTCAGGAGTACCATCTCCCCAGAATCCGACTCTTTCTCTGTCCGGGCAATCATAAAAATGATCTCGCATACATATGTAACCTGTCCTTGCGGCCTTTCTCCAAAGAATATTGTAATCATCGTCATTGCATTCAAACGATCCTGCAAATTTTGTATCATATCCTGTTTCACGATATTTTACAGCTTCAACCGTTACCCCGGCGGGTATCGTATAAACCGCCCCTTCACCACTTATCCAATTCTTCGCTTCATAACTATGAATTCCTGGCTGTGTATTCACCTTTTCTGTTTTGGTAAGATATAAAACCAGCGGGTTACTGGAGTTAAAGCTGATCACACTATTCTCTTTGCTCTTAATCCGGATCCACGGTTGAAACTGGCAATTATAAGGCATCTGGCACACAAGTTTCCACGGCTTATTTTGTGAATGAGGAAGGTCTTTTGATAAATAGATATATTCTTTTAGCCCATAATCCTTAATATGCTTTTGCTTAATTGTTACATTCTTGTCCAATGAATTGTTCTGCGCCCTAAGTTGGACCAAAGCACTTAATAACATTATAAATACAATGGTGGAAATCTTATTTATTCTTAAATGCATACATATAAAGTGAAAACCTGTTTATAAAATAGATCTGTATTAACACGAATAAAATTGAAATGCGTTTGTTATCGCCTCTTGTAACCCATATACGGGCTGACCTAAATAACCACTTGAAACCTTATTCCGTTGAAACAATTTCAGCCATGAATATTTCCTGGCAACCAATTTAAAATAATCTTATTAATTTTTTTGTGGCGTATACACGCGAATTTGGTTACATGGACTTTCATTATATGGCACTTTTCCTCCTATCATTTGCAAAAGATTTTAAACAAATTCTATCAGGGAGCTATCTATAAAATTATTGGAGACAGCGTCGATTCCTTAGCCACATATTGTCAAATCTTAAACCGATATTATCTAAAAGCAGTCTTAGAGGCAGGCAAATTTTTAAAATAAAATAAACTTACCGGTCTCTCTTACTGAACGTATGCTTTATTATCTTTTCATGATTAAGATTGCAAGCACATTCAATTCATTTATCTCATTGTATAGTTGCTTCCTGCCTGGTTACAATTGGCACATATCCAGCCTCAAGGCCCTTGGGTGGCTTTACAATGAGAGCAGGATCAATTGGCACAAGAGATTTACCATTACCTGGCAAAGGCATAAATTGATTATCTATTGTCCAGTTCTCGTGTATTTTTTCAATAAGGGATTGCATGGCATTTTTTACAGAATCACTCCACACATTTTTATATTGTTGCAATGAAGGTTGATCAATAAAGCGATACCAGTAATAGGTAACCCGGGATCCATCCGTCAGGTAAGCATAGTACGGCCCACGAACCGGGCCGGGATTAGTCCATGCGCCTGAATTTGGCGACGCGTATGCCTTGCCGTTAGTAGCTGGCACAAATTTTTTCTGAACCAACGCCTCCGGCACCTCTCTAACTGAAACGGATACGCGATTTTCATTTACCTGTTTGAAATACTGGGGTAAAACACCTTTCTCGCTAACAGATGAATGCGACCACTTAAGTCCGAATGCTGTTGAATCATCAAACACAGATGTTTGAACCACTTTATCAAATCCTGCCAACGGAATTTTTTCTTCCGATTGATGAAAATTCAGCGGCAAAGCTTTCAGTTTTGCCAATACACTCGATGAATCTGAAATTAAAAATTTTCCGGAGCATGCAGGTCCCCCTTCTCTCCATTTTTCTACGGCATCTGCTAAAGCTTTGCCGGAATAATACCTCACATCCTGTATCAGAATAGTCTCACCCGTGTTGTTCACCGGATATAAAAACTCCGGTATCCTTGAATAGGTGGTTGCTTTGGAATCTTTCATTTCAAAATACGGTACTGTATTTATTTCCTGGGCGCCACCGCCCGAGTGCCCACCACGGCTGTCAAGCCCGCGGTTATAATCGAAAGCATAATTGGCCGATATTTTACTCCATGACTCCGGAATTATAAAAGCTACAGGTCCTTTAAAATTTGAAAGTGCAAAGAAAAGAGTCCAATATTGGTTACCAGTGGGTGGTGTTTCCTTTTTTACATCAGAAAAAGGCAAAGACATCCAGGAATAACCAAACAATTCGCCGTTCGGTTTTCCTTTGAATGTGATCCCATCAGGGGGAATGAGCAAGCGATTACTAAGTTGAGCGATTCCCATTTGATTATCCGGTGTAGCAGTAGTGCTGTTTCCCCAACCGGGCGATATGAGATAATTACCCGAATAACAATCCGGCACTCCTACAATTTGAAATTTCGGAGGAGTGTAACCGGAGCGAAACTGTGTGCTGCCCCAAATACCAAGTCCTCCTTCGATTGTTTGGAAAACATCTTTAAATGTTGGTCCACGACCTTTTTCCCAATTATCCCCTGCATACGATCCCGGCGGACATAAAGGCTGGGTAAGATTATCAGAATTATCAGGAGTGATCCATGTTGAAGCCAGTCCAATCTGAAAACTATTAATAGGTTCTGGAAGCATTGGATACACTGCTGAATAAAAACCAATACCCGATGAATAGCCGACTGGCTGAGGTGAAGTCTTGAATGATATGTAGCCCATTAAACCACTGTTACTTATTTCTCCGCTTGAATTTTCTTCACTCTTATTATCTTTTGATAAATATTCGGCCTTACGATTTTTTAATAATTCTATCATCGCATAACCTGCAGCATTTCCCATCAAAAAATAGGTTCCTGCGTTCCGGTTGTAATGATGTATTTCTCTTGCCGGAGACTCCAGGCTATCTTTCCAAAACGGCCTGCTATCAACCAGGGCAACATTGCCTGAAAACTCCGGGCTGTCGGCTGCATCAGCCTGTGCTTGTACAATGAACCTTTGAACATTACTCATCCATTTATCAGGTGTGGGTTGCAAACCTCCCTGGCCGCAATTTATTAAAACAAAAGGTAACCCGGGAGCCTGAAGATTATGGCGTACATCTTTTATAAAATGAATCATATTTGTTTTATATTCCTTGTACAATACGGAATCACCGGCATCATTCCAACCCTGGCTCCAGACAAAACCGGCAAGCTCATAACCCTGGCCTTTGTACTGCGGGAACTCATCACGCAGGTTATTCAGAGTAGTATGAATGTCTTCAATCATTCTCTTATAATAAAATCCCGTTGTACCCCCTGAACCCGGAGGGCGAAAATCGACACCAAGACTTTTACCTCCCCAGGCTGTTTTTATCAGTAAAACCTGTTCGGGAAAATAATCACCTATTACATTTCCAAATTGAAATTCGGGACCGATTTCTTTATCTGAAGCGCCATATCCGACGGAGAGATCTCCGTTTTTTAAACCCCCGTCTTCTCCCCTGTCAAATCGTATCCAGACATCGTGGCGCACTCTCCAGTTGCCTTTCTTGTCTACCACATTTTTATACAAACCTGTTTTGTGATGAGCGACTTCATATTCCAGTGAGCCTATCGCTCTTTTATTTACATTTGCATACACTTCCCCATGCCCAACCATATTAGATTGTCCGGCAAGTATGAACACTTTTAAAGGCCGCTGGGCAAATGAAAAAATTGGAAAAAAAAATGCTGTTAGAAAACTTAAAGCAAAATTATGTCCCTGCCTGAATTGTTTTCTCATTCAATATATATTTATGATTTATGAGCAGATGCGATAATGTATTTTAAAAGACAGCTACCGAATATTGTTGAATAAAAAGAGTTTTCATAAGATCAATCTCTGAGAATTTTTTGTGTTATTTCGTCAAACAGCCTTTTAGAAAGTGCTCCCTTTTTCCAACAGGAGATAGTATCTGTAACCTGGCTAAGTTTTCTGGCCCCCATTACCACACGGGTTGCTTCTTCAATTGAAAAAAGATATCGTTGTGCCAATTCTGCAAGTGGCATTCCGTATCTGTTTGCAAGATCGCTAACAGCAACGGCTGTTTCTATATCCTTCAATGATATGTTACCTTCATATCCGCTGTTGCCTTGCTGTGCAAAATGCGCAAAGCGGTTTCCCAACAGGCCAAAATGCAACGAAGAAGCGGCATAGAAACTAATATGCTGCGGACGCGTTATGGGCAATATATCGTCGAAGGCAGAAAGATTACAGGCATCCATTTTGGTAAAGCTGGAAATAACCTGGAAATATTTATTGTCTAAATATGGCTCAAATGATTGAGATGGATTTCCGCCAATGCCAAGCATTTTCGTGTATCCTGCATCCCTGAATGAAAACAGTGTTTCCAGGATTTCGTTGATATTGTTTATTGGCACCCATTGTGGCTCGTGCAAAAACAAAAGATCTACGTAATCAAGGCCCAGCAAATCAAGGCTACGCATGAGGCTTTTCCGCATTCCCTCTGGAGAATAATCCAACCGGGCATCAAAGGCTGTATCAGCTTTTAAGCGCCCAACTTTTGTACTTACAAATGGTCTTTTACCTTTCCATTTTGCCAGGGCCTTTCCGAGAAAAAGTTCGGCATTGCTGTAAGACGGGGAAGTATCAAAAGAGGTGATCTCATTTTCAAGTGCATAGAGGATACAATCAATGCTTTCCATTTCATCAACATTACCCCAGACACCTCCCAGACCGGATGTTCCATAGACCAACCTGCTTCCGTAACCGGGGAAATCACTTTTGAATATATCAGCTTTATAAGTTGGCAGTAACCTCATTTCAGTGATCTTTCTTTTATAAATGGTAAAAGCGCTTTGCATTCAGGCCAAAAAAGTCATTCTGCTCGTCATCAGAAAATTTTTCAAAATAACGTTCTACAATTCTGTAGGTTTCTGAATAGGATGCAGACAGTGAACAAACCGGCCAGTCAGATCCATATAAAATTCTTTTTGTTCCAAACAATTCTACTATGGTATCCATATAGGGCATAAAATCTTCCTGCTTCCATTTTTTGAAGGTAATTTCCGTAACCATTCCCGATATTTTACAATAAACATTAGGAAGGGAGGCCAGAGGCATTAAATGTTTTTTCCAATCAAAAATTTCATGCTCACCGATCCTGGGTTTGGCAATATGATCAATTACAAATGGCTGATCAGGAAATTGCCTGACCAATTGTAAAGCATTAGGCAAATGAACAGGATAGATCAATAAATCGTAAGTATAATCAAAAGATTGCAGCGCTTTTATACCTTTTAAAAAAGCAGGTCGCAGCATGAAGTCAATATCAGGCTCGTCATGAATAACATGACGGAACCCTTTTATTTTATTTTTGGCGCTATAACAGGAAAGTCTTTCCAACAATGATTCTGATTGCAGATCAACCCAGCCAACAATACCTTTTATGAAAGAATTATTGTCAGACAGGTTTAACAGAAAATCATTTTCGTCTTCTGTTTGGCTGGCCTGTACCGCTACGGAACCATGTAACTGGCATTGCTCCAGTAACTCAAAAAGGTCCGGTGGCCCGTAATCCTTTTTTAAAAGATCCATTTCGTCGGTCATCCAGTTTTGACGTCCGGGGTCATACTTCCAGAAATGCTGATGGCTATCGATTCGTTCCATACCTTGCGGGATTCAAAAATTAAAATTCAACAACTGCCTTGATAACATGCTCATCCGGATCATATAACCGGGAAAAGGTTTCTGTTAAAGAATCGAACTGCTGCCGGTGTGTGATCAGGTGGTCAATCTTAACATGACCTGAACGGATCAGCCTGATAATCTTTTTAAAATCTTCAGGCAATGCAGCCCTGGAAGATTTCAAGGTAATTTCTTTTGCATGAAATAAAGGATCAAATAATTCAATAGTACCAATAAACAATCCGACATAAATAATAGTTCCGCCTGGAGCTACATAATCAAAACATTTTAACATAGAGTCACGACTTCCGGTAGCATCAATCACCACCGTAGGCATATTTCCCCCGTATAAGTTCCTTGTAGCATTGATCAGGTTTTCATCTGCCTTTAATGTATTTACCCCAGGATATTTATCTTTGACAAAGTCCAGCCTGTTCTCATTTGTATCAGTTACTACAAAACTTGCTCCTTTTAACATACCCATGATAATTATAGTAATACCGATGGGGCCTGCGCCAACTACCAATACGATATCATCAGGTTTTATTTCTGCCCTTTCAACTGCGTGGCTTCCAATCGCAAGTGGTTCAATCATCGCTGTTTGGCCAGGGCTTAAGCCATTGGTAACAAAAATATCTTCCCCATTACGGATAAAATATTCCTGCATAGCGCCGTCTTCATGAACCCCCATATAAGATAAACCACTCCCGCAATTAATCTTTCCGCTCCTGACTGTTTGGTCAATAATCGTATTTCGATAGGGTAACACAGTGCACAAGTCCCCTATGTTTAAATTGCTAACGCGTTTTCCGAAAGAAACAACCTCCGCTGCAATTTCATGACCGAGAATCCTGGGATAAGTAAAAAAAGGTTGTCTTCCTTTATAAGCATGCAAATCGGTTCCACATATACCCAAACATTTCATCTTTAGCAACACCTCATTCTCTCCGGGTTCACCGGGTGAAGGCATATTTGCATTGGTAAGCGATCCTGGTTCATTTAAAACAACAGCTTTCATGAGTCAACAATTTTCAATTGGTTATATAAATTATTTTCATTTTTTCTTATCGTGATTCCTGCTTCTTAAATAAATAAGACTTTACAGAAAGGTTCATTTAAATACAGCTATTTCTGCCAAACCCGCATTGGTCGTTGTCGCAGAAACGCTGTTGATAATAAATGCCATCCATATAACTTTTTTTTCCGGAAATGCTATTTCTTTGGCAGAACGGGCATCATTTGGTAAAGCAGAAACCCTGATAGTTGATCCGTCACTAAATACCAGCATTCCCGATGTTACCTGGTTTTTAGGATCAGGGCGATCAAAAAGCCATATTGTAGAAATTCTTTGAGGCTCTTTCCAGTTCAATCTTATAAAAGCAGTATTAGTTTCGCCATCGCTTACCCATTCGTTTAGTGTATTCTTAGATTCAGGATCCACCACACCATCCACAGCACCTGCACCAAAATATTGATGCAATTCTGTCATAGGCCTGGCGCTTCGCAAAGCGGATGATACCACAACATTGGCACGAAGAGCAAGGTTTTTATCGCTTTTTATTGGATCAGGTTCTCCCGTTTTCACTTTCATCAAAAGGGCTTGCTCTTGTTTGTTGTCTACCATTTGCACCTGCTGCAAATTCCAGGCATACCGACTGCCAACCGGGTTAGCTTTGGTAATATCGCCAAAATAATCCTGGCTGAAATTCGCAGAGTAACTGAGCCAAAATGTTTTACCATCCCGAGCTATAAATTTTGACGGAATGGTCATAAAATATCCCTGCGATCCAAAGTCCTTCATATAAGTGATCAGTTTGTAAGGCCCGGTAATGTTATCCGATTCGAGAATATAGGAGTTCATATTTTCTATCCCAGGCCACCCATCGGTTACACACATTAGATATTTATGCAGCGGTTTATCATAAGTAATGTTGGTACACCCCATATGATGCATCCATTCCATAACTGGCTTTATATCTAAAATATTATGTGACCACACGGGGTTGCCGTTTTTATCATTGCCCGCGAAGAATTCATAGCTATCCAGGCTATTTATGGTTTCCGGTGAAGGCTTAACTCTGGCCATATAAATTGCATCTCCGGCTATCCAACTGTTATTAGCCACACGGGGATGCGGATTATCGTCTGCACCTCCGTGACCGACAAGGTATGCATAGCCATCAGGGGAATTTTCAAGATTTTGACCAAAATCAACAAAATGAGGAGTTCCCATTTTGACGAACTTACCGTCCTTGCCCGATTCAGGGAACAGGGGGTTGCTAAGAGTTAAAGGGCACGGTATCCACGTTTTGCCATAGTCTTTGGAAATTCGAAAGCCCGGGAAAGGGCCACAAATAGCCCAACTATATTTCTTATTATCTGGATTTGGGTCGAAATCTATTCCGTAGGTTCCATAATACCATATTCCATTATATACCAGGTTGGCACAGGGGTATCTCCCCTGATAAGGCAATGCAGATGCTGGCTGTATACCTAATGAAGTTATTTTAAGATGCATAGGATCATCACCCTCAATTTTTGCATTTCCTGTATTGGCTTTTGCTCCACCACTGGAATGAGAACTTTCCAAACCTATTTCTCCGTCTGCAAATCCACTATACATGTTACCATCTATGGCCCAGGAAGGATACCACGTGTCTGCGTCCGTATAGCTAACATGGTTCCCAAGAAAAGCAATTGCTGAAAAGTCGTTAGATCTTTTGAAAGGACAATCCTTCGGAATTTCCGGCACCCAAACTTTAGCCAGCCACGGTTTGGGAACATAAGAAATATCCCTCTGTTGCGCTGTCAGATTATTTTGACATAAAATGGTGAGGAGTATAAACAATGCAATCAATTTTCCAATATTCTGTTTACTTTGAATTTCCATTCTTTACGATTTATTTGCTGATAAATTCACGTTAATCTGAGTTCTTCGATTTCGTCTGCCGTTTTTGCCAAAGGTTTTCCTAACAATTGGCTTCCCTGCGTGGAAATGAGAAAATCTTCTTCAATTCTGATCCCACTCACGTTTTTAAAATTTTCTAGCCTATCATAATTAATAAAGGATTCGAACTTTTTTTCTGCTGACCATTCATTTATGAGGTCCGGATTAAAATACAATCCGGGCTCTACCGTAATAACAAAACCTTCTTCGAGTTCCTTTCCGAGGCGCAAAGATTTTAGGCCAAATTGCTTACTCTGCTTTATTGATTTATTGTAACCAACATATTGCTCTCCCAGATTTTCCATATCATGGGTATCTAAACCCATCATATGTCCAAGTCCGCAAGGGAAAAAAAGTGCATGTGCTCCCAGGGCAACAGCTTCCTTTATATCTCCTTTCATTAGCCCAAGCTGATGTAATCCTTCAACTAGTTTTTCGCAAGCAAAAAGATGAACCTCCCTAAATAATATGCCCGGTTTTAATAATTCAACGGCCGCCTTGTGCGCAGTAAAAACAATGTCGTAAAGCTCTCTTTGGATATTGGTAAATTTTTTATTTACCGGGAAAGTACGGGTTAGATCACCGGCATAATGCATATCCGTTTCGGCTCCGCAGTCACATAAAACCAGGCCACCGTTCCTGAGAACTGACTGGCTATAGCCATTGTGTAATATCTCCCCGTGCATGGTAAGGATAGTCGGGAAAGATAGATTACCCCCTGCCCCAATGGCAATGCCCTGGATATTTCCCGCAATTTGGGCTTCTGTCATTCCTTCCTTAGCCAACTTGATAGCAGATAATTGCATGTCAACGGATGTATTGACTGCATCGACAATCTCCGCAATTTCTTCGGGAGACTTGTAAGATCGTTGATTAACGACAGCATTTATTAGTTCAACAGAAGCCAGATTCAGCATTATTAAGGGTTCAATTCCCAGCAAGCGCTTTAGTGTTTCGAGATGTTCCGGCCGATAGGGCGGTAGAAAATGAATTGTCCGTTTTTGCATTAGTGCCACTGCAACTTCAGAATCCAAATGTTTTTTCCTCTTTACCTCCGGAATACCGACCCTGTCAGCTATTGATTGCAAAGGTTCCTTATATCCTGTCCAAACCATTTGTTCGGTTGTAAGGTCATCTCCAAACAAAATTTCTTCATCATTATCAATATCAATCAACGCAGTTAAAGCCGGCTGATCAATTCCGAAAAAATATAAAAAAGTACTGTCCTGCCTGAATGGATAAAGATTATCCTTATAGTTCATGCTGCTTTCTTCGCTTCCTAATAATAAAATCAGGCCATTGCCAACCTGTTCCTTTAATCTCTTCCTTCGTTTTATATAAATTTCCTTATCAAACATAATGCACTTTCATTTTTATTTTAAACAAGTTTGTTTCCTTATATTTTTTACTGTTATATAGAAATTAAGACCAAGAAAGAATTCATTGTTTGGAATTTAATTTCGCTTCCAAAATTTTAGCCGTTTTTGTAGCACACAATCCACCAATGTTAGTACATTTAAATTCGTGCGGTATTCCTTTACCAATTGTGTACATCGTTTCTATCACTTCATCTAACGGTATTAATTCTTCATAGCCGGAGAGTGCCATATTCGCAAAAGATATTGCGTTGGTTGCTGCCATCACATTATTGCCCAAACACGGGGCTTCCACTCTATTGGCAATGGGTGTACATGTCATACCAAGCGTACTTTGTAATACGAGCGAAGCAGCAGCTATAGATTGGGCAAGCGAGCCCTTCGCAAGGTAGACAATCGCTGCTGAAGCCATGCTTCCTCCAGACCCATATTCAACTCCACAACCCGCCACTTCTCCTGCAAAAGTGGACTGTGTCGCAATGAAAATCCCAATTATACCCGCTACCAACATGGCTTTAATGATTTCATCTTCGGAAATTCCGAGGAAATCGCCGGTTCCCATCACAGCCCCTGGAAGCGCTCCGCATGAACCGGCAGTAGGAGCCGCTACAATAACCCCCATTGAACTCTTTACCTCCATTAATGCAGAGACATACATCACAACAATATTGAGTGCACCTGTCTCTATTAATCGGTTGTTTTGTAATTGATTTCTGAAATTTACAGACTGACTACCTAACAACCGATCAGCATAATGTGTACCCTGTAGCCCATTTTTAATGGAATCTTTTAAAATGCGCACTATCTTTCTCATCTTTTCAATAATTTCTTCTTCAGAAATATTTCCTCTTTCGCTTTCATAAAGAATAGCAAGTTCCAATAGAGAAAGATTTTTATTTTTATTATACTCCAGCATTTCGTTGCATGTAACAAAGGGTACCTTAATACCTTTTCTTGACAGGACAGGAAGTACCGGGCCTAGTTTTTTTATGGATATCACCTCCTCCATAGAGTTCAATTGTGCCTGAAGTAATTCACCGGGAAAACTTTGCGCCTTTATTTCAATCAATAACAGATTTTCATCATGTACAATTAAATGGTCATAAGACATCTCACTATTTAATAATTCCAAAATCCTACCTGGCGTTTTACAATAAAGCAGGGTTTCATAAAAGTCTCCCATTATAGAAACTTCGATTCCGTCAATAGCTATAACTTCAATCATGCCACCGCCTGTTGAAATAGCCGTTACGGTCCTGGTTTCTCCAGGATTACTCAAAGTAATGTGATAGGTATTTAAATGTTTCGCGTTAATATCTCTTATACCAAATTGAACTTTTATACCGGCTTCAGAAATATGATTATCAGATTCCGGCAACCGTTCATCATCCGCTTCCCATCCCAGGAAGCCGCCAAATAGTCCCATATCCGATCCCTGGCCTGTATGCGTGTCCGCTAAAGAGCCGTTCGGATCGAATTCAACTAAAATATTTGTTATATTATTTTCCATCAGGTCCCTGCACAACCTGCCAATCCGCAAGGAAGCAGCACAATGAGAGCTTGAGGGGCCACGCATCACCGGACCTATCACATCATTAAATATACTTGGGAGGTTTTCCATAACTTTTTATTAAATGGTTCATCACATCAGAGATGCTCCTTCCAGTATTTTGCCATCGTTTCTCGCAGGTGAAGCGAAGTATTTTCCCTTTCATAGATACCATGAGAACGCATAGGATAAGACATCATATAAAAAAGTTTATTGTCTTTTATCAATTCATTAGCCAGCATTTCAAAACTCTGGTAATGAACATTATCGTCACCGGTGCCGGCAATAATCATCAGCGTACCCTGGAGATTATTTGCAAAATTTATGGGAGAACCATCATGATACCCTTTTGCATTATCGCTGAGCAATCCCATGTACCTTTCCTGGTAGGTAGCATCATAAAGCCGTTGATCAGATACAAAAGAAACTGCCAGCCCGGTTTTATAAACATCCGGGTGTCGGAACATACAATTGAGTGTCATTTGGCCACCGCCACTCCAGCCCCAGATTCCAACCCTGGAAGTGTCAATAAACGGATACAAAGTAAAAATCTTTTTTGCCGCATCTGCCTGGTCCCGGGAAGCAAGAATACCTATCTGTCTATAAATAGAATTGCGCCATGCCTTACCCCGTGGCGTTTTGGTGCCACGGTTGTCAATGCTCATAACAATATTGCCTTGCTGCGCCATGTACTGGTCCCAAAGAGCACCACCTTCCCAATCATCCTGAACCGTGGAACCGGCGGGTTCTCCGTAAACATAAAAAAGTAAAGGATATTTTTTGGAAGGATCAAAATTCTTTGGTTTTATCATCCATGCGTCCAGCATAACGTCGCCGATGTCAACCCTAAAGAATTCTTTTGGGTTTAAATGCAGGGCATCATATCTTTCTTTCAGTTCGTGATTATCCTGAAGTGTTCTTATTTCTTTGTGATCCGGAAGATGGATCAATGATATTACCGGTGGTGTGGTTGTATTTTGAAAAGTTTGAATAGCCCACTGCGGATTTCCAGAAATCTGATAACTGCTTTGCCCGGCATAACTTGCGGGTGTTACCCTTTCAGCCTCACCGCTTCCATCTATTTTGCTTCTGTAAAGATAGCGTTGTGTAAAATTGTCCGGAGAAGCAATATAATAGACATAACCAGTTTGAGGGTCAATACAATTTATCTGTACCACATCAAAATTACCTTTTGTAATTAATTTTGATTCTGTTCCATCTCTTGAAACTTTATACAAATGTTTCCATCCGTCCTTCTCACTCGTCCAGGTAAAATATTTTTCCCCATCCAGCCAGCGAATGTCATCATGGAGATCCAAAAAATCTGGATCAGTTTCTGTATAAATATTTTTGAGTGCCGTCGTTTTCACATTTCCAATCCATATTTTGTTTAAATTCTGTGGACGGTTTAGCTGCTGTACCATCACTTCACCGGAATGTGGTATGAAATCCATACGAGCCAGATAATTGTTAGCAGGATCTCCGGGAATCCTAAGCCATTTGGTTTTGCCTCCCGCTGCGGAAATTACACCCACTTTTACGGCAGAAAGCCTGGTACCTACTTTAGGATATGGTAGTGGTATTGGTCTTGAATAGATAGAGTCAATATTATCTATCAGGTAAAATGTTCCAATATTTTTTGTATCAGATTGCCAGTAAGCGATGTATTTTCCATCAGGACTCCATCGGAATCCATCCCTGTCATCCAGTTCTTCTTCATACACCCAATCAAACGTTCCATTGATAATATTTGCTCCACCATCAAAAGTAATTTGTTTATTCATTCCTGTGGAAAGCTCTTCCACATAAATATTTTGCTTACTCACATATGCTACTTTTGAAGCATCCGGAGAGAATTTTGCAAACATCAATGTTGTTGGTTCTACATTCTTACCAACCTGCTGTAGTTTACCTGTCTTAAGATTGAGTACCCAATAATCTCCGCGAGTATTGTATCGCCAAACTCTTCTGGTATTGGTAAAAATTAATAACTTACCATCATTATCTGACCATTCGTAATTTGCGATTGATAATGGTTTGGTTTCATTTCCCGGAATCAATTGCTTTGCTGATACCAAAACTGTTCTTTTTCCCGATGAAGCATCATAACGGACAATATCACTCCCGCCAAATTCCTTGTCATTTTCCAAAGTAGAATAACCTTGGTTGTCTTTCATCCACCGAACGGGTCCAAAACGTTTCTGTTCATAAGTCCCATTTTTATAGATATCTTCAAGAGATAATACAGCTCTTTTTTCCTGAGCTTGTAAATAAGTATTTACAAAAAAAATAAGGACTACGAGTAAGGGGCTAATTAGTTTAAGTGTTCTTCTCATTTGTTCTTTATTAATTACACCTGTTTTAATTTCGTTATACATTTTGTTACTATCGTTCCAGTGGAACAAAGGGTTGATTATGCCCTTATTATCCGGTAGTATCCCTGTTGAAGGCAACCTGATCTGAAGACTGAAGATGAGTTTTCAAGAAGGGCCATGAACCCGAATAATAACCTATCCAAAAACCAAAGCCTTTAATGGCTGCTGTATACGCTGGAAAAAGACCCTTTCAAAAGTTTGTAACATTCGATGGGTATATTTATTTCAGGTAGCGCAACAACCGAAGAAAATATGAATTGGAAAACAATAAAACAAGATCTGGCTTAATTTCCAAAATAATCTGATTATGAAATTAATCTTATTATATCCATCTTATTCATTTTGCATTTATATTATAATGCTCTCCTTTTTGGGTTAAAAATTCTACCACTCCATTCCCAGCATCCTTTAAAGGTGTTTTCTGTCCATTGCATAATACCACAATGGGCACTTTTGCATCCAGCTTGCACAAGCCACCTTGCTTAGAATAAATAACCGCTTTTGTAATCTTATGGTCTTTCCAGGCAAAATTTAACTCAAAGGCGCCTCTTGCACAAACTCCATCGAATTTACCTTCGCTCCATTCATCCGGTAATGCCGGTAACAAATCGATAACCCCTTCATGAGATTGTATTAGCATTTCGGTTATAGCGGCCGTTACCCCTAGTGTGCCATCTACCTGCATAGGAGTAAAGCACTTTGCGAATAATTGCGGAAAGCATTGTTTATCCAAATACCCCTTAAAAATTTTATAAGCCCTATTACCATCATAGAGGCGCGCCCAGATACTCATTTTCCATGCTCTTGAAAAACCAGCTCCTTCATCCCCCCTTTCTTCGAGAACTTTTTTTACCGGTTCTATTAAAGACGGCGTTCTTTTAACTGAAATGACATTTCCGGGATAAAGGCCATATAGTAGAGAGATGTGTCTGTGTTTGGGTTCCAACTGATCAAAGTCCTCCGTCCACTCCTGCAACATTCCATTAGAACCAATCTGGGGTGGTACCAGCCTCGCTCTCGCCTTTTCGACCTTATCTGAAAAATCATGGTCAATTCCAAGAATTTTTGAAGCCTCACTATAATCGCCAAACAGGTCTGTCAGAATCTGCATGTCAATAGACGAGCCCGCACATATAGTTGTAAAATAATACATGGCGGTTACTTCATCAAAGAAATACCGGTAACCTGGCCCTTTTGGTGGGTTCTCCGGCGATGTAGAGGGGCAGGTAACTAACCATTTTTTGTTATTGTTAGGATATTCGACCAGAAAATCCATAAAAAATTCAACCGATCCTTTTAAGACCGGATATATATCTTTAAGATAATTTTTATCCAAAGTAAATAAATAATGTTCCCAAAGTTGGGTTGTTAACCAGGCTCCTCCAACAGTAAATGTTCCCCACGTTGGACCATCCATTGGTGCTGCAACTCTCCATATATCTGTATTCTGATGCAATACCCATCCCCGGGCGCCGTAATGTTCTTTTGCTACCTGGCTTCCCTGATCGGTGAGTTCCTTCACCATTTTTACAAGGGGCTCTGTTAATTCAGATAAGTTTCCGGTTTCTGCAGGCCAATAATTCATCTCCGTATTGATATTAGTGGTGTATTTAGAATCCCACGGAGGATTCATATTATCATTCCAAATTCCCTGGAGATTTGCGGGCTGGGTCCCAGGCCGGGAAGAAGAAATAAGAACGTACCTGCCGAATTGATAACAAAGTGAAGCCAGTTGAGGATCGGATTCTGTAGAAAAGTTCTTTATGCGCTCATCAGTTGGAAGAAATGAGTTCTTTGTAGAAGGAAGCGCCAGGGTCACCCTGTTAAATAAAGATTGGTAATCCTCCACTGCAGCATCTTTGATATTTTTATATGATTTGCCTTCAATATCTTTTAAGTATTTCTCAACTTTTGCGTGATAATCACCGGTGACATCCTTGTAATTCACAAAGTTAGTAGCATCTACAAAATAGAGCGTTACTGCATTTGCATTTTCAACTATCAGATCAATACCATCTACTTTTACCGTACCTCCGTCTGCCACTGCTTTTAGCCTTGCTTCATAACGAAGTTTACCTTCGATCCCCATATAGTCAGCTGATTTTCCTGTAAGCACTAAGCCATCATTACCCGCGCGATCCATCCTGAAATAATCAGTTGCATAGTTTGACATTGAACCGTTTCTTACACCTCTCAATTCTGCAGTAAGTGAAATGCTTCCAGGCTTGTCAGCCGTAATTCTAATAGCAATTGTTTGATCCGGAGCTGAAGAGAAGACTTCCCTTTTATACGTAACTCCATGTGCTGTATACTGAACAGAAGTTATCCCTGTATTCAAATCCAGCCAGCGCTTATAGCCGGAAACTTCTTTTTCATTTTTAAACGAGAGAATTAGATTTGCCAGGGACTGGTACTTTTGCTGTTCTACCGGATATCCCATAAGATATCTTCCAAAAAGTTTATGTGCATCTAAAGGTCTCCCTTCAAAAATATCCTTTTGAATCTCAGGCAATTTTTTATATCCTCCTTTAACAACCGTTGAATAAGGGCCTCCTGACCAATAAGTATCGTCATTCAATTGAATTCTTTCTTCACCATATTTTCCAAATACCATTGCGCCAAGCCGCCCGTTCCCAACTGGAAGTGCCTCTTCCCAGGCAGAAGCCGGTGATTGATACCATAACATTGTTGAGGGATCAATATCCTTATTATCAATTAAAGTGGAAGTATTGGTATCCTGGCAACAAGCCGAATTCAGTGAATACAACAATAAAAGAGAGGTAGTAAATAAAAACTTTTTCATTCAAAAAAATGATTGAAACAAACAGGTCGTCTTAAAAATATATCCGGCAAATAAACGCATTTCAATATACTATAAAGAGAAAGAATGCTTGTTAAGGATAGAAAAATTCTTCACTTCCACATTTCCCTACTGAAAATTCAAAGAAGTCTACAAAACTGGAGGGGTCTATACATTATGGAAATCATAATTCATAGATCCCCAACAAATATTAATGAACCCCGGTCCTTGTATCCCACCATACCTGTGTGCCCCAGAAAATATCTGTTTCAACAACATTTGTCGGGAAATTGGGGTTAAGTGTTTTTTCTTCGTCAGCATAAGCCAGTCTGAATGGTGGCCTGTTGTGACTGGCTTGATAATTTACAGAAATATTTGTCATGAGAGGTATATCTGTTCTTCTTGATTCTGACCAGGCCTCTTCTTCCTGTTTGAAAAGACTAATCCATTTTTGCAAATATATCTTTTGAAGGTTTGACGTTGTTCCTCCATTCCAGGCGACTTCCGGTTGCGTTAATAATGTAGCGATAGCACCTGGATCTATCCCGTTTTCAGTACAGGATAAAGTGATACCGTTTTCATAGGCAGCCTGAGCATCTCCTGTTACCAACCCTCTTTGATAAGCTTCAGCTATAATAAAACTAACTTCTGAACAATTTAAAAAAGGAGAAAATCCTGCCGGGTTATTGGCAAATCTTGCGCCTATTCCGGAACAGTTATTGGCATTGTTATTGGGATCGTTTATTTGATTAACCCCAAATTTGTATCCTCCATAACCCCCATTATTATTTAACCGGGCATATACCGTTAAACGGGGATCATTGTTAGCTTTTAGGGTACTTATTAAAACATCGTTCATTCTGTATTGATCGGTATAAAGACCCGTCGTGGTGCCCAAACGCTGGTACCAGTATTCAATATCGGGAGAAACACCAGGAAACCACAAATAGGCATTATCGCTATTACTGGTCATAACCGGATACGAAGCAGGACTGCCCAACACTTCGGAAATGACCTGAGTTGCATCAGTTGGATCAACATTAGACATTCGTATAGCTACCCGTAAACGAAGGGAATTGCAAAATTTCTGCCATTTTGTAACATCCCCTTTAAAAATCAGGTCTCCCACCCCGATTGAACCTGTTCCCGATTTAAAAATCTCCGCAGCTTCTTTTAATTCAGCCAAAATAGCCATATAAATGGTCTTCTGATCGTCGTATTTAGGGTAAATAAGGCCGGAATCAAGATGAAATGCTTCAGAATAAGGCACACTCCCCCACATGTCTGTTGTCTTTTGAGCATCATAGGCTTTAAGAGTAAGCGCTGCTGCGTATAGATTTGTATTACCCTCATTTTTTGCTAATTGAGCAGCATCTACAAGATCCGTCATGGCGGTATACATACCGGTCCACATACTATTATTGATATCAACCCGGTATTCATAATCCCCGAGTCCGATAGCGGCAGTCTGACCCGCATAAGAACCGGTATAATATATATCCAGCCTTTCCCCAAATAAGGTACCCGCAGAATTTATGATTCCCCGTCCAAATACGTTGGTACCTGGAACGATAGCAGCCGCATTTGGATTGACATTTATGGAGGAAAATTTTTTAGTACATCCATTAGAAACAGTTGCTACTAAAATTGTTACAAGAAGTAATTTTATAAATGATATTTTTTTCATGGCCAATCTCTTTTGATTTTTAGATGTTTTGTATCTACGATTCTGATTCATTTCATGAATTTTAGAAGCCCGCAGAAAGTTTAAATCCAAAATTTCTCGTGGTGGGAATCTGAAAATTTTCAAAACCGACACCATAATCGCCTCCTCCTAATCCTACTTCAGGATCCAATCCATAAAGACGGGTGCTTGCATCCCTGTAAAGTATCGCCAGGTTCCGTCCAAAGACTGAAACATTGAGCCTGGTTAACCAGTGAACACTCCTCACATTAATATTATAACCCAGGATTACTTCACGGAGCTTGACATACGACCCATCAAGAATTGAATATTCATGATTATTCCATACCCACCCATTTGCGGCACCGTAATAATCCTGGGCAGAAACACGCACATCGTTGGGAGAGCCATCCTGTTTTACAGCATCCACGATCAGCCCGTTCTCTCTTACATGATTGGCTGTAGTTACTGTCATAGTACCGGTTGGATATGAATGCCAGGCGGTACAACTAAAGAATTTGCCACCCATTCTCATATCTAAAAGAACACTCAGGTTGAAATTTTTGTAATTAAATGAATTTGTTATGCCACCTACCCAATCAGGAGTAACTGTTCCAAAACTTTTTGCAACATTTGTTGATATCGGCAGGCCATCATTCCCTACTACAATTTTGCCTGTTTTTGAATCTCTTACAAATGGAAGTCCCCAGAGTTGACCCCATTCCTGACCCGGAATCCCCATCGTTACACAACCACCAAAGCCCGGTGAAATTTGATAGGATTGCAAGCCTCCATAGAGCTTATTAACCACATCTTTATTTTTTGCCCAGTTAATTGAGACATCCCAGTTAAAACCGGATTTGCTTTCAATCACTTTTGCATTAAGCATTACTTCTACACCTTTATTTTCAATCTCCCCTGCGTTAAGTTTTGTCGCATTGTATCCTGTAGTAGGAGAAGTTGCCACACTTAAAATCTGATTAACAGTCGTCTGGTCATAATAAGTTAAGTCAAGCATTAATCTGCTCTTCAGGAATCTTACATCAGCCCCTATCTCATATGATTTTGTTTCCTGGGGCTTTAAATTAGCGGGGGGGTGTGTACTTGCAGGAGAAAACAATGATATAGAATTGAATGCGCCGGCAGAGTAAGTACCTGTGAGCTGATAGGGATCTGTGTCTCCCCCGACTTTTGCCCAGCTACCCCTTAATTTGGCATACGATAATATATCCGATTTAATTGGGAATGCTTTAGTTAAATCAAGGCCTAAGCTAAAAGAGGGATAAAAATAAGATCTGTTGTTGACAGGAAGCGTGGAGCTCCAATCATTGCGTCCTGTAATACCCAAAAACAGGAAATCCTTATAAGATGCATTTGCTGCAGCGAAAATGCTATTGGTTCGCTTATGACTATCAAACATTGAAGCAGTCGGCGCGCCTTTGACGTTAGAAATTGTATACAAATCAGGAACGGTCAGGTTACTCGCAGCCAGGTAATCGCTGTTATATATATTGTCCCGGTAATTGCCACCTGCGAGTCCATCAATTCTAATATCTCCAAATGTTTTATCAAAATTCAAAATAAGGTCAAGGTTTTCTTCCTTGGTGAAGACATCCGATTGATTAAATTGTCCGCCATATCCTTTTCTCAGATTTGACTGTGTACCTGACTGAGTAATTGATTTTTCTCTTTGATTGTAAAAATCCAGTCCTCCGCGGGCCATGATAGAGAGCCAGCTGGTAATTTTATAATTGGCACTTAAATTTCCAAAGCCTCGTTCCCTGCCCAATGCATTGGTATTATCGTAGTAATAACGATAATTGTCTACCCCCGGAAACATCGTCACATTGCCACCTTTATGATATTGGTCAAACATATATTTAGTATCAAAATCTCTTTGTGTCCAGAAAAAATCAACTCCTACATGTGAATAACCGTTAAATGGTATATTATTACTTGATTTTTGCAGGTAGGTAAGATTGCCAATCACAGTAAGTTTATCCGTGGGCGTTAAAGTAAAACTTGCATTAACCGTATTCTGTTTTTGATCTGTATTGGGTAAAATACCCTGCGGCGTATTCTCGTTAGTATAAGAGAATCGCCCCGTTGCTTTGTCGTTACCCGCAGTAACTGACACACTATTCAGAAAGGTAACTTGTGTACTAAAAAAGTCCTTATAGTTATCTGGCCTGGATATCCATGGACTGTTCGGGCCGGTTGAATATTGGTCAAGTTTAAGCCCAATATCCAGACGCGGTCCCCAATTGATAGGATTGCCATCATTCACACCTCCACCGGCGCCATCTACATAATTATACGAATTTTGCTTGGCATAATCCTGATAAGAAACACCGGGGTTCGTTAAGAGAAATTGTTTATAAATGTATTCCTCACCGTTCCATCCTCCACCATACTGATTCTGGTATTTTGGCCAATAGGCAGGTGCATTTCGCACTATTGATGAATTAAAATCAACTCCCATTTTATGGTTTTTGGAACCCTTTTTTGTTGTAATTAAAATAACTCCATTCGTGGCGCGACTTCCATACAACGCCGCAGCATTGGCGCCTTTAAGGACTGTCATACTTTCAATATCATCAGGGTCGAGATCTGATGCCGTATTGCCCCAGTCTACACCACCACCTCCATTTAGGTTGGTAGTGGTATTATCAATTGGAGTGCCATCCACTACAAATAATGGCTGATTTCCGACAAAAGATGAATTTCCCCTAATCACTATTCTCGACGAAGATCCAATTGTACTGCCACCACTAGTTACCTGGGCCCCTGCAATCTTACCCGATATGGTGTTTACAATGTTATTATCAGGAGCAGCAGTCAATGCGTCGTTTTTAAGTTCCTGGACGGCATATCCAAGCGTCTTTTTGGCACGTGTAATACCAAGGGCAGTTACCACAACCTCACCCAGTTGACTACCGGCAGAATTAAGTGTAATTGTCAGGAAATTATTTTTGCCAACTTTAATGATGCTTGATTCATAACCAATTGAAGATACCTGTAATTGCTGACCAGGGCTTGCGCTAATTTGAAACTTACCATTTTCATCAGCACTTACTCCAACATTGGCACCTACAACCTGTACAGTAGCAAACTTTACCGGGTTTCCGTCGCTATTTAAAACTGTTCCTGTTACTAGCCGCTGCTGGGCAAAAACTTGTGAGCTTACTCCTATGTATAACAGGTACATTCCAAAGACAATTAGGAATTTCTTCATTTGTAAAGAATTTTGGCGTTAAAAATTAATTGTTTGGTAAAAACATACGGGCAGTTACCGCTGTAACTTTTCGACCGTCATGCGATCTCTAAGTAAAGGTAGGAGGAACTATTGCGAAGAATTATACGTAGATTAACCATTAATCAACTAAATTTCTCCAATTTTAGATAATCGAGGTTACGGTCTTAAATAAATCGGAAAGAAAGTGGCACACTGAAATCAAGCCGCCTATTGCCACTTAAGAGCGGGCTGACCGATATCACGGATTTCCTAATTAAAAATTCGAAGGTCCTGCGTTTGATCTTAGACAATTTCATGGTACTATCTGAAAATTGCATACATAATGATTAGGAACAATAAAAGCATCCCGGCTAAAAGCCGGACATCTCTGATTCCTTTAAATTTACCCTGGGTGATTACTGATAAAGGGCTGGGCCATGTGCATTCTGCAATTGCAAGTGGGTCAGGTCTGGGCGTAAGATAACTTACGATATAATATATGATACAATTAATACAAAAAAGCCACCATGCCTGCATCATAAATGGTATTCCAAGACCATCAGTTATATACATTTTACCGCTTATTGGAGGATAATCCAGGCAAAAGGATATTACTCCCATAAGAAACCCCAGAATTAAGGTTATTATTGAAGCTTGTTTCGTGCCTCTTTTACTGAAAACTCCCAGTAAAAATACCGTGGTAATTGGCGGGGCCATTGCAGCAGCAATTTTATTGATCGCTTCAAAAATGCTTGTAAAATTACCTCCCTGAGTCGACCAAAACATGGCTAAGATCATCATTACTACTGCCGCCATTCGACCTACTATAACCTGTCCCTTGTCGGTGGTTTTTGGTCTAAAACGTTTAACAATATCCACTGAAAATAAAGTGGCAGAACTGTTAAGTGCTGCAGCAACAACACTCATCAGTGCGGCCAGCAAAGCGGCGGCAACAATACCTTTTATACCAACTGGTAATAAATGGGTAATCAGAACCGGAAAGGTCTGGTTGGCATTTGTTCCAATAATATCCTTATATAATACGTATCCAATAACACCAGGAAGAATTAAAATAAATACGGGAAGAATTTTCAAAACACCGGCAAACAAAGACCCTTTCTGTGCATCTTCCAGTGTACGTGCGCCTAAAACCCTTTGCACATGGGTTTGGTCCGTGCACCAATACCAGATACCTAAAACAGGGTATCCCAATAGAACTGCGTACCAGGTTAATCCGGAACTAACACCGTTAGGACTGAGACTTTTTATTGAGGCTGCAGAGTGCAGCATGCTTAACTGCCCAGGCTTCAATGCTGCTTTAAAGGAAGCAAAGGAAGAGATGCCATGACCTGGCAATGCCGCTATTCCAAAAATTGTTACAAGAAGCGCACCTGTAATTAGGATGATAGTTTGTATTGATTCAGTTATCATTACCGCTCTTAAACCGCCGATGACGGTGTAAATCGCAGTTACTATGGAAATTAAAACGATTGATATATATACATTAACACCAAAAAATGATTGAAATACGACCGCCCCGGCATAAAGGCTCATCCCTATATGAATAAATAACGCAGCAACAATTCCCATAAAAGCAACAAGCGTCCGGGAATCCCGCCCGTAACGTTTTTCAAGAAACTCGGGGAGTGTCGAAATTCTTGTTTTGAAGTAAAAAGGTGCAAATATCAATGCCAGCAAAATAAGTGTAAAAACAGCCATCCATTCAAAATTTCCCCATACAAATCCTTCATTATATCCTGATGCCGCAAGGCCGACCATGTGTATAGTTGAAATATTGGATGCAAAAAGTGCCGCTCCCACCACAATCCATTTTAAACTTCGACCGGCTAAAAAATAATTATTGCTGGTCATTTTACTTTTGCGGACGGAATATAATCCGATTGCGAGAATACCGACAATGTAGATTAGTATGATAATTAGATCAATGGTGCCGATTTTTATATCTTTCATAAAAAAAATTTCTATATATCAGATAATAGTTTTAATGGCATTCGCGTCTATACCATATAAATTTTCTAATTTTTTCAATTGTGTTTACCTCTTTATCGGCAAACAAATTCTTTTTTTGCTAATATTCGTTTATAAATAATGGTTGCCTAATTATTTCTGTCGTAGGTTTTGATGAAATCTTTAGGTGTTTTGGTCACAATGCTTCTAAAAACCCGGTTAAAGGAAACCACGCTGTTAAATCCGCATTGATAAGCGACATTACCAATGCTATCAAAATTCATTTCCATAAATTTTTTACAGGCTTCGTTTATCCTTACTTCGTTCAAAAAATGAACATAGGTTTTAGAAGTGTGTTTCTTGAAATACCGGCAAAAAGATTGGGGGGTTAAACAGGCAACAGATGCTATTTGCTCCAACGTGATATTCTCGGTAAAGTGATCCATGGTATACCTGTAAATATCATTCATTCGCAATCCTTCCGAATCAGTAATGTTACCTGCAAAAGATTGTGCAGACAGGTATTGCCAATGCTTGAAATCAGCCATTACCTGCAATAGCGCAACAAAATAAGCAAGCCTGAAACCTGCGGACGAGTTACTGATCTTAAGAAAGTGTTCGGCTAATTTAACGGCATTTTTCCCTGATGCCTGCATTCCAAAATTGCTTGATTCCACAAATTTCTTTATTGTGAGCATTTCAGGAAATAAAAGTAAATGTGATATGAAACCGGAGGGGTTGAAAAAAATGTTAAGCGAATGAATCTTTTTTCGGTTGCTGGGATTAAAAAAGGAGGCATCACTTTTAAACAGATGGGGTTGATTGGCTCCAATTACAAACAGATCGCCAGATTGAAAGTTGTGCATTGTGTTACTTACTATCAAAGTCCCTTCACCATTTATTACCCAGGTTATCTGTATTTCTTTATGGCGGTGTAAATGAGGGTAAAAATAGGGCAAACGGTCCTCCTGCAGGTGAATTGAGTTATCGATTTTTACAGGAAGTGTAAACTGTATAACCTTCATGGAAACAATAATACACTATTTTTTTTGCCTAAAATTTGTTATGTTAATATTTGTTAATAATATGGGAAGAACCGCATATTGTGTGATGTAGCCCGGAATTATAAATGGTTCAAAATAACCTTGCCTGGCGGGTTATCAACTCATATCTACACGTTTTTCAAATCACCTATACCTGTTAATTCATGTTCAATAGTTTTCAAAAAGAAAATTTTTTCTTTAGGAGAGGCATTTTTATAAATTTGGAAGGTGCTTACCGACTTGTCAACTGCCCTATTGATTTCATCGTGGGTGGCTAAGTAAAACTGTTGCGAAGCCAATTTTTTTTACCGTGCTAAATGCCTGTATGGTTTGATTGCCCTTGCGTGAAGCTGTTTGTCCAATAAGGTTATAACCTTGTAACATGATTAAATATTGATCAGATTTTATAATTATCCAGATTGGGTCTTGTGGCTATTGCATTTTCAATAATGGATAAGACTGACATTCTTTCTTCGCCGATGAGGGGTAACCTTGGAGGGCGTACATATTCGGAACCGATCCCATTTTGCCTGGCGGCAAGTTTGATGTATTGTACGAATTTAGGATGGATATCCAGTTCCAGTAACGGGAAAAACCATCGGTAAATTTCACGTGCCCCAAGATAATCGCCTGCAGTTATCAACTTGTAAATGGCGACTGTCTCAGCCGGAAATGCATCCACCAGGCCCCCTACCCAGCCATCAGCGCCCAAAACCAGTTCTTCCAGGGCAAGCGTATCCACTCCGCAAAGAATTTTGAAACGGTCACCAAAGGCATTTTTCATGTTTGTTAAATTGGCCAGGAGCCTTGTGGACTCTTTTACAGCCTGAATAGAAGGCACCTCCACCAGTTCTTCAAACATTTGTAACGTTACCTCAATTTTATAATCATACGGATTATTATAAATCATTATTGGCAGAGGTGTGGCCTTAGCCACTTGTTTGAAATAGGTAATAGTTTCTGTTTTGTCTGCTTTATAACGCATAGGGGGTAAAAGCATCAAACCATCTGCTCCGTTTTCATTTGCGTCCCTCGCTGATTCGAGTGCACCCCTGGTGGATTGCTCTGCAATGTTCATGATCACGGGTACCGGCCTTTTCATAACTTCTTTACTTATTTTTAGAAGTTCCCACTTTTCGTTGTTTGTTAATGTACTTGCCTCACCCAGCGAACCACCAATTATAATTCCATCGATGCCGGCATCAAGCTGTACATTCAGGTTTAATGTAAACATTTCGCGATCTAAAAAATTATCAGCCGTAAACGGAGTAAGCAACGCCGCGTATATTCCTTGCCAATTTACTATCATGTTAAAATTTAATTTTGAACTGAAAAACAAAAGTATTCTATTATTAAAAGAATGGTTTAGTGCAAACTGTCCGTTTATTTACAGATATTAACCCAGATGAGATATGATATAGCTTTTAAATAATCTGTTTTTGTGGCTGATAGAGTTTAAAAAAATATCGAAAAAAATTACATTGCATATTTTGCAATGGCGAATTTGCAAACAGTTATCGTTTTAGTTTAACCATCATTTGGTCGTTTATTTGACGTCTTTCATCCATTTTTTGAGAACCGGAACAAAAATCCACAAAAATATGCCCGTTGCACCAGACCATAAGAAAATTCTAAAGAGAATATTTTCATAATAAGGCATAGAAGCAATGGCAATATTTTGAACAGATGCCGGTACACTCATCATTGCTCCAATTCTACTTGCCAAGTATTCGCCTATAGCTGTCGCGAAAAACCAGATACCCATCATTAACGAAACAATTTTACCGGGAGCCAGTTTGGTAATCATTGACAAACCAATTGGAGAGATACAAAGTTCACCTGAAATAATAAAGAAATAACCTGCAACCAAAGACCATAAAGGAATCAACCCATCAGCAGCATTCCATTTACAGGCAAGCCAAAAAACAAAAAACCCTGCAGCCATAAGCATAAATGAAATCGCAAATTTCAATGGTGTTGTGGGCTCTTTTCCTCTTTTATTTAACCAGGGCCAAAGCTGTGTAAAGAAAAAACTTAAGATAATTACCCAGGCGGGGGGCAAAAAATTATTGACAGATAGAGGGGGCAAATTGTATCCCATAAAATTCATATCAACGTTTCGGATAGCAAATAAATTCAACGACCCGGCATTTTGTTCATAAAATGCCCAAAACAAAATAGAAAAGATAATCATTACTAACGCTGCAAACAATTTAAGCCGATCTTCTTTATCCATTTTCAATGCTATGATTATTATATAAGCAAGACAAATAAAACCAAGCCCAAACATGATATACTCCATTAAGGTATATGTATTAAACACAGCAACAATTAAGGGCACCGTTGCAAGTACCCCCCCATAAATTATAAATTCATTACTTATAAATCCCAACACCTTTTTATTTAATACTTCGGGATCAGGCGGTAATCCTTTCCCGTTTAATTTTTTTTTGCCTATGTAAAAAACAAATAATCCAAGTATCATAAAAATTCCCGCTAACCCAAATCCATAGTGCCAGTTGATCCTTTGACCCACATAGCCACATAACAAACCACCGAGGGCTGCCCCGGCGTTTATTCCAAGATAAAAAAGGGAAAAACCGCTATCTTTTCCCGGATCGTTTTTGGCATATAAAGTGCCGACAAGGCTTGAAATATTTGGCTTAAAAAACCCATTCCCACAAATGATGAAAGCCATCCCATAAAAAAAACTCCATTCCTTTGGCAAAGCCAAAATGAAATGACCAATTGCCATTAAAATGCCACCAAACATAATAGATCTGCGATAGCCAAGGAACCGGTCTGCAATTACCCCCCCGAACATTGGCATGGTATAAACTAATGCAGTGTAGGAGCCAAATATAGCATAGCCCTTAGGTTCGTCAAATTTCAACTGGGTAACCATATAAGCAAGCAACAGAGCTTTCATCCCGTAAAATGAAAATCTTTCCCACATTTCAGAGAAAAATAACATGTAGAGTTGCTTCGGATGCCTGACCATTACTTTTGATGCAGTTGCTGGAATCATAAATAATTTTATCAATTAGCGGTAATACCGATCCAAAAAGAGCAGTGATTAATCTTTCTGGAATGCAAGGGTGCTGAATCCTCCGCGACCTTGCACTGTAACGATAAAATACCGTTCCTGGTTTAAAGTCCTCTAAACCGCAAATATTACTGCCATTCCAATAAACGATCTGTATTTCCTTTTTTTCAACAAATGATTGATGCTAACTTGTAATAATCCGGTTAACTCAATTTTCCAGCTGTAGTTTCCAAATCAAAACTATGAGTACAAAGCCAAATACGAATTGCATAAATTGTTGCGTTATAAACTGATTTTACCCTTTTATTGAAATTTTCCGGGTTGTAAACCTCAAAATTTTATTGGCGGTCATTAGTAAAGATTTTAATAAAGAACTTACTGGTAACTGGCCAAGTGATAAATTGATATAATTATTTGACTATAAACCAACTCTAATTTTCTGTCCAGATAAACATTTCAATCGTTGTAAACTCTTTAGTAAACAATACCCTTCAACAGTCTTAAGTCTATTACCATTGTATTGGAAGCATAATAGCCAATACAGTGGAGATTCTTTCATTCAAAACTCAAACAAGCCCTAATTTAATTCATACCTTCAAACTATGAAAAAATCAGCGCTAATTTTATTCTTATCTTTCTGCAACTACGCTCATGCTTTTGACAACACTCATCAGCAAAAAACATATCAGCATCAAAAAACTAAAATCTTTAAGCCACCATTTCAGGGTAAAAGACGTTTTTGTTCAGAAGAAAGCAATCAGGTTTATATCGTTGAAATAAAGAGAAACAATGTTGTAATCTCTTATGAAAAAATTAAAATTAAAGGTGTTTATAAAAATGGATTACTATTTACCAACGATCCGGAAGAAATAGAATACCGGCATAATGCGGGGAAATATAATTATGGAAAATATTATGTTATAGGTGAAGATTATTTTAGCATCTTAAATCCGGAAAACGGCGAGTATTTTTATCATCAACCATGCAAAAAATAATTAAGGAGGACAACGGGCGGGATTATGTCGAATGAAAAAATTGGGGAAAGAATAACTATGAAATGGATAACAAGAGAACGACCAAAGATTGACAGAATAGCTTGCCCGTGGCTGATTAAAAAATTTGTTGATGACAATGCTGAATTTATTTACGTTCCCTTTAATCAGGTTATTGACAAAGCAAAAGAATTAAACGCCATTCCGTTTGATATACCTGATGTTGAGTTTACGCATTATAAAGACCAATGCACCTTTGACTATATCGTAAAAAAGTATGAAATAAATGACCCTGCAGTTTCAATTATGGCGGTTATTGTTCGAGGTGCAGATACAGACCGGCATGACGTTGCAAAACAATCAGCAGGGCTTTGGGCAATGTCAGCGGGGTTGGCATATAATATAAAAGATGATTATGAATTACTTGAAAAAGGTATGATGATTTATGATGCCTTATATAGCTGGGCAGCGTATTTGCAAAAAGAAAAACACACTCAAAATCCTGTTGATCATTTATTCATTGATGTTTTTAATAAATTTATTAAACAAAAAAATACGCAAAAGAAAACACCAGATTGGGTAAAAGAATTAAAAGAAATAATACAAGACCAGATTGATACTAATTTAAACCTTACTGAAATTTCAAAAAGCCTTGACATTAATCCTTCTTACTTATCAAGAGAATTTTCAAAGCATTTCAATAATCTTTCTTTTGGCGAATACATAAGAAAGCTGCGTATTGAAAAAGCGATTCAATTGATGAAATTAAATCTATATTCGCTTACCGAAATAGCTTATCTCACCGGCTTTTCTGACCAAAGTCATTTTACCAGAATATTCAAACAACATACTGGAAAAAATCCTTCTTTATACAAAAAAGATCTGCTAAAAAGTAAACCAGATACAAAAGGTAAATAACATACAATTTCCAATGTTAAGCTATCGATAGTTTTGCTTTTATAAAGAAAGCAAAGCTCATTAGATGAATACAGATACGGCACCATATTCTTTACGACAACTCTCTTTCTATTTCCTGAAATTGGGTTCAACAGGCTTTGGCGGCCCTGTTGCTTTGGTTGGCTATATGCGCAAAGATTTAGTTGAAAATCGCAAATGGATTTCAGAGGAAGATTACAAACAAGGTTTGGCATTGGCTCAATTAGCGCCCGGGCCGCTGGCTGCACAATTGGGAATCTATCTGGGCTTTGTTCATTACGGCATTATTGGTGCAACATTAGCCGGACTTGCTTTTGTATTGCCATCATTTATTATGGTTGTATTGTTAGGAATGGCTTATAAATTATATGGTGGACTGTTTTGGATGCAAGCGGTTTTTTATGGCGTGGGAGCTGCGGTTATCGGAATTATTGCAAACAGTTCTTACAAGCTCACAACAAAATCAATTGGCAAATTCAGCCTTCAATCCTATAAACAAAACTGGTTACTTTGGTTATTTCTTATTGCAGCCGCAGCCATTACTTTTTTTACACAACAAGAACAGGTTTTACTATTTGTTGCAGCAGGGCTATTGTATATGTTTATAAAAGCACCGCTAAAATGGTTTACCAATAAAACTGCTAATTCATTTATTCTTTTACAAATCGGTTTTTGGAATTACGAAAGTTCAACCCTTACAAAAATTGCAATATTTTTTACCAAAGCAGGGGCATTTGTTTTTGGAAGCGGGTTGGCAATCGTTCCTTTTTTACATGCCGGTGTGGTAACAGAAAATCATTGGTTAACAGAGCAACAATTTGTAGATGCCGTTGCAGTAGCAATGATTACGCCCGGCCCAGTGGTCATTACCGTCGGTTTTATTGGTTATTTGGTAGCTGGTTTTCCGGGAGCTTCAGTTGCGGCATTAGCAACTTTTTTACCTTGCTATTTATTTACAGTTATTCCTGCCCCACATTTTAAAAGAATTGCAAAGCATCAAAGCATCAAAGCATTTGTTGACGGAATTACTGCAGCGGTTGTCGGCGCGTTAGTTGGTGCAGTTATTGTTATTGCCGCAAAAGGTATTTTAGATATGCCAACTACTTTGATTGCAGTTGGAACAGTTATTGTTTTGATTTTTGGAAAGAAGGTACAAGAACCGTATATCATTTTGGTCGCAGCAATAACCGGATTAATTTTAAAAACACTATTATGAAATGGATAACAAGAGAGCGACCAAAAATTGACCGCATCGCTTGCCCTTGGCTGATTAATAATTTCGTTGACAGGGATGCTGAATTTATTTATGTACCAACTGATCAAGTGCTGACAAAAGCGAAAGAGTTGGATGCAATTCCCTATGACATTCCTAAAGTTGAGTATTCCCATCAGGGAGAGTTTTGCACTTTTGAAACCATCATTAAAAAACATAATCTTACTGATCCTGCATTACATCAAATTGCAGTTATTGTTCGCGGAGCAGACACAGACCGTTTTGATTTAGCAGAACAGGCAGCGGGACTTTGGGCAATATCGGCAGGGCTTTCTTACAACATAAAAGACGATCAGGAAATGTTGAAAGTAGGAATGAAAATTTATGATGCTCTTTACAGTTGGGCAAAATATGTTTCTGATGAACGACACACGTGGAATCCTAATCTCAAAGTTTAATGAAAGGAAAATTATTTTCAATTCCATTTTATGTTTTGTGCTTTTGTCTTTGCGAGTGCAACGCACAACCACAAAACAATTCTTTGAAATTAATTGGTTCAATCTTTTTACCCAAAGTAAGCGGAAGAATTGACCATTTAAGTTACGACAGCAAGGATCAAAAGCTTTTCATTGCTGCATTAAGAAACAACACAGTTGGAGTTGTTGATTTGAAAAACAAAAAAGTAATTCACTCGATAAAAAATCTGGATGAGCCGCAGGGAGTTGTCATCATTCCCGAAAGCAATTCGCTTTTTATTGCCAATGGTGCTAATGGTGAATGCGATATTTTCAAAACAGATTCATTTCAAAAAACCAACACCATTAAATTACCAGACGTTGCAGATAATGTTCGTTACAATGAAGCTGCGAAAAGAATTTACGCAGGTTATGGCAATGGAGGCATTGCAATTATTGACGCAACTACTTTCAAACTTGTTAATGAAATAAAACTTTCAGGACATCCTGAATCTTTTCAAATTGATAAGTCAGCCGAAAAAATTTACGTAAGTGTTCCCGATGAAAATCAAATAGAAGTTATTGATTTGGAAAAAAATCTTGTTATTGATAAATGGAAAATGCATGATTCAGCTTCAAATTTTCCAATGGCTTTAGATGAAGCAAACCACCGCTTGTTTGTTGGTTGCAGGCATCCTGCAAAACTTTTAATTATTAACACACAAACAGGAAAGACTATTTCAACTTTTTCTATTGACAGTGATGTTGATGATCTTTTTTATAACCGCACAAACAAAGAAATTTATTTAAGTTGTGGAGAAGGTTACATTGACGTTTTCAAACAGGCTGATGCCAATACTTACACTACAAATGGAAAGGTTTCTACACATTCAGGCGCAAGAACTTCACTACTCCTTCCCGAACTGAATCAACTAATCGTAGCTTCGCCTTCGGGTTTTAACAGTACTGCTTCATTATTAATTTACGATATTAAATAAAAACACTATGAAAAAGATACTCGCTTCTGCTTTAGCTATAACAACAGCTATGTGCAGTTTTGCACAAACAGATAGCACAGCACTCAATAATATATTTGGTAAAAAAGGTTCAGTTCAGGGAAACGTTTACAAGATTACTTATCCACGCTCTGATTTAAAAGTAAAGGTTGACGATTTCTCCGTTGCACCGGGACTTGCACTTGGCTCGTGGATAGGCATTATAAAAATGGGAAATGAATCTATGATGATGGGTGACCTTGTATTACTTGATTCTGAAGTTCCAAAAGTTATTACAAAGCTGATGCAAGAAAATCTTGAGATCACAGCTATACACAATCATCTCATTAATGAAACACCTGCCATAAAATATATTCATTTTCATGGAAGTGGAGACGCACTACAACTTGCAGAAAAAATAAAATCGGTTCTTGCAGTAACTGCAACACCCCTTACACCGCTGCAACGCAAATACAAAGCGACTAATATCGATTGGAGTAAAGTAACAGCTGTACTCGGCACAACGGGAAAACAAAACGGGATGTTATTGCAATATAGTTTTCCCCGCAATGAAAAGCTTACCGAAAGCGGAATGGAAATGCCACCATCAATGGGTATGGCAACTGCAATCAATTTTCAAATGGATGGTAACCGCGCTGCAATAACGGGGGATTTTGTTTTGATGCCCGATGAAGTAAACCCTGTTATAAAAGCACTTACTGAAAATGGTATAATGCCAACAGCGATACACAGCCACATGCTGCATGATGAACCTCGTTTGTTTATGATGCATTTTTGGGCAGTAGGCGAACCCGAAAAACTCGCAACAGGATTAAAAGCAGCGTTAGATAAAACAAATTCCAAAAAATAATAGTTAGTATAATTTCTATATTAAACAATTCGACTTCCCTAAACCTATAAGTTGAAAACCATGCTGCTTAGATCAGGATCATTTTCTGCCTATCGGAAATAATTGTACATCGAGCGCCGCCTGTGTGCGTTCATGCTCCTCTAATTACACGAAATTTTATTTAAAAATTCTTTGCAAATACTCAAGTCCTTTCCAATGTATGAAATATGATTGTCAGGACGCAATAGGATATAAAAATTTTCTTCCTGCCCAAACAAAGAGACAGGGATTTCTTTAAAATCTTTTGCAATTATTTTAAATTTCATATCTCTGGTTTGATTGCTGCAATCTTTATTATTATAACCGAAGAATATAATTTTGAATGCCGGTTCGCATATACATGCAAATATTGATTGGTTATATGGCTGTACAAGAAGATATTACCGAAAAGAAAATAGCAGAAAAGAAATTGCTTGATGCTGAATTACAGTACCGCACTCTTTTT
>Ga0207695_10001003_pt1 | contig 49974 bp, 42 predicted proteins | sample KBSC54metaG_FD_184354 | JGI IMG/M metagenome (GOLD analysis project Ga0207695, IMG submission 184354) | Corn rhizosphere microbial communities from Kellogg Biological Station, Michigan, USA - KBS C5-4 metaG (SPAdes) (version 2) | ecosystem: Host-associated > Plants > Roots > Rhizosphere > Soil...
AGCGTTGTGCATATCAAGTTGATGGAAAACAGTTTGGCGGCCCAGGGCACCACATCCCCCCATGGTATGGCGTCCTCGACCGGCACGGAGCAGCACCAGTAAAGGTGTTGCGTAGCCACCCCCCTGAGGCTCCCTTCCGCGCCGACGGCTACCCCGCCGTAGGCCGCCAATAGAGCTCTCGCAACACGAGAGAACCAAGGCAACTTGGCCCCCGTTAATAACGGGGGCCGTTTTTTTTCTGCCGACAGCTACAGCTCTGCACCCCAGATCCTGGACTCCCCTGGATTCCCCAAGACGGCACTCCCGCCAGCCCCCCCCGGGCCCCCCCATTTTTTGCATCATCCTCTCTCGCAAGAGATTATCTGCAGATTGGTTCCTATGACGTTTTGCAGGCTGCTGAAGTGCCACGAGTGTTGCAGGAGTTCATTGTCGCGCAAATCTATGCGACAGGATGCAAACGGGAGGAGAGTGGAAAGTAGTAGCCAGGCTGGGTTTGCAACAGAAGAAGCGGCTAGTCGCTTGACGCACGCCCTGGTGAGCCAAGCCGAATGTGTGGTCGTGCAGGAGACATTTTCCGGCTGACAACGAGACAGATGGCTGGTAATGTATCCCGCAACAGTCCCCGGATCAAATCATTCATCGAGAAACTCAAGAGACTCGAGAGCGACGGAGGAGGTCAGTTGTGTGGTCAGTACTCATTACCGGAACAAGCAAGGGAATCGGATATGAAACGGCGCTGATGTTCGGGCGCGCGGGTCATAAGGTGTTTGCCACGATGCGCAATCCCGCGCAGTCGGACTTAAGCGAGGTAGCAGCGAAGGAGAAGCTGCCGATTGCGGTCTCGGTGATGGATGTGGATTCAGACGAGTCGGTGCGGGCCGGGATCAGCAAGATCCTCGCGGAACACGGCCCGATTGATGTGCTGGTGAACAATGCGGGAGTTGAGGCCTTTGGGGCAGTGGAAGAGCTTCCGCTGGCAGTTTTCCGCTCGACGATGGAAACGAACTACTTCGGCTGCATCCGGACCATCCAGGCCGTAGTCGGACAAATGCGAGAGCGGCACAGGGGCTGCATCGTGAACATTTCGTCGGTAGCTGGACGACTGGCGAGCCCGCCGTTGACACCGTATATGGCCTCGAAGTGGGCGCTGGAAGCGCTGAGCGAGGGGCTGGCGGGCGAGTTAAAGAACTTCAACGTGCGTGTGGCGATCGTGGAGCCAGGCATCATCGATACGTCGATGGCGCGGCGGATTGGAGCACCACCCGAAGGCTCTCCCTATGCGCAGACGGAGCGTTTTGCCAACCTGTTCATGGCATCACTCGCAAATCCCGTGCCGCCGGCGATTGTTGCGCGGAAGGTGCTGGAGATTCTGGACAGCGGGACTTGGCAGCTTCGACATCCCGTTGGGCCGGATGCCGAGGCGTTCATTGGCTGGCGCAAGTCGATGACCGACGAGGAGTGGGCAGACCTGTATTCGGCTGATGCCGATACGTGGTACACGCGGATCCTGCATGACTTCGGGCTTGATACGCGCCCCAAGACTGTTGCGGCTGATTAGCGGTCCTGTGTGGGTCAGCCGTTTTCGACCCGAGTTTTTATATCAGCCCAGGCCGCTTCGATCAAACTGGTAAGGGCGGCACTGGATGCGGTCGTCTCCAGAGTTAGTTTCACGTGGCGCATTCGCTTGCCAGAGCCTTGCAGCAGGCGATCGGGGTCGGGCAGGGATGCGCCGTGGAAGAAACCGACGTTGACGTGCCCCGTGAAGACGTTGACGTAGGCAAAGGCGGCATCGCCGAGACACGCGGTCGGGCAGCCGTCGTGGATGAGCTCGCGAACTTCGTCGCCGCAATTGCGTATGATCTGAAACCAATTTTGGGCAATAGCTCTCAGCGGGCCTGGGTGTTGTCGAAACCAGGCATCGATTGCGGGGTCGCGGGGGACTGCACCGTGTCGGGTTGCATTTTGACTCCTGCTGACGTGCCGACGCGGACGGCAACATCGGTTCTGCAAGGTAGATATTACTGCTCGTGGAATGGAGGCAGGCGCAAGAAGCTTAACCTCGCTCTCCTGAGTGGCCAGCCCCCGCAATCGCAAGACACATGAGGTCAATCGTCCCAGCGGCCTTTGCGGCTGGAACAGGAACTACAACGAATAGGTACGAAGCCGATTCCACCGGAATCTTCGAACTGGAGCAGGATCAGGCGCATTCTGCGCGGGATATCGCGTTGAAGTGAGAAATGGGCCTGCAATGAGGTTTAGGAGAACGTGGAGCATGATCTTGAGAGGGTTTCAATTCTCCGGTCGTTTGCGACCTCATCGTGCGGCAAGATAGTATCTTCTTACCGCTGGCACGATCTCGCTGACGTATCTTGTCGCTATCCTGAACAAAATTCTTCGAGACATCAGCAGACCGGGCGGTCCCTACCAACATGAAAATTCACGAGTATCAGGCAAAAGAGATCCTGGCGAAGTATGGCGTGGCCGTGCCGAAGGGTGAAATGGCCAACACGCCTGAAGAGGCTGCTGCTGTGGCGCGCAAACTGTTCACAGAGGGCGCGAGCGGCGTGGTGGTCAAGGCACAGATCCACGCTGGCGGGCGTGGCAAGGGCGGCGGTGTCAAGGTGGCGCGCAGCCGCGAAGAAGCCGACGAGCATGTAAAGAACATTCTCGGTATGCAACTGATCACCCATCAGACCGGCCCCCAGGGACAAAAAGTTCAACGTCTGTTGATCGAAGAGACCGCCGCAATCGATCGCGAACTCTATCTCGGCATTGTGCTCGATCGCGCGGCGGGCAAGCTGGTGTTTATGGCGTCGCAGGCCGGCGGCATGGAGATCGAAGAAGTGGCGGCAAAGACGCCTGAAGCTATCTATAAAGAGGCGATCGATCCGGCGGTCGGCTTCAGCGCATGGCAGGCCCGTAAACTTGCGTTCGCGCTGGGATTGAAGCCGACGCAGATCAACCAGGCGGTTGTGTTTCTGCAGAGCCTCTACAAGGCGTTCATCGACACGGATGCCTCGCTGGTCGAAATTAATCCGTTCATCACCACGAAGGACGATAAGCTGTTCGCGTTGGATGCCAAGATCACCTTCGACGACAACGCCCTCTTTCGCCATCCCGACATCAAGGCATTGCGCGACGTCGCCGAAGAGGATCCGCTGGAAGTAGAGGCCAGTAAATACGCGCTGAACTACATCAAGCTCGATGGCACCATCGCGTGCATGGTGAACGGAGCCGGCCTGGCCATGGCAACGATGGACATCATCCAGTATGCCGGCGGCTCGCCCGCCAACTTCCTCGATGTGGGTGGCGGCGCAACCCAGGAACAGATCGAGCACGCTTTTGAGATTCTGCTTTCGGATGCGAATGTGAAGGCAATCTTCATCAATATCTTCGGCGGCATCCTCCGCGTCGATCGACTTGCAACCGGCGTTGTAGCCGCGGCGAAGAAGCTCAATGTCAAAGTGCCGATCGTGCTGCGGCTCGAAGGCACGAACGTGGAGGAAGGCCGGCGAATTCTTAAGGAATCCGGTCTGAACTTCCAGGTAGGCGCAACGATGAAAGAGGGCGCCGAGTTGGTGGTTTCTGCCGCGAAGGGGGTCAAGTAATGTCAGTGCTGGTCGATAATGATACGCGCCTCATCGTGCAAGGCATCACGGGCAAGGAAGGCACCTTTCATGCCCTTGGCTGCGCGGAGTATGGCACCAAGGTTGTGGGCGGGGTCACTCCAGGTAAAGGGGGAACCACGCATGAAGGCTGGCCGGTTTTTAATACCGTGGCTGATGCCGTAACGCAAACCGGCGCCAACGCGACCATGATTTTCGTTCCCCCGCCGTTTGCGGCTGATGCCATTCTCGAAGCTGAAGATGCGGGTATCCCCCTGATCGTATGCATTACCGAGGGTATTCCGACGCTCGATATGGTGAAAGTCTGGGCGAAGCTCAAGAGCTCCAGGTCGCGCCTCATCGGGCCCAACTGCCCGGGCGTGATCTCACCGGGTAAGGCGAAGATCGGCATCATGCCGGGACGCATTCACAAAGAAGGTAAAGTCGGCATCGTGTCGCGCTCGGGGACGTTGACTTACGAGGCCGTGCATCAGCTCACGCAGCGCGGCATCGGGCAGTCGACGGCAATCGGCATAGGCGGAGATCCGATCATCGGCACCACACACATTGACGCGTTGAAGCTGCTGAATGACGATCCGGACACCGAGGCGATCATCATGATCGGCGAGATCGGCGGCACCAACGAAGAGGCTGCGGCCGCATTCGTGAAAGAGCACGTGAAAAAGCCGGTAGTCGGATTCATCGCTGGACAGACAGCTCCTCCCGGACGCCGCATGGGTCACGCGGGTGCAATCATCTCCGGTGGGCAGGGAACTGCCGGGGACAAGATGAAAGCGATGCGCGAAGCAGGAATTCACGTAGTGGTTTCGCCGGCCGAGATTGGCGAGACGCTGGCGAAGGTGATCGGCAAGTGAAACAGCTCTTGAGTTCGCCCCGCTAGCTCAATTGGCAGAAACACACAAAAGCCCACCGCGAGGTGGGCTTGCCTGTTCACCAAGCCGCAAGACAACCTTGGCGGAGAATCAGCATGAAGAAAGCGAAGGATTCAGTCGAACGCGCCGAGCATTTCGCCGGCCGCCTCGGGATTCGTTTGCCCATCTTGCTGGCGCCGATGGCCGGAGCGTGTCCCGTCTCTTTATCGGCTGCAATCGCCAATGCTGGAGGAATGGGCGCATGTGGTGCGCTGCTGATGAAGCCGGAAGACATCGCGGCATGGTGCTCCGATTTTCGGTCGCAGAGTCAGGGTCAGTTTCAGATCAATCTCTGGATCCCCGGCCCTGAGCCAAAGCGTGATCCGGAGTTGGAAGGGCGGCAGCGAGCGTTTCTCGCTCAGTGGGGGCCAGAGGTTCCGGTGAGCGCCGCTGAAGGCGTACTGCCTGACTTCGACGCGCAGTGCGAGGCGATGCTCGAAGTGCGACCGAGAGCAATCTCCTCCATCATGGGCCTCTACGCGGCAGACTTCGTTCGAGAGATGAACGCGCGCGGAATTCTCTGGTTTGCCACTGCAACTACGGTCGCCGAAGCCAAAGCGGCCGAAGCCGCTGGAGCCGACGCAATCGTCGCGCAGGGTGGGGAAGCCGGCGGGCATCGTGGCGCATTCGATGTAGACGGCGCTGTACAGAGGATGGTCGGCCTCTTCTCTTTGCTGCCGCAGATCGCAGACGCGGTGACCATCCCGGTGATCGCCACAGGAGGAATCGCAGATGCGCGGGGCGTGGCGGCAGCGCTCATTCTGGGTGCGAGCGCCGCGATGATCGGAACAGGTTTCCTACGCTGCCCGGAGGCAAAAATCAATGCTGCCTGGGCAGATGCGCTCGCCAAAACCGAAGCCGACGACACAATGATCACCAGCGCATTCACCGGTCGTCCCGGTCGGGCTGTCGCGAATGCATATGCGCGTTCGTCGGCTTGCATTGACGCGCCGCAACCGGCGCCGTATCCCCTGCAACGCGGACTCACGCGGGCAATGCGCGAGGCTGCTTCAAGAGAGGGCAAAGCCGATCGTATGCAGATGTGGGCAGGGCAATCGGCCCGGTTGGCGCAGGCCGAACCGGCCGAAAGATTTGCGACGCGGCTTTGGGAAGAAACGCTGGGCATACTCCGCCCATAAAAAACTTCGGCCGGGCAGTATCGAAGTACTTACTCGACGAGTGCGAATGAGGCCGGTATGAGGCTAATCCCAGGCGGGCGCCAGCCCCCGCCCCGCCCGATGGACGGCCACTCCTCACCAGATCCGGCACGGCTTGGCGCTCACCATCTTGTCACCTGCCTTGCAGTTGAAACTCTTCGCAAACTCCGGCAGATCCTGCAGCACCGAATTTGTTCGATATTCATCCGGCGCGTGCGGATCTGTTTGCGCCTGGCTCCGAAGCTGCTCAGGACGCGTCTGCGTGCACCACTGCTGGGCGTAGGCAATCCAGAAGCGCTGCTCGGGCGTGTAGCCGTCCATCATCGCGTTCATGTCGAGATGTTCAGCCTGAGCCTTGTCCTGCCAGGCAAGCCACGCCAGCCACAAGCCGCCTAGATCAGCGAGGTTCTCTCCCAGAGTGAGCTTGCCGTTCAAATGCACACCGGGGACAGCTTCGATCGCGTCATATTGATCCACCATGCATTGTGCCTTCTCTTTGAACTTGGCCTCGTCGTCCTTGGTCCACCAGTCCTTCAGGTTGCCATCCTCATCAAACTGACGGCCCTCATCGTCGAAGCCGTGCGTCAGCTCGTGCCCGATGGTGGAGCCCATATCACCGTAATTGGCCGCATCGTCTTCCTTGCCGCTGAAAAAGGGCGGCTGGAAGTATCCGGCTGGGAAATTCACGTTGTTCTGCTGCGGCTCGTAGTAGGCGTTCACCGTTGGCGGAGACATCGTCCACTCGCCCTTATCAACTGGCTTGCCGATCTTGGCCAGTTCGCGATTGAAATTAAACTGACGCACGCGCTCCAGGTTCCCTAGCGCATCTCCTCGCACAATCACCAGTTTCGAGTAATCCCGCCATTTTTCGGGATACCCGATCTTGTTCATCACCGTCTTCAGCTTCTCCTTTGCCTGCATCTTCGTAGCAGGGCTCATCCAGTCGAGTGAATCGACGTCCTTGCTCATCGCCTGTTCGATGGCTAACGTCATATCGAGTGCGTGCTGTTTCTCCTCCGGCGGAAAGTACTTCGCAACGTATACCTGCCCGAGCGCCTCGCCCATCTCACGATCGACTCGGCTCGTGCAGCGCTTCCAGCGGTCCTGCTGTTTTTCTGCGCCATTGAGGATATGCGCGTAGAAGTTCCACGATTCCGTCTCAAACGCTTCGGGCATACTGGTGCCCGCAAAGGCGTGCAGAAGGTGCCAGCGCAGATATATGCGAATCTGATCGATGGGAGTGGTAGCGATCAGATTATCGAATTCAGCCATATACTTCGGTTCGCTCTCGTTCGCCTTGCCTGATGACGGCGCATGAGCTGCTGCAACGTAATCGGCAAGCTTGAAATGCGTCAATCCTTTTGACAGCGCCGCTACATTCGTCGGATGGTTCAGATTCTGCGGATCTCGTTGTTCCGTAATGGTCAAAGATGCTTTCGCCAGACGAGTTTCGATTGCCATCACGGTGTCCGCGTCTTTGGAGGCCTGTGCTTCGGGCTCGCCGGCGAGGACGAACATCTTGCGGACGTGCTCCACGTACTGCTTGCGCTGTTCGGCGGATTTCGGGTCTGTGCGGAAGTAGTAGTCGCGCTCGGGGAGTCCCAGACCGCCTGAGTTGTAGAACGAGATGACCTGGTTAGCGTCGCTGTAGTCCTGGTTGGCGCTGAAGTCGAAGAAGGCATCTGCGCCGATGGTGTGCAAATGAGCCAGCAGTACAGGCAACTCATCGGACCGGCGAAGGGCTGCGATGCGGTCCAGCTCTGGCTGGATGGGTATAAGACCAAGCTTGTTGATCGCCGCTGTGTCCATGCAACTGGCGTACTCATCGCCAATCTTCTGCTCATCGGGGGTGCGATCTGCATCCTGCTTCGAGGCTTGTTCAAGAATCTCCTTCAGATGCAGCCGATTCAGCTCGAACAGCTCGGTGAACCGGCCGTAAGCTGCCTGATCTGCGGGAAGCGGGTTGCGCTTGAACCAGTTGTTGCAGCTAAATCGATAAAAGTTTTCACACGGATTCACGGAGGCATCGACCAGCGAGGAGTCGAATACTCGAAGCTCATGCGCCGTCTGGGCTGATTCGTTGCGCGACTGACTTAGAGCAGTTGTTGCGGCGAGAACAAGAAAAACAACAAGCCGGAAAGGCTGGAGTACTGCGGGTAGGCGATGCATTCCGAAACTTTACCAGACCAGCGTAGGCGGCCGCCGTGAGAAGTGACAAGTACAATGGTGGATGGGACTAGTTCAATTTTGAGGAGTTATTGAGTGGCGCAACGCACTTTCAGCATCATCAAGCCGGACGCGGTGAAGAATGGTCACGCGGCGGCAATCCTGGCAGAAATTGAGAAAGCCGGATTCAAGATCATCACCATCCGTAAGCAATCCATTGCGAAGGAGCAGGCGCAGGGCTTCTACTATGTCCATAAGGAGCGGCCTTTCTTTGGCGATCTTTGCGATTTCATGTCTTCCGGACCGATCTTCCTCATGGTTCTCGAGAAGGATAACGCCATCGCCGATCTGCGCAAGTTGATGGGCGCCACCAATCCAGCCAATGCGGAAGAAGGCACGATTCGCAAAAAATACGCTGAGTCGATCCAGGCAAATGCTATTCACGGCTCGGATGGCGACGAGACCGCCAATTTCGAGATTGGCTACTGGTTCGCAGGCTATGAGCTGATCTAAGGTCAGCTCGCGTCTTTCCCCTCATTGTCCGAATAAACTGTCGATCTTCTCGCGTAAAGCCGTAACTTCCCGCTGCAGCTCCGCTACCGCGGATTCAAGCTGGGCGATGCGATCGTCATCTTGCTGCCGGGATCCTGCGTCTTGCGACTCCGCAGGCGTATTCGGAGCCATAATCGCCAGGTCCACTGGACCGCAGAGCAGGTGTGCGTAGCGCGATTCGCGTGCTCCGGGTTGTCGCGGCAACAGAGATACAAGCGGCGGTTCCCGTTCCATCAGCTTCTGGAGGCCGGTGGTGACATCGCTGATTTCGACGAATTCGTGTAAGCGCTCGGTGCGACCTCGCAACTCACCTGGAGTTTGCGGTCCGCGCAGCAATAGCACGCAAATCAGCGCAGTCTCCGCACGGCTGAAGTTAAACGCCTCGCCAAGCCAGTGTTCGTATTTTGTGACGCGACCATCGGCAGAACGCGCTCGCCCGGCAAGCTGCTTGTCTTCGAGGCTGTGAAGGGCCTGCCGCATGTCATCTTCATCGAGATTCATGACCGGCTCGCGGTTCGAGCGCTGGTTGCAGGCGTTCATCAACGCATTCATCGAGAGCGGATAATAGTCCGGAGTGGTGACTTCTTTTTCGATCAGGGCGCCAAGGATGCGGGCTTCGGCGGCGCTGAGCTTCACAGGCTCGGTAAGCATAGTTTCATTGTGCCACCCAGCCCGGTGGAGCGGAGCGGAACTGGCTTAAGAGGCGGGGTTCGTCATCCGGTTCTTTGTCAGCAGAAAATAGACAATGGGCGTTACCACCAGGCTGAGCACCATTGAGATGGTCAGTCCACCGATGACGGCGATTGCCAGCGGCTGAAGCATCTGCGAGCCCGCACCAAGTGCAAACGCCAGCGGAAGCATCCCGCAGACTGCGGCAATGGCCGTCATCACGATGGGGCGAAGCCGCCGTTGCGCCGCGTGGATCATCGCCTCGGCCGCTGGTACTCCTTCGGAGCGGAACTTCTCGTCTGCATCGAGCAGCAGAATTCCATTCTTTGCCACGATCCCGATTACCATGATCAATCCCATGAACGACGCCACATTGAACGTTGTGCGCGTAACGAGCAGCGCAAGAATAACGCCGGAGATGGAGAGCACCGAGGACGTCAGAATCGCGATCGGAGCAGGGAAGTTGCGGAACTCGACGAGCAGCACTCCGAACACCAGCGCCAGCGCCAGCATCAGCACCTTGAGCAGATCGCGGAATGATTTCTGCTGTTCCTCATATTGACCGCCGTATGTGACTCGCACTGACGATGGGAGATGGAGGTTCTGAACGGTCTCCCTGACCTTCGCCATTGCGGCGCCGAGATTCGAGCCGCGAAGTCGGCCAGTGACAACGACCATCCGCTGCAGGTTCTCCCGGCGAATTTCATTCTGGGGAGGTAACTGCTGGATTGCCGCAAGCGAACCGAGTGTCGCCGTATGGCCGGAGGCGCTGTTGAACACTGTATTCTCAATCGCATCGAGCGACTTGCGATGTTGATCACCGAGTCGTACGCGGATGGTGTAAGGACGGCCGTTCGCGATCACTGGATCGTTCGTCGGAAGGCCATCGAGAATCGAAGTTGCATCTTCGGCAACTTCTGTCGGCGTAAATCCTAGACGTGCCGCGAGGGTTGGATCGACCTGAAAGTTGGTTGCAGGACCACTAATGGTGTTTTCGATCCCGTTTTCTACATCGACCACGCCTGGGATCTTCTCTATCGCATCACCTACGCGGGGTCCGAGTTTGCTCAGGAGCGCTTCATTTTCAGAAAATATCTTGATCTGAACCGGCTCCGGAGAATTTGAAAGATCGCCGATCATGTCCTGCAGAACCTGAGGAAACTCGACGTCAAGCTCAGGCTCTGTCTTCTTGATTTCCTCATCGACGCTGGCGATCACCTCGTCGATGCCGCGGCTGCGTTTCGATTTCAGCTTGACTGTGAAGTCGCCGGTGTTTGCTTCCGTGACCGCCGCTAAGCCCATCTGCAGCCCAGTGCGCCGCGATGTGCTTTCTACCTCGGGTTGCTCCCGCAGGATGCGCTCCACATGTTGCAGCACACGGTTCGTCTCTGTCAGCGAACTACCGGCCGGCATGATGTAGTCGAGGATAAAGCCGCCTTCATCCATCTCCGGCAGCAGATCGGATCCGAGGAAACGATAACCCACATACGTTCCCGCGATGAGCAGTAAACAGGCCAGGCCGAGCCAAAGCGGCTTCGCGAGGGCCCAGTCAAGTACGCGGTGGTGGACGCGCAGCGCTCCCGAAAGCAGGCGTCCAGCTGCATGATCTTTTTGATCGTGATCTTCTTTTCGATTGCGCAACAGAACGAGACTCAGACCAGGCGTCCACGTCAGCGCCAGCATAAGCGACGTGAGCAGCGCGGCCGCCATAGTGATGGCTAATGCTCGGAAGAATGTCCCGGTGACTCCCGCAACTGAGATGAGCGGCAGGAATACGACGACAGGCGTGATTGTCGATCCGATCAGCGGAACAGTAATCTCGCTTAATGCCTTGCTTACTGCGCCGACCCGCTGCTCGCCATTGTCACGGTGCATCACGATGTTTTCGACGACCACAATGGCATCGTCAATCACCAGGCCGATTGCAGCGGCCAGGCCGCCAAGCGTCATCAAATTAAAGCTTTGCCCGATGGCCCAGAGAACAAGAATGGTGACTGCGATTGTAACTGGGATAACAAGCCCGGCGACGAGTGAAGAAGTCCAGTCGCGAAGGAACAGAAACAGGATGATGCATGCAAGAACGAGCCCGATGAGAATGGCATCGCGCACGCTCGAAATGCTGTCGCGCACCAGTTGCGACTGATCGTAGAAGGGCTCAAGTCTTGCGCCTGCCGGCAACCCTCGCCGAAGCTGCGCGATCGCCGCGCTTACCGCATCTGCCACAGCGACCGTGTTTGATGCGGGTTGGCGCGCGATCGTGAGGAGAACCGCATTCTTTCCGTTCGCCGTAACGGTGGTATAGACAGGCAGCGTGGAGGGGGCAACCGTTGCCACATCGGCAACGCGCACCGGAGCGCCACTCGGCGTAGTTTTTACAACAAGCTGTCGCAATCCCTCGGCATCGTGTACTTGCGCGCCTACCAGTCCAAGAATCAGCTGATGATTGGCTTCATACAAACCGGGTGAGTCGATGATGTTAGACGCCTGGATTGCATTGACAAGATCTGTGACTGTGACGCCGTTCGCCGCCAGCAACGGCAGGTTTGGAGTGACTCCATACTCAGGCACCTGGCCGCCTTGCACTACGACTGTACTTACGCCTTCCACTCGATTAAGAGGCGGTTTCAGCTCATATGTGGCGAGCTCCCAGAGTTGGGTTTGCGGAATCGTATCGGATGTGAGGCTGTAGCCCAGAATCGGAAAAGTGGCGAAGGTCAGGCGATTGGTGGTGATGCGTGCCGTCGCCGGAAGGTCCTTTTCCACCTTGCTTAAAGCAGCCTCAGTAAGCTGCAACTCCAGGTACATGTCCAGGTTCCACTCGAAGAACAGGCTCACTTCTGCGGAACCGCGGCTGGTGGTCGAGCGAACTGTCGCAAGCCCTGGAACGGAGTTCACCGCGTTTTCGATCGGCCGGGTGATGGTCACTTCCATCTGTTCCACCGGCATAACGCCGTTATCTATACCGATAACGATCCGCGGGAAGTTCGTCTCAGGAAATACAGAGATGGGCACCTGCAGAGCAGCGTAGAGCCCCGCAATGGTCAGTACGGCAGCGAAAAAGAAGATGGGCCGCGTAAACCGGGTCAGCCAGAATTTCTCCTCACGGGCTATCGGACGCTGGGCAGCGGTCGACATCAGTCCTTGTCGCCTCCTCTGTCCGCCCCCTGCTTATCTTCGTCCTCATCGCCTTTGCCGATCTTCACCTTCGTGCCTTTGTCGAGCCCATACGCGCCCGTGGCGATGACCATGTCACTCGCCGTGAGTCCCTGCGTGATCTGGATGTCATCTCCATCCTGGATTCCGGTCTGGACGGGTTTCTTCTGCGCTGTGCTGTCCGGTCCAACCACCATCACGGATTTCGTTCCGTCTTCTCCGGTCAGGATCGAAGAGACCGGCACCTTCAGCGCATTCTCGACAGTGCGACCGGTGATCGACACCTTCACGGGTGTGCCCACTTTCAGGTTGCCCTTCTTGTTGTCAGCCTTCAGCCAGATCTCAACTGTGGTGCTGCCCGCATCGAGCGCAGGGCTGATTAGCGCGACCTTTGCAGGGACCGGATCTGCAAGCCCTGGCACTGTGATCGTTGCTTCATCGCCAAGCTTTATCTGCTGCGCGAGGCTCTGCGCAATATGGGCTTTGGCGAGAAGTGACGAAGTATCCATCACGGTGATCAACGGCGATCCGCCCGCCGGCGTCTCGCCGGCATAGAGCGGACGATCCGTTACGACCCCATTGATTGGGCTGCGAATCTCGGTATAGCCCACCTGCGCGGCGGCCGCTTTGTATTTGCCTTCCGCTGACGTGAGCTGGCCCCGTGCCGTCTTCAGTTCGGCCTCGCGATTCACCTTCTGCATCGATTCAAGATGCTTCGATGCGGTGTCGTATGCGGCCTGCGCCTGCACCAGAGCGGCCTGCGCCGTATCGAGATCGCGGCCGGGAATCGCACCTTCGGCGAAGAGCTGCTTGCGATTGTTCACGATGCTGGTGTTCAGATCGAGATTCGCTTTAGCCTGAGCGAAGTCAGTTTCCGCTTTCTGCACATCTTCCGGAATTTGCGCCCTGGTTGCGGTTGCATAGGCTGCCTGTGCCGCTTCGTAAGCTCCCTTGTTGTCCTGCGCGCCCCCGACGAGATCCGCATTCTCGAGAACCGCGAGAAGCTGGCCCGCCTTCACCTTGGCTCCCCGCTGCACGAAGAACTTCTTCACGGGTGCGCTGATCTTCGGTTGAATGGCGGCCTGCGCAAGGGGTGCGAGAATCGCATCGCCGCTGATGTGCTCGGAAATCGCGCCCAGCTCCGGTTGTTCCGCCTGAACAGTTACCTCCGGTGCGGGAGGTTCTTCTTTCTTGCACCCGGCCAGCGTCAGCACAGCAGCCATCGCCCAGCCGAACAGAAGCTTTAAAACCAGCGGCTGGCCTGGTTTCACACGAGAGCGAGCGCATACGGAATCGTTCATTCGTTTACATCGTTCCTGTTAACGTTTGCAATTGTGCCAATGCGGTTTGATAGCGTACACGACCATCTTCGCGTGCATTCTGGGCGGAGACGTACGCTGCCTGCGCGTCGACAACTTCAAGAACGGTAGCCTCACCGCCTGTGTAGCGAAGTTTTGTTAGCCGCAGGCTCTCCGCGGCAGTAGCAACACTGGTATCGAGCGAAGCGAGTTGAGTCCGCGCAGTCTGTGCCTCCGCGTATGCCTCGTCAAGCTGAGCAATCACGCGACGCTGAGTTGCAGAGAGAGCAGTCTTCGCGGCATTTCGCGCAATAACGCTCTGCTTCACCTTATGCTCAGTGGCCAGCCAATCCCAAACCGGCAGATCCACGGTGACGCTCGCCGAGTACCCGACGTTGTTCACCCGATCAGGGCCATTGACTGCAAATTGCGGCGCATCGATTCCATAGGTGTAGTTGATCGCCAAACCCGGCAGGTATGCGCCGCGTGCGGCAAGCACGTCTGCGCTGCTCATATTGAGAGTGGCCAGTGCGCTCCTCAACTCCGCATTATTCTTTGCGGCAAGCTGGTTCACCTCTTCGCGCGAGGTAAGAGCGGCGGGTGCGGCGGAGATGTTGATCGTGTAGGGCGTGCGTGGATCAGCAAAGAGCAGCACGCCCAGTTCCAGCCGTGCCTTGTCCGCATTCAGCTTTGCATCCTCCAGTTCACGTTCGCGTTGCTGCTGTTGCAATTGAGCCTTGATGGTATCGGCATGCGCGGCTTCGCGAGCCTGCTCTCGCTGACTCGTCAGCTTTACAAACGCCGCCGCTTCATCCGCCGCCTGCTCAGCGATGCCCCGCTTCCGATCCGCGGACGAAAGCCCGTAATATATCCCCACCACGGCCGCCACAAGACCACGGCGCGCGATCTCCAGTTCAGCCGATGCAACCGCAGCTGCAGCATCTGCACGGCGAACTGCCGCGATCTGTCCCAGACCGATGTCTTCATTCACCATCGCCTGGCTGGCGTACTCGTGCACGGCATTATTGCCGATGAATTTGAACGTATTGGCGCCGATTCCTTGCCCCTGACCTCCCGGCTGCGTGTAAAGCGCCTGGTTGTGATATGTCACGGCAGGCAGCAGACCGGCGCGCGCGATGGACTTATCCAGCCCCGCGATCCGTGCATTCGCCAGCGACGCGGCGAAATTGGGCTCATTCGCCTGTGCGCGTTTCAGCGCCTCCTGCAGGCTAATGACAACAGGCGCTGCCGGCGTTCCCACTTTTTGGTCTCTCGGCGCGACGGTCTGCGCTCTCGACATCTGGCCGCCCAAAGCCAGAACCGATAGCCCGAGCAGAAGCCATGGCAGACTCGGGCCGCCGGCCGGCATAGCTCTCCATTCCTTCAGCACGGACAGAAGCATAGCGAGGGAACCTTAATTTCTCCTGAGTCTTAGATGCTACTGCACGTGGTGTGTCGAGCCGCATGAACAGGCATAAGATGTTTCTGCATGGAAACAACGCGAATTGCAGGTGTTGAAGTATCGAGAGTCGGCCTGGGTACGTGGGCCATCGGCGGGACCGAATGGGGTGCGGTCCCTGAGGACGCGGCCATCGCGACAATCCTGGGTGCGCTAGACCTCGGCATCAATCTCATCGACACAGCGCCCATTTATGGCCGAGGCCGAGCAGAGGAGCTGATCGGCGAAGCGATGCGGCAGCACGGCAGCCGCGAAGCCTTCTATATCGCCACCAAGGCCGGGCTCCAGTGGAACAGCCGCGGCGTTTACGCAAACTCGACACCGGAGCGACTGCGCCGCGAACTGGAGGAAAGCCTCCGCCGGCTAGGCACCACATACGTCGACCTCTATCAGATCCACTGGCCGGACACTGTGGCACCCATTGATGACACTGCCGCTGTGATGATGGATTTTGTGCGGGAGGGTAAGGTTCGTGCTCTTGGAGTCAGCAATTTCAGTGTTTCGCAAATGGAGGAATTCAGCGATATCGCCCCGCTGGCATCAAACCAGCCGCCATACAACATCTTCGAACGGGAGATTGATACCGACATTCTGCCGTGGTGCGCAGCCAACAATATTGCCGTCCTGACCTACAGTTCGCTCTGCCGCAGCCTGCTCGGAGGTCGTGTGCATCGTGGCATGAAGTTCGAGGACGGCGATATCCGCGCTGTCGATCCCAAGTTCCAGGAACCCCGTTTCAGTCAGTACATGACGGCCGTCGAACGGCTCACAGAGTTCGCTCGTGAACGCTTCGGCAAATCCATCATCGCACTCGCCGCGCGCTGGGTTCTCGACCGGCCCGGCGTCTCTGTCGCTTTATGGGGAGCCAAGCGCCCCGATCAACTGGATGCGGTCGCCGGTGTCATGGGCTGGAAACTCGATGTGCATGCTATTGCTGAGATTGACCGGATTGTTGCTGATTCGGTAAAGGATCCCATCGGACCGGAGTATCTCACCCCACTCGTACGCGAAGCCTGAGCCCCGCAGTTATCGGGATGAATGGGAGCGCAACCCCGGCCATCTCTGCGATACTGTTCCGTTATGCCCATTGACGACCTGCAACAGGCTGCACAGAAGATTGCGAGTTTCCTGGCCTCCCTCAACAAGCTCGGCGGGATGCGACTGAAGTATCGCATTACCGCAGGAGACGGAGCGCGCGACCCCCAGGGCCTTGAAGCTCGGGTGATCTATGTGGAACTGGGCGGACCTGATACGCCGATGCTGACGCAGCACAACGGCGAACTACTGCGGGCTCTGGAAACAATTGCGGCCCAGATGCTGCGGCTCGAGTCGCGCGAACACGACCTGATCAGCTTCGATGCCGGCAACTACAAGGCCCTTCGCGCACAGGAACTCCGCATGTCCGCCGAAGTGGCTGCGGAGAAAGTCCGCAAGAGCGGTGTACCCTACGCTTTCCCTCCGCAGAACAGCCGGGAGAGGCGGCTGTTGCACCTGGCATTCAAAGACCTGCAGGGCGTAGAGACGGCCAGCTCGGGCGAGGGGCAGGACCGTTTCCTTGTCGTATATCCGGAGGGCAAAACGCATTTGCCCGTAACGCCGCCGACTCGGCCCCGGGGCTTCGGTCGCGATCGGCGCTAATCAGGCTCGTCCGCCGGAAAGCTTTGAACAATGACTCCAGACCCATGGCAATCCGAGTTCAAGCGTTTTTGGAATGAACTCGTTCCGCCCTATGGACAGGCCAAGACTGTGCAGGGGGAAATGATTCGCGCCATTGGCAGATTGAGCGAAGAAGCCTATCGAAACGGCAACGCCAATTTCGATCACGACCACGTCATTATGTGCCAGTTTCTGCTCGAGAACCTGAACGATCCAAGGGTCTTCAGCGCAAAGGAAATTGAGGACATGCGCCGTTGGATCGGTCAGATCCTTGATTCTAAGCAAACCCATCCAAAGGGGCCGGATACCTGTTTTTCTCATATTGCGGAACAGGTTGTGCGATGGTGCGATGCCACTAAGAAACTCATACCGCATGAGTTGAATAGCGAACTCAATCGCTAAGCAGGCCTCGTTCGTCTTTCCCATGCCACAAGCTCGAATTTGTGCCTGATTGCACAGAAATCTGGCACCGCCTCTCTCTTCGGTACTCTTGCGAAATCTCAGCATCTTCCCTCTACTGAAGCTAAGCAAATACTTGTAAAGCTGCAGCCTTCTCGCCCTGATTGCCTTGGGGTTTCACACCAGATCAAACGAAATGAGGACACCCATGCTCTCTTGCGATTTTTTGCGCCACGGGCGCACACCGATGCTGGCGCTCGCATTCACGGTGGCACTCACCGCATGCGATTCGAAGATGGATAAGGCGATTGACCAAGCCAAGCAGCAGGCGGCCTCGACGGGTCAGCCGCAGCAGGTTGTCGCGGTGGATAAAACGGGCACCACCACAACAACTGTCGTGCAGCCTCCAGCAAAAGGCCAGGCCGCAGGTGCCATTGCGACCACGACGACCCCTCCGCCTCCCAGCGGCCCGGTGCCTCCGCCGCAGGATCCGAAGGTGATGCCCTTAGGTGGAGACCCCAATCAATCGCAATCAGACGATCAGGCTGCAACTCAGCCGGCAGGGCCTGCGAAGGCGTCACCGGCAGGCCCGGTGAAGGTCACCATCCAGGCTGGGACGAACATCGCAGTTCGTATCGATCAGCGTATCAGTGTGAAGACGAGCCACGCAGGCGACACCTTCACGGGCGAGGTGGTTAATCCGGTGGTCGATCCCAATGGAGTGGCCGTCGTCCCCAAGGGAACACGGGTGAGCGGGCTGATTGATGCTTCGCATGCCCGCGGACGGGTCAAGGGCGCATCCGTGCTGGAACTGCGCCTGACCACCATGACCCTCAGTGGTACGGAGTATCAACTCAGGACAGCCGACCTGACGCAGACCAAAAAGGGGAAGGGCAAGCGCTCAGCCGCCATGATCGGCGGTGGTGCCGGCCTTGGTATGCTGATCGGCGGACTGGCTGGCGGCGGCAAGGGCATGCTGATCGGCGGGCTGGCCGGTGGCGGCGCAGGCACCGCAGGAGCAGCAATGACCGGCAACAAGGACCTGGAGATTCCGGCGGAGTCGATTGTGAACTTCAAGCTCGCGCAGGACCTGGTCGTTCAGGGCGCGTAACGGCGCAAGCCGTCAACAATTCTCTTGCTTTCGTGGCTATCGCACAGGAAGAATGCGGTCAGAGGCAAGTCATGGCAAGGGAATCCATTCTCGGTGGGAGCGAAGTGATCGCGTTCGCTCCCACTGTCGATTCTGAAAAAGCGCGCGCGTTTTATGAAGGTGTTCTGGGGCTGCACCTGGTCGCCGATGAGAAGCCGTTTGCGCTGGTCTTCGACGCGAATGGGATCATGCTACGCGTGACGACCGTACACGAGCTTAAACCCCAGCCATTCACGATTCTGGGCTGGCGGGTCGCTGACATCGAGGCAACCACGGACAGGCTGACCGCGACGGGCGTGGAATTTCTCCGCTTCACAGGTATGAACGATGCCGATCCACGCGGCATCTGGAACTCGCCCAGCGGCGCCCGCATCGCCTGGTTCAAAGATCCGGATGAAAATGTGCTGAGTTTGACGGAGTTTGCAAACTAGCCCCCGGGGGATTTTTTCACAGGCGAACTCTCCATCCCTCAAAAGATAACTTGAACCCTATGCAGCCATCAGGCCGCTGCCGAATGGGTCGAGCTCCAGTCTCTCAAAGAATATCTGCCAGAGAATTGAACCAAAAGCGGTTCAGGCCCGACATATTAAACAAATGGCAAAGGAAGGTAACGATCGGGCCCCATTTGAGTGGCTTGCGCTTCGCTGTCAGACGGGCGATCCCGGAGCATTCGCGGACTTGATCGGAGTGATGGAAAGACCGCTGCTCTATTACGCAGCCAGCCTTACCGGTAACCAGGATGCTGCACTCGACGTTCTTCAGGATGTCTGGTTCAAGGTGGTTCGTGGCATCCGCGGGCTGAAGGAACCTGGCTCTCTGAAGCCCTGGCTATACGCAATCACCCACGGCGTCGCTGTTGATCGCATTCGCCATGACTACAAACGTGACAAGGCTGAACAAGCTCAACTCGACGAAGCTTTCAACATCGACGAGCCATCGTTCGGACAAGAAGATGCGACTGCCATTCACGATGCGTTAAGCCGCCTCGGCGTTAAGCATCGTGAAGTTCTTGTTCTGCATTTTCTCCAGGACCTATCCATCATCGAAATCGCCAATGTCGTCAGCTGCTCCGAGGGCACCGTTAAGTCGCGAATCCATTACGCGAAGCGGCAACTGAAACAGATTCTCAAAGGAGTGAATTATGGCACAACAATCAAATGACATCCGCGAACGCCTGCTCGCAACTTTGCCGACGCCGGAGAACCTCGCCGCGTATCGAGAAGAGACCGCTTCCTTGCTGGCAAAGCATTCAAGAGCGCTGCGCTGGGACAAAGTCATGGCGTACTTGATCGTTTCCGTGGCTACCGGCTTGTGGTTTCTTTGGACACCAAACCAGCCCTGGCATCTAAGCGCAGGCGTGATTCACGGGTTTCAAGTCGCGAGCGCCCTCATGTTTTTCTACGGGGTGATCTACGTGGCGCGCTATGAAATTTACGCCAGCCAAGTCGCAACCCTCAAGGAAATTAAACAAGTCCAACTTCAGATCCTTGAACTTCAGGCATCACTGCGAGGGGAGCAATAATATAAAACCGATGCGATGTGCGACGAAGAGATCGCACTATCGCACTTCGGCTGTAGGCAATTTGTTGCTTGAGACGGGGCAATCTTCCTGGCTAAGATTAAAGGCCGCGCAGTCGCGCGGCCTTTGCAATCCCTGATCCCTGCTCCTACGCGTTAAGCATTTCCTGTAGCTTATTGAGTGTCCGGTGCAGGTCCTTGTCGGTGCGGCGCTGCTCGTCGATTTTGCCGATGGAGTGCATCACGGTGGTGTGGTGCTTGTTGCCGAACTGCCGTCCGATTTCCGGCAAGCTCGCTTCGGTCATCTGCTTGGCCAGATACATCGCGATCTGCCGCGGGACAACCACATTGCGTGAGTTGTTCTTCTGCTTCAGATCGGCCACCTTCATGCCGAACTGCTCCGCAACAGCGCGCTGAATCGACTCGATTGTGATCTTGCGTACCTGCATGTCGATGTACTGCTTCAGGCACTGTTGCGTGGTGGCGAGGGTGATCTCGGTGTGGTTCAGGTTGCACCATGCGATGAGCCGCGTCATTGCTCCTTCGAGTTCGCGGACGTTGGTGCGGACGTTCGATGCGATGAACAGCGCAACGTCGGTCGGAAGTTGAACCTGTTCGCTTTCCGCCTTCTTCTGCAGAATCGCAACTTTGGTTTCGAGATCGGGCGGCTGGATGTCGGCGATGAGTCCCCACTCGAAGCGCGAGCGAAGCCGGTCTTCAATCTCGGCCAGTTCCTTCGGCGGACGGTCCGACGCGATCACGATCTGCTTCATGCTTTCATGCAGGGCATTGAACGTATGGAAGAACTCTTCCTGCGTTCTTTCTTTCTGCGCGATGAACTGGATGTCGTCGATCAGCAGCACGTCCACGGTACGGAAGCGATCACGGAAGCTGGTCATGCGATCGTTGCGCAGAGATGTGATCATCTCGTTGGTGAACTTTTCGGCTGAGACGTAACAGATGCTGGAAGAGGGTTGACGCCGCTTTACTTCATGGCCAATGGCGTGCATCAGGTGGGTTTTGCCCATTCCTACGCCGCCATACAGAAACAGCGGATTGTACGCACGCGATGGGCGCTCCGCGACCGCAAGGGAAGCAGCGCGGGCAAACTGGTTCCCATTGCCGATAACGAAGGCGTCGAAGGTGTAGCGCGGGTTGAGCTGGGCCGCGGTGGACCAGTCGAAGCGGGTCTGCTCAGGCGCACGCGATGTGGGTGCAATCGGAGAATGCGCGGGCAGAGGCCCGAAGCCGCCATCCTTGCGTGGCGGCGGAGCGGTCGGATCTTCTTCCGGAGTGACGAACTGCACATCGTCGAACTCAAGCGACTGCGAATCGATCGCTTCCTGAATCAGATCGCTGTACTTGTCTCCGATGTGTTGAAACTCTTTCGAAGGAACGCGGACGAAAAGAATGCGTCCATTGGCATGGCTGAAACGAGTCGGCTTCAACCAGGTCTCAAACGACTGGCGAATCACCTTTTTCTCGAGAGCCGCAAGAATCTGCAGCCATGGATTGAGAGCCGAAGCCGGCGAAATAGCGAATGACATCGAGCGGATCCTTATCGGCGCCACCTGTCTACTGCCGGGTGAGTTCAACCATTCGGCTAAGGCAATAGCTCACGCTGCGAATGGATTTGAATCCACCCACACTCGCTTGCTGGGAACTGCCTGATGGCCGTTGATCTGCCTCGCTGGAAACACTGCGAGACACGGGTTGAAATTCACTCCGTGGGACGCTCGGAAACTTTCTTGAACGGTCCCGATGGTAGCACATTTGGGGTGTCTTGCAATCACTCTTTCACATAAGTTTTGGGAGTGAAATGGGACTTGCACCAAGCACGGTGAAAGCCGTCACACATCAGTGAGATTTCGCACACTGAAATCGATTCTCACTCACTTCTTTGCTGTCATCGAACCTGAAACTTTGGATGCTGATCATCGTGCGCGAGTCGTTCCCATCTCGTCTCTTTCTCACCGGCAATCGTTTCGTCGATTTGTGGGCTGCTTCTGCCCAACCGGTCTGATTACGAGCGAGTAGGACGGCCGCTGGCTTCGAAGCCCAACCTTCGATATACTTAATACTTGCCGTCAAGGCCACGATTTCAGACAGGAAACAGGAGCGCATTCTCATGCCTAAGCGCACATTTCAACCCAACCGGCGTAGCCGCTCAAAGACGCACGGCTTCCGTTCGCGGATGAAGACCAAATCGGGAGCGGCCGTGCTGAGCCGCCGTCGCGCCGCGGGTCGCAAGCGCGTCTCCGTCAGCGCCGGATATCGCGACTAAGCCTTTCTGCCGCTTTGTTTCGGCTGGAGCAGTCAAATCAGCACGAATCCTTCGGCCGGAATCCTTCCCGCTTTGCCATGAACGCACCGTCCAAAGCTGATCCACGCACCGCGACATCCGCTGTGCGCGAGTGCGTGCGTGCGTCTCTGACCCCGTACCGCCTTCGCAAGCATGCCGATTACCAGCGCGTTTATGAGGCTTGCCGGAAACGACGTTCCCCCTCGATGAGCTGGTTCCTGGCGGCGCAAGCCGCGCCGTCTGTTTCGCGCATCGGGCTCACCGCCGGCAAAGTGCTCGGCAAAGCGCACGAACGCAACCGAATCAAACGCAGGATGCGCGACGTGCTCCGCCGGCACATAGATCTGCTGCCCCCCGGATGCGACCTGATTCTGCATCCGCAAAGGGTTGTGCTCACGATGGAATTCACGAAACTGGAAGCCGAGGTTGTACGTATCCTTCAGCAGGCCAATGTCGAAAGCGCACGTACCAGCACAACCAACGCTCCGACACTCGCCAGGGCAGAGCTCGCCCCATGACACGCACTCTTCTGGCCATCCTTGCGTTCTATCGCCGCTGGATCTCGCCTGCACTGCACGCACTTGGCGGAGGTGGGGGCTGCCGCTTCGTGCCGACGTGCTCCGAATACGCAACTATCGCTATTGCAACCCATGGCCCATTCCGCGGAACCGGGCTCGCACTCTGGAGACTGCTACGCTGCCAACCATTCTGTCGCGGAGGGTTCGATCCAGTTCCTCCCTCCAGAAATCAAAACGGAACCCCTGGTTCGTCCGGCTTTGCGGCGCACAAGCCGTTACCATAGAAAGAGCGGTGTGCCCAACCAGCCTGAAGATTGAAGGCCGCCCTTCAGAGACACTGGTACCGCGCGCCACTCCTCAAAGACAGGAATAACCCTTTGCCCGAACTTCGCAATCCTAACCTCGACTCGCAGGGGCCCGGCGGCAACGCACCGGGGGGCGACTCGCGGAGCCTTATGCTCTTCATCGGGCTGGCACTCGCCGCCGTGATGGTATTCCAGTATTTCAAGAAACCAGATACGAGCCAACCGGCGCAGCAGCCCCAACAGACTCGGCAGGCGCAGCAGCCTTCTCCAAGCTCTTCTGCACCGGCCACAACCGGTACGGAATCCGCCAGGCACAACCCTCCAACTGCAACAGCTCAAATCAGCGCCTCGTCCGAAACAACCACAACGATTGAGAATGAGAAGTTCAGGATCACCTTCACGAACAAGGGCGCGCAGGTTCAGCACTGGATTCTAAAGGGCTTCACTGATTCGACAGGCAAGCCCCTCGACATGGTGCAGGAACAGGCCGCCGAAAGATTCGGCAGGCCGCTCTCCCTCTATACATACGACAGCGCTCTCACAAATCAGCTGAACACCGCGCTGTATCAGCCTTCGACCACCGGTCAAATTCTCGCTCCGAACTCAGTTAGCTTCCACTACGCCTCGGGCACACTCGATGTGGTCAAGACGTTCACCTTCAACACCAGCTATGTGATCGGTGCTCACGTTACCGTGAAGCGCGATGGGCAGCCCGTGCGCGCCCTCGTTGCGTGGCCGGCCGGCCTCGGCGACATGGAGGAGTTCATCGCGGCCAGCGGCAAGCGTACCACGTTCTCCGCGCACACAGATTCGCACTTTGCCTGGTCCGTTGACGGTAAGCAGGACACCGAGGCGGCGAAAAAGGTCAGCGGAAACGCGACGATTGATCAGCCTTATGAATATGCCGCTCTGATGGATCTCTACTTCGCCGCTGCTTTTTTGCCTGACGTGCCGCAGCGCGCAACGGTGGTTACGTTCCACGACACGATCGATCTGCCAACCGATCTGAGCGACCCGAATAGCGCCAAAAAGCCTGCAGACCTCATCGGACTTGCCGTTGGCGACCAGAGCGGCGACACCCATTTGCGCCTCTACGCCGGCCCGAAGGAAACCGAGATTCTCAACTCCATCCACGCGATGGGTTCAGACGGCAAGCCGACAGGCGAAGCGCTCAGTTCGCTCATCCAGTACGGTTGGTGGGGGATCATTGCCAAGCCGCTGTATGTCGCCCTGCGCTGGCTACACAACCTGATGGGTCCGGGCAAATACAACTGGGGCTGGGCCATCATCATCGTTACAGTCGTCTTCAACCTGATCCTGCTGCCTACCCGCATCTGGTCGATGAAGTCATCGCTCAAAATGATGCGGATCCAGCCACGCCTCGACGCCCTGAAGAAGAAGTACGCCAACCTCAAGATCAACGACCCCAAGCGCGCCGAGATGCAGAGCGAGCAGATGGCGATCATGCGCGAAGAAGGCGTAAACATGTACGGCGGCTGTCTCCCGCTGCTGCTGCAGATGCCGCTGTTCTTCGCCTATTATCGCGTGCTGCTCAACGCGGTAGAACTGCGTCATGCGCAATGGTTCTGGCTGCAGGATCTTGCCATGCCTGATCCCCATTACATTCTGCCGATTACCATCATTGGCACGATGTTTCTCGTGCAGTACATCACGCCTTCGCCCGGGATGGATCCCACGCAGCGGCGCATGATGGCCATCATGATGCCCGCAATCATGGGTTTCACCCTGTTGCACTTTGCTTCCGGACTTGCGCTCTACTGGATCACCGGCAACATCATCAGCCTCATCATGCAGGTGTCCATTAATAAGTCGAAGCTGGGCCAGGAAATGCACGAACTTGCAGTTCGTCGCGCCGCCAAAAAAAAGGGTAGCGTAGCTGCTTCCTCCGGCCGCATTGTCCAGGGGCGCCGCTAAGCTGATCCGGTATTTGTCAGGTAAGCCCCTTGCGGGTTGGTTCAACGCAAGGGGATGCCGGTTCAGCTTTTGAGTGCCGTCGCCAACGCCTGATCCACGGTTGAACATCCAAACTGAAATCCCGCTTCCATCAGTTTTCGCGGCATTACGCGAATACTCGCCAGCAGCGCTTCGTCCGCCATCTTTCCGAACATCAGCCGTAGAGCGAATGGCGGTATTGCCAGAGATGCCGGTTTTCTAAGCTGCAATCCCAGTGCGCGTGTGAACTCTGCATTCGTTACCGGATTCGGCGCCGTCACATTCAACGGACCCGAAATCTCCGGCAGCTCAAGTGCGAACAGCACAGCGGCAACAACGTCCTGCAATGCGATCCAGCTTATCCACTGGCAGCCTGTGCCGATCCGGGCACCCAGCCCCATACGAAACGGCGGAAGCATCTGCTTGAGTGCGCCCTCTCCGGGTCCCAGCACAACTCCAAATCGAAGATGCACAACGCGAATGCCGGCCTTTTCCGCCGCATCGGAGGCATGTTCCCATGCCCGACAGAGACTCGCAAGAAAACCCTTTCCGGCCTGCGCAGTCTCATCAAGCACCTCATCTCCTCGATCCCCGTAGATGCCGATCGCCGAAGCCACTAGAAGTGTTTTTGGAGGATGGTGCAGGCCGGCCAGCATGGTCGCAAGCCGTTGCGTTGAATCGACCCGGCTAGCGATCATTTCGCGCTGATAGCTCTCCGTCCAGCGGTGCGCTGCGACATTTGCGCCGGACAGGTGGATCGCAGCTCGCGCCCCCTCTAGCCGGCTGGAATCCGCGACCGCCTGATCAGCCATTGGATCCCACTCAAGCTCTCCTGCATCGGCGGGTTTTCGCCTTACAAGTTGCAGGCTTGGGGTCTTCTTGCTGGAGAAGGCGCGCCTGACCGCACCGCCGAGCATTCCCGAAGCTCCGCTGAGGATCACCGTGGAAGTATCTGAGAAATCCATACTTACAGAATCTTCGTTCCTCCATTGGTGGGGAAATTTCACCGGATTGATAAAGGCCAGTTGAGTTTAGTAGGATGGGAATAGGTTTTGATTAGGGCAAAACAGCTCTCTTCATGCCTTGGAGGATGGATGACTGAGGCGGCCGCTCGTAACGAGGAAACGCAAAAGTCGCAGGTTGACACTGAGACGACAGAGAAGTTCATTGCTGAAAAGCACATCGGTGAACGCATCAAGCGTCTGCGCTTGAAGAAATCGATGGGGCTGGTGGAACTCGGCAAGCACACCGGCCTTTCCGCAAGCTTCCTGTCGCAACTTGAAACGGGTCGTGTTGTGCCCACTCTTCGCAACCTGGCGCGCATCGCCATGGTTTTCTCGAAAGATCTTTCCTATTTCTTCGAAACAGAACCACAGTCGATGTTCCGTGTTCATCGCCGCAAAGACCGCGTTCGCCTGCCGCAGACCGGCGTCGAGGAGCCGACGTACTACTTCGAAAGTCTCGGCTACATGGTTCCCGATCGCCACATGGACCCCTACTTCGCGCAGTTCATTCCGCTTGAAAAGTCAAAAGAGCCTCGCGCCCACATGCACCCAGGCTATGAATTCCTCTACATCCTCGATGGTGAGCTTGAACTGCATCACGGCGAACATCACTGCTCCCTTGGCCCCGGCGACGCGGTCTATTTCGACTCAAGCACACCCCACTCCTATATCTGTGCAAGCAAAAAACCGGCAGATGCGCTGATTGTGACCATGCATCAGCCGCCGGTCGCTCAACCTGTCACCTTGCTGCGTGGAGGCACTGGCGCCGCAGCGCTTCAGCGCACCGTGGCGGGACGCACAGTGCTCGGGCCCGCAGGCCGCGAAGCGAGTTAGTTCCATGATTTGCACCGGGCGCTCTCGCCAGCATAGAGCGCCTTTTCTCTTTTCGGACATGCTATCCATTCAATGGACGTGTGCCATCTGCGACGCATCTGTCTGCTGCTCAATAGCTTAGGTTGCCCTTTCGGTCTCATATTCAGTGCTGTGACCGGCCCCTTGCCAGCTCGCACTGATCACACGCGCCGTCGTCTTCCGTGTTCCAGCGCACAGAAGGTCGACGCCCAACTCGGTTCTCCTTCTCCATAGGAGAGCCTCACTCATGTCTGCTCAATACATCACAAGATTCAAATGGCTCGCTGTGTGTCTTTTGTGTTTTGGTTTGTTCTCTGGTTTTGCGACAGCGCAGAGCACGACACAGGGCGCAATTGCGGGTACCGTAGTCGATGCAAGCGGCGCACTCATTCCCGGGGCCGCGGTGACTCTGCACAACGACGCCACCAGCGCCGAATTCAAACTTGTTGCCGACGAGAACGGCTACTTCAAAGCGCCACTAGTCCCGCCCGGCACATACACCGTCACAATCTCGGCCACGGCCTTCGGGACCTACCAGGCGAAGCTTGTTCCTGTTACCGTCGGTTCGTTGACGGAATTGCATCCCGAACTCAAAGCGGGAGCAACCCAGGAATCCGTCGAAGTTACCGGCGTTGCACCGGTCATTCAGTTCGAGTCGCCTGAAGTTTCCTCGACTCTCACCACCCAGGAGATCGTCAATCTTCCGCTGAACGGCGGCCGCTGGTCGAACCTCGCCCTGCTGACCCCGGGCGCGGCTTCTGATTCCAACGGCTTCGGTCTCATTTCGTTCCGCGGCATCAGTCCGATTCTCAACAACATCGAGATCGACGGCGCGGACAACAACCAGGCATTTTTCTCGGAAGAGCGCGGACGTACCCGCGCAGGATATTCCACCTCGCAGATCGCCATTGCAGAGTTCCAGGTGAACACCGGCGTGTATTCCGCCGAGTACGGTCGTTCCGCCGGTGGCGTGTTGAACGCCGTGACCAAGAGCGGATCGAATCAGTTGCACGGACAGGCATACTTCTACGATCGCGACAACGCCTGGGGAGCGTTGAATCCGTTCACCACCATTACGCGTGTGGTTCTTCCTGCGGGTGGCGGCAAACCGGATTTCCCGAACAGCCCGTATCGGCCTATCGACTGGCGCAAACGCTGGGGATTCGGCGCAGGCGGCAAGCTGATCGAGAACAGGCTCTTCTGGTTCTACGCATATGACCAGTTCAAGCGAAATTTCCCGGGCCTCGCAAAGCCATCGAGCCCGTCAGCGTTCTTCAATTACTGGGCTGATCTTTCGCTACCTGGAGATGCAGTCTGCAGCACGACAACCAACACAAAGACCAACGTTGTAAGCGCAAAATACAGTGGTTCAGGATCGGCAGGGAACCTTGAGGCTTGCACGCTCGCATTACGTCTTTATGGGGCCGGTGACCCCAGTCATTACGCAATGGCTGCTGCGAAGTTTGATCAACTGCTCTTCGGCAAGTCCGTATCCTCTGTTACCGGACTCAAAACCCCCGGCCTTCTCGACGACCTCGGCCCCACGCCGCGCACCGGCGACGAAGTGTTGAACACTCCGAAACTCGATTGGCAGATTTCACCAACCCAGCACGTGAGCGCACTCTTCCATCGGCTCCGCTGGGATTCACCGGGCGGCGTGCAGACTCAGGCGTCAAATACCTACGCTATCGATACATTCGGTACCGATTACGTGAAGCTTGACTACGGCCTGGTAAAGCTCGACAGCATGTTCAGTTCCAGTCTCTCCAACGAACTGCGGGTGCAGTATGGCCGCGAGCTCAACTGGGAAGGCCAGCAGCCCTATAGCGATTTCACCAAGACCTATCTCACCAACTCGACCGGTATTCCGATTCAGCTCAGCCTCTACGGCGGATCAAGCAACAACGGATTCACCGCGGGATCACCGTATTACTCATTCCGTACCGCCTATCCCGAAGAGAAGAAGGCGCAGCTTGGTGACACTGCCATCTGGACTCGCAAGGGGCACACAATCAAGTTCGGCCTCGACGTTCTGCGCAATGCCGATACGATCAACAACCTCTACCAGAGCAATGGCGTTTACACCTACCAGTATTTCTCCAACTTTTTCGCCGACATTCTGAATCCGGCTGGCACATGCGACAGCGGCTACAGTGAAACAGGATTATCGACCAACGGAACGAAGTATCCCTGCTACTACGGATTTACACAGGGCTTCGGCACACCAAAGTTCTCTCTCACCACAGTCGATTACGGTTTCTTCGTTCAGGACGACTGGAAAATTACACCGCGCTTGACGCTCAATGCGGGGCTCCGCTACGACAACGAGCAGGTTCCTCCTCCGTTCAAGTCGCTCATCGACTCGTCGATGCTTAAGGTTGCAGTGAACGGCAGCGGTCCCTTCCCGGATAGCGATGCCCGAATCATTAATCAGCCCGTCGATAACAACAACATCGGCCCACGCGTCGGCCTGTCATGGGACCCGCGCGGATCGGGGAAGACCGTGGTCCACGTTGGCTATGGCCTCTACTATGGCCGCATCCCCAATGGGATCGTACTCAACACATACGAGGCAGCCGGAAGCCCCAATGGGCAGTACACCATCCCGTCGGTCTATGGATCGCTCCCCAGCAGCACGGTTCCGGTTTTCCCGCAGATCATCGGCGCAGGCAAGTTCGCAACGCCCAGCCTGGATTTCTTTGCGAAGAATTTCCAGAATCCGCAAGTGAGCGAGTTTGACCTCTCAATTCAGCAGGAACTTCCCAAGCGCACCTTCTTCTCGTTGAGCTACATGGGCGCCATGGGACGCGAACTGCCGAACTTCGTCAACATCAACCTCGATCCGGCCGCAACCTACCAGAACACTCTAACCGTCCTGGAAAATCCGAAGTATCCAGGCACTGGCTGCGGCCCTCTTGCCTGCGGCACAAGCATCACGTCCACCGTGTATTCCAAGGCATACAAGAACTCCCATTACGGCTACGTGACCGAGGTGATGAGCAACATCAATTCCAGCTATCACGGCATGATCGCCGAAGTGCAGAACCGCAGCTTCAAGTACGCGCAGTTCGATGCAAACTACACGTGGTCGCATTCGCTCGATTTCAACCAGAACCAGAGCACATCGCCCACAACGAACAACTGGTACGATCCGCTTGCCAGCCCGCGCGCAAATTACGGCAATTCCAACTTCAACGTGCCGAACCGGCTCGTGATGTGGGGCATGCTTCAATATCCGGGCCACTCGAGCAATTGGCTGCGCTATCTGTCCGATGGATGGCACCTCAATCCCGTCTACCAGTGGCAGAATGGTTTGCCCTACTCGGCGGGCGTGAGCGGCACCCAGCCTTCCGCCGGGAGCGCAAACAATCAGAAAGCAGCCGGTTCCGGGATGAACGGGTCGGGCAGCTCTGGCTACCTGCTGCAACTCGGTCGGAACTCCTTCAGGTATCCCAATACCACCGTGCTTGACTGCCGGTTACAGAAGGACCTGCGTATCAGCGAGAAGTACAACATCGAGCTGCTTGGGGAAATGTTCAACGTGCTCAATCACCAGAACGTAACGGGCGTGAGTGCGACAGCCTATTCCATCAACGGAACGGCAACATCGACTACTCCAGCCAATACGCTCGTCTACCAGCCCCCGCAACTCGCAGGCGTGAATGCCTTCGGGTTCGGAACTGTGAACAATGCTGACTCGAACTTCGTCTACAGTCAGCGCCAGATTCAACTCGGAGTCAAGCTGGACTTCTGATTACCCGGCCTTTGTGGGCCGCATACAACAACGCGGCAGCTTCGGCTGCCGCGTTCCTTTTTGTCCGATATCACTGAGGCTTGCTCTGAGTTGACGGAGTTCCCGGAGCGGGATTCGAATTCGTCTTCGATGCACTCGGCTTCGAGCGTCTTCTTCTCGTTGTGGTAGATGGAGCAGGGCACTTGGGAGCCGGCGGGGGTGTTGCGGCCGCACGCAGCGACGCATCCTGCTTCTGCACCGTATTGCGGAGATCCAGCACCTGCTTTTCCTGCATATCCGCCGTCTGCTGAATCTGGTTGTCGAGCACTACTCTCGCCTTCTCCAGATCCGTGAGTGCCTGCTGCAGCTGACCGACGTTTTCGCTCGTTCCCACAACCCGTGCTGCTTCCACCACGTGCACCATCACATCATAGAGCGCGTCCACATTCCGCGAGAGGGGCAGCACCTTGGTGAGGGTTCCCGGTGCACTGTCTGCGTCTTTCAGCAGCGCCGGCAGCGTTCCCTGCAGGTCGCGTTCAATCGCATCGATGTTGGTTCCCGCTTCATCGCGAACCGATCCGCGCTTCCACTTGTCGAGTCGCACGTTCCCAACCGTAATCCGCACTTCATCTAGCGATCGCTGCAGGATGTCGGATGGCGCGGATGGCGTGAAATAGTTGGCGCCGCTTCCGCTGCTCGAGCCAGACGAGTTGGCCGCAGTGCTTTGGGCAGTGCACCACATCGTCGGCAGAACAAAAACAGCGGCGAAGACAAGGGGTCTGGAAATGCTCATTGGGGGTTTTGCCTTCCTGACCAACGGCGTGCCTATGCCTGTCTTTGACGCCGTTATGTACCGAACCAGTATCTCTAATGCCGCGCGTATCCAACAAGTTGCATATCTCGACCAAGCCAGGACGCGTCGTTCTTGGAATCTGCGCCAGGCAACGGCCGGGCACATTCAGAACATCTAGAAACGAAGTGCTTACGCCGCGGCTGTTCCGGCCAAGGAAAGGACGTCGATTTTCTTTTTCGCTCGCCGCGCTCGCTTGCGGTTTGCCATTTTTCGCTCTGCGCGCTGCCGCCGAACCCATTCACGTGCGCCATCCAGAAGGCACGCTGCACGGCTTTCTGTCCCTCACCACCGAAACTGGACAGGTCATCGCCAGTGGCGACCTCATCGAGACTGTCCGCGGCGACCGTGTCACTACGCACCTGACATTTCACTTCAAAGATGGCTCACTCGACGACGAAACCACCGTCTTCACGCAACGCGGGGTATTCCGCCTCATCTCCGATCACCACATCCAGCGCGGACCATACTTCCCAACCCAGCTCGACATGAACATTGACGTGCCCAAAAGAACCGTGGCGACGCGATGGAAAGACAAGGACGGCAAAGAGCAGAACTCAACCGAACACCTGAAAATACCGCCGGATCTCTGTAACGGCCTTGTCACGCCGGTCGTAAGGAACCTGAGCCCAGGCGCGGCCGAAACCAAGGTTTCAATGATCGTGTCCACTCCCAAGCCAAGAATTGTCACACTGCTCATACGGCCGCTCGGCACCGCGCCGTTTTCTCTCGCAGGATTTGGGCGCAAAGCACTGCACTATGAGATCAAGATCGAACTGGGCGGAATCGCCGGCCTTATTGCTCCCGTCGTGGGCAAAGCGCCGCCAAACATCTACATGTGGATCGAAGGCGGAGAAGTGCCCATTTTCCTGCGCGAAACGGGCCCGCTATTCGAAGGGGGCGCGATCCTAGCCATTAGTCTGATCGGCCCAACCTGGCCCGAGAACGACCGCTAGGTTGAAATCCTCAGCCTTGGATGCCTGCGAAGTACTCCGCTACATCCTGCCAGTTGTTTACGCGCACGAACCCTGTGGCACCGTGGTTGTGAGGCGCCGTATACAACAAGCCGTTTCCCTGAAAACGCATCAAATTTTTCGGCAGATCGTCGATCAGGAAATCGGCCTGCAGAATGCTTTTGTCTCCGCAGAACACGTAATGCGTAGGCGGAATGAACGAGAAGTGCCTCTGGAGCCAGCGATATTTCGGCCCCAGAGAACTGGGTACCGCCATAGCCTGGGTTGCTATGAAGATGTCGAAGCGCGAAGAAAGCTGTTTCAGTACCTCCTGCGCACCCGGCATCAGGGGAAGGTCCTCAAAGAAATCCTCCGCGTCGAGAAAGGCCCTGAGCTGCAATTGCCGGTCCTGCGGAGTCACTTCCCACAAGCCTTTGCCTGACAGGTCCTCGACTGTCACTTCTTCCTCGAAGGCCTGGTTGTAGCGTCGCAGGTGCTCAGCCAGCGTATCGGCCATCACCTCGTCCATATCTACGCAGATCCGCGTCAACTTCCCCTCAGCTCCCATCGATTCTGAAAACCAGGTCCATGCCCGATCTGCCGGCTCACGCCCCAGCCTGACGGGGCTTGCGGATGGCCCTGCCTGTATCGGCGGCAGCCGGATCAGGCTGTGCCGGCTTCGCTGCCGGCGCCATAGCGGAATCCCAGTACAGGAGCCGCCCACAGCTGTCGCACGTCAGCAGTTCACCCTCGCGCAGTTGGTTCCACACCTGCGGCCGTACGCCCATCCGGCATCCCACGCATTGCTGATTCTCCGCGCGTGCAATCCCGGTGCCGCGTTGCGCCGCAATTCGGTCGAAGCGCGACAACAGGCCCGGCTCGATCAGCTTTCGCAGCTGTTCGCGCTTCCCTGTGAGCGCCGCCTGCTGCTCGGCAATTTTCTTCTGCTCCCCCGCCACGTATTCGCGGGTCTTATCCAACGTTCCTGCCAGTTCCTCCACCTGCCTGCGCGCCAAGGCCAATGCCGTCTCCTGAGCCTCCGTGCGTTCAAGGCTCGCAAGTTCCTCATTTTCCAGTCGCTCAATCTCTGCAGTTGCGAAGTGAAGCTCGTGCTCGATGGCGGCAGCCTGCGCGGTCGTGGTCACTGAATCCTGCTGCGCTTTATACCGTGTTGCTTTTTGACGATGTGCTTCGATTTCCCGTTCCAGCTTTGTTCGAATCGAGTCTTCGCGGTTTAATGCGTCCGATGTGTCGGCTGACTGCTTCTGCATTGCATCCAAAGCCGATTGCGCTTCCGCAATCTGCGCTGGCAACGTTCTTGCCAGTTGGATCAGATGGCCGCGTTCCACTTCCACGGCCTGCAGTTTCACCAGATTCTCAATTTGCTCTTGCATCGTGCCAAGCAGTTTATTGCATCGGCCGCCTAATCAGAAAATCGCGTGCGGCTGCAGAGACTTAGGCATCCAACAATAAAGGACGCAACGGGGGAATGGGATCTTGCCTCGCCGCAAAGCTCGGTGGCCCTTCTGGCTTGGCGGCAGCTTACTTGTGCTGCTGGCAACTGTCGCCTTTGTTGTCGATATCCTCGCCCATCGCGCTGAGCCCTTCGTTCGCGCGCAAGTTGTACAGGCGCTCTCAGAGCGCTTCCATGCCCACGTTGAACTCGACAGCTTCCACCTCTCGCTCGGCAACACACTGCGCGGCGAGTGGGGTGTCTGGGGAGAGGGTAAAGGACTGCGTATCTGGCCTCCCGCTGAGGTAGAGGGCGTCCAGGTACCTATCCCGAAGCCCCCAATCGCGCCGCTTGTCCGTCTTGATGAACTCCACTTTCATGCTCCGTTGCACTACACCTCGGGACAGCCAATTCACATCACGCAGGTTCGGCTGAAAGGACTCGATATCCATTTTCCACCGCGTTCTCACATGAGACGAGCCAATGAGCCTAAGTCACCCGAATCATCGAAACAGCCGAGTGTAAGCATAGTCATCGATGCCCTCGACTGCACCGACGTGCGCTTCACACATGAGTCCGACAATCCCGACAAGCTCCCCCTGGAGTTTGTCATCAGCCGTTTCCGAGCAAAGGGCGTCCACTCCGGGGTACCCATGCAGTTTGAAGCCGTGGTGCAGAACCCCAGGCCTCCCGGCGAAATTCATACCACAGGCGCTTTCGGTCCGTGGGTGGTCGATGATCCCGGCAACAGCCCCATTCGCGGCGACTACACGTTCAAACATGCTGATCTTTCCGTGTTCAACGGCATTGCAGGCATGCTCGACTCCACCGGCCATTACCTGGGCACGTTGCGCGACATCCAGGTCGACGGCCAGACAAACACGCCCGACTTTCAGCTATCCCGTTTCGGCCACACCATGGTCCTTCACACTGACTTCGATGCCCGCGTCGATGGCACCACCGGCGATACGCGGCTCAACTCAGTCAACGCCACCATGGACAGCTCCCACTTCACCACCAAAGGCCAGATCGTTCGCGTGCTCAAGCCTGACGATGAGGGCAATCTGCACAGCATCGGGCACGACATCGCCCTCACGGTCGACGTCGATCGCGCGCGCATCGAAGACTTCCTTCGCCTCGCAACGGATTCTCCGGTCCCTATCCTCGACGGTGGTGTCGAGGTGCAGGCGCAACTTCACATCCCCCCGGGAAAAGCCTCTGTAGTCGATCGCATGACGCTCAAGGGCAACTTTCAATTGAACGACGCCGAGTTCACCAGCCTCACTGTTCAGAAAAAAATCCGTGAACTCAGCCTACGTGGCCAGGGTAAGCCCGACCAGCTCAAATCAGCTGAAGACGAGAAGATCAGATCGCAGTTTCAGGGCGAGTTCGACCTGCGCGGAGGTGTGCTGACCATCCCCAGGGTGACGTATACCGTTCCCGGGGCTGATATTCACCTGCACGGAACTTACCGCACCAAGGGCGGAACGCTCGACTTTACAGGCACCGCAAGGATGCAAGCTACCCTCTCCAAGATGGTCGGCGGCTGGAAGGGTTTCCTGCTCAAGCCCGCTGACCGCTTCTTCAGGAAGAATGGCTCGGGCGCCGAAATTCCCATCTACATCGCCGGAACCCGCGACGACCCGCACTTCGGGTACAACGGTGGTGGTGGGAGCCATCCCGAACGGCCAGGCCGGTAAATAGCCCGAACGTTGCAGCGACTCAGCGACACGCCGACGTGATGCTCACGTCGGTTCGAGCGAAAGCTGCGTATAATTCTCCGCATATTCCTTTGAACCAGCATTGCGGAGGCTTCTATGGACATGGTCGCCCTGGTCCTGATCCTTGTTGTCGGATTTATCGCCCTGGCCACGATACTTGGTAGCTTCTTCACGGTCAGCACCTCGCAGGTCGCGGTGATCACGCGGTTTGGCAAGTTCCTGCGCGTCGCCGAGGCGGGCCTGAACTGGAAAACCCCGTACATTGACCGCGTGGGTGGCATGGTTAGCCTCCGTGTCAATCAGATTGTCCTCACCATGGAGACCAAGACCAAAGACAACGTCTTCGTCACGATTCCGATATCGGTCCAGAACCGCGTTCGTCCTGAGCGCGTCTATGACGCGTTCTACAAGCTCTCCGATCCGGTTGCGCAGATCAAGTCCTACGTCGAGCAGGTCATTCTCGGTCACGTGCCCAGCATGACCCTCGATGAGGTCTTTGCGTCACAATCAAGCATCGCTGCCGCCGTGAAGCAGGAACTTGATTCCGATATGGCCGCTTTCGGGTACGAGATCGTCAACGTTCTGGTCACCGACATCGTTCCCGACACCAAGGTCAAGTCCGCCATGAACGACATCAACGCCGCGCAGCGCGAGCAGGTGGCGGCAACCGCGCGTGGCGAGGCCGACAAGATCCTGGTGGTGAAGAAGGCTGAGGCTGAGGCCGAAAGCAAGGCGCTCCAGGGACAGGGAATCGCCAATCAGCGCAAAGCAATCATCGAAGGCCTTCAGACCTCGGTCGAGCAGTTCCAGAAGGCGGTTGAGGGTGCAACGCCCAAAGACGTTATGCAACTGGTGCTTGTCACCCAGTACTTCGACACGCTGAAATCGATTGGCGAGAGCGACAAGACGAATACACTCTTTCTTTCGCACTCGCCTATGGCGGTGAAGGAAGTATCCGATCAGATCCTCGAGTCGATGCTGATCGCGCAGAACTCGGGTGTGATGTCCCGGTAACGGAGAGATCGGACTCACTCATCGAAAGGTTGCATAAGCCAGAGCTTCAGCCATCCCCCAAAAGCCCTCAATCGGGCTCGAGCCCAGTTTAGGCAGTGCTCAGGGCAGTCGAAATCATTGCTTCTGGAACAAACCTCTCGCGATCGTCGCTATCCCAGTGTGATACTTTGGCCTGTTCCCACCGCAGCCGGGATTACGAGCAGCGGAACTTACACGCAGGCACGAGGACCGCAATGTACTTGACCAAATCTGTTGTAACCGCCGCCGCAATCTGCGCGCTCACCGTGAGCAGCGCAACGCAAGATTCCATCGCCGCTGCTCAATCCTCAACAACCCCTTCCGTCGCGCAAGCAATCAAGGACCAGCCCACCGGCACCGAGTGGTGGCGTCATGCCGTCATCTACGAACTCTATCCTCGCAGCTTCCAGGACTCGAATGGCGACGGAGTCGGCGACCTCAAAGGCATCACCTCACGCCTCGACTACCTCCAAGACCTCGGCATCGACGCCATCTGGATCACGCCCATGTATCCCTCGCCCGGCATCGACTATGGCTACGACATTTCCGATTACGTCGCCATTGATCCGCTCTACGGCACCATGCAGGACTTCGACAATCTCGTTGCCGAAGCGAAGAAGCGCGATATCCGCATCATCATGGACTACGTGATCAATCACACGTCAGACCAGCACAAGTGGTTCCTCGAGTCCCGCTCTTCCCGCGACAATCCCAAACGCGACTGGTACGTATGGCATGATCCTGCGCCAGGCGCGCCCCCCGCAGAAGGCTCATCCGCGAAAGATCCAAACCGGCCACCGAATAACTGGCAATCATGGTTCGGCCACTCCGCGTGGAAGTGGGATGAAAAAACGCGCCAGTACTACTATCACTACTTCTACGTCGAGCAGCCCGACCTCAACTGGCGCAATCCCGAAGTGCACAAGGCGATGGATGGCGTGCTCGACTTCTGGATGCAGCGCGGTGTAGCCGGCTTCCGCATCGACGCCGTTTCGCGCCTCTTTGAGGACCCCCAGATGCGCGACGACCCATACCTGCCCGGCCGAAATGCCTACGGCGATCGCAACATCCAGCACAAGTACACGGATGATCTGCCCGAGGTTCACGACGTGCTCAAGGAAGTTCGCAAGGTCGTCGACAAGTACCCCGGCAACCCCGTCCTTGTCACCGAGGCCGACGAGCCCAACGTTCAGGCGCTCACGAAGATGTACGGCAACGCAGACGAAGTACAGCTGCCCATGGATTTTCAGATCGCCGATGTCAACGAGCTCTCGGCCTCGCGCTTCCGCGAGCTCTTCAATCAGATTGAAAACAACTCCGCCCATGGTCAGCCCGAATACTTCTTCTCCAATCACGACCAGCCCCGGCAATGGGACCGTTATGGCGATGGCGAACACAATGATCAGATCGCGAAGTTGATGGCGGTGCTCGAACTCACAACACGCGGAACTCCGCAGATGTATTACGGTGAAGAACTCGGCATGCGGACCACCGATCCCACGCGCGTCGAAGACGTCCATGATCCTATCGGGAAGCTCGGTTGGCCCAAGGAAAAAGGCCGCGACGGCGAACGTACGCCGATGCAATGGGATGCCACGCCGCAAGCCGGCTTCACCACTGTGACCAAGCCCTGGCTCCCCATCCCGCCAACATCGTCGAAATACAACGTAGAAGCCGAGAGCAAAGATCCCGATTCCATTTTCAACACCTACAAACGCCTTCTCTCGCTGCGCAAAACCGAACCCGCGCTCCGGGACGGCGCCCAGATCGCCATCAACAATGATGATCAGAGTGTCTTCGCCTTCCTGCGTTCAACAGGCGATGCCAACATCATCGTAGCTCTGAACATGAGCGGGAAATCTCAGAAAATAGCGCTCGACTGGAAGAGCGCGGGTGTAAGCGGAACGAAGCTCGTGCCTCTCTACTCATCACCGAGGTTAGATACAAATGCAGGCAACACGGTCGAATTGCCGCCGTTCGCTGCTTTGGTTGCGAAGGTTGAGTAGCCGCAACTTCCATCATTGTGTGGATAGCCGCATAGTCTGCTCTGAGCAAAGCGGAAGGGTCTCAATTCAGAGACCCGGGTTGCCAAACCCCGCCTGCTTTTAACCTCCCCTATCCCTCGCCCGCTGTGTTAGTTTGGCCTGTTCACACCGTTGCCTTTCCACGAGCACGGAACGGGGCTCGTCGACATCTGTCCATTCGCACTTGCCCCAGGAACAAGGAGACAGCAATGCACTGGACCCGAAATCTTGCAATCATCGCCGCAACCGCAATGGCACTGGGAATCGCAGCCCCCAAAGCTTCCGCCCAGGGTCCCACAAACGAAAAGAACTGGTGGCGCAACGCCGTCTTTTACGAGATCTACCCGCGCAGTTACGCTGACGCAAACAACGACGGCATCGGCGACCTCAAGGGCATAACCGCGCATCTCGACTATCTGAAGGACCTTGGCGTCGACGCCATCTGGCTCACGCCCATCTATCCATCGCCACAGGTCGACTTCGGCTACGACATCTCCGACTATGTCGCCATCGATCCCCAATACGGCACCATGGCCGATTTCGATCGCCTCATGGCCGAAGCCAACAAACGCCACATCCGCGTGCTCATGGATATGGTGATGAATCACACCTCCGACAAGCACAAGTGGTTCCTCCAGTCGCGCTCATCTAAAACGAATCCTTACCGCGACTGGTATGTATGGCACGACGGCAAAGGCGAGACCGCGACCGACAAAGGCCAGCCGCCCAACAACTGGGAGTCCGTCTTCGGCGGCTCTGCATGGCAGTGGGACGACAAAACTCGCCAGTACTACTACCATAAGTTCTATATCCAGCAGCCCGACCTCAACTGGAACAATCCCAAGGTTCACCAGGCCTTCAAAGACATCATCGACTACTGGCTGAAGAAAGGCGTCGCCGGATTCCGCTTCGACGCCATCACCACGCTCTTTGAAGACCCGAGCCTCGCCGACGAAGGCGTAGTCAAAGACAAAAACGGCAATCCCGAAATGCGTGGCGGTGAGCCCGTCCTCGACAACTCGAAAACCGACAACCTTCCCGCCGTCCACGATGTCATGGCCGAGATGCGCGCCGACGCCGACAAGTTCTCCACCGCCAGATATCCCGGTACCCGCGTCTTCATCGGCGAAACCTACTTGCCGAATATTGCCGAGCTCCTCAAGCAGTACGGCACGCCCGAGAAGCCCGAGTTCCATCTGCCGATGGACACGCAGATCCTTCTCATCAATAAAATGGACGCCGGCGCATTCCGAGCCAAGCTCGAAGATGCAGAGAGCGAACTCGGCAACAACATTCCGCTGCTCGTCTTCGACAATCACGACAACCCGCGCATCGATGCACGTTACGGCGATGGTGTGCATGACACCGACATCCAGCGCGTCCTTGCAACGGTTCTCTTCGCCAGCAAAGGCGCCGCCCTCTTCTACCAGGGCGATGAAATCGGCATGAAGACTACCCCGCCTGCGCGCAAGGAAGACGTGAAGGATCCTGTCGGCCTGCGTTTCTGGCCCATGTTCAAAGGCCGGGATGGCGAGCGCACTCCCATGCAGTGGACTTCCGCTCCCAATGCGGGCTTCGACAGCCCCAGCGCCAAGCCCTGGCTGCCCGTCCCATCCAACAACGCAACCATCAATGTCGAAACAGAGAAGTCCGATCCCAAGTCTCTCTACTCCTGGTATCAATCCCTCATCAAGCTCAAGAAGACCAATACAGCCTTCTCTGAAGGCGATGACACCATGCTCGATCGCAACAACCCCAAGGTCCTGAGTTGGAAGCGGCAGGCAGCCGGCGCACCGCCCGTGATCGTCTGCTTAAACTTCAGCGCCGACCCGCAAACCGTCAATCTCGTCAGCCAGGGTCTCTCGGACGGCGCAGTTACCACACTCCTCAAAACTCCGGGAGCCACCGATCCGTCCTCACTGAAAAACATTAAGCTTGGCCCTTACGGCGTCTACATCGGCCAACTCCAGTTCGTGATCAGCCACTGACGCAGGTCCACTCCCTCCTCCGAAATGCAACCGGCGGTTCCGAAAACTTGGAGCCGCCTCTTGCTTTCCGGCAGAAACCAATCCCTTCCTCGACAGGCATCCCGGAACCGCTCTAATATGCTGAGACGCCCTCTTGCAGGACGATCAACCAGACCTCATTCTCGTCAGGAATCGAACACATGGCAGAACCCACCTCCGACCGGGCTAAGATCTTCCAGGCAGCGCTGGCCGACCATCTTCAGATCGTTCAGGCCCTCAACGATCAGCAACGCGTTCTCGATCAGATCGCCTCAGAGATGGTCCTCGCCGTCCGCATGGGCGGTAAGATCCTATGGTGCGGCAACGGCGGCAGCGCAGCCGACGCGCAGCACCTCAACGGCCAACTCGTGGTCCGCTTTCGTCATGACCGCGCCGGCATCCCGTCCATCGCCCTGTCGACAGATACATCGATCCTCACGGCAGCAAGTAATAACTATGGCTATGAGCACATCTTCCAGCGTCAGGTTGAGACCCTGGCACGCAAAGGCGACGTCGTTGTCGCCGTCTCCACTTCAGGCAACAGCCGCAACGTTTTTCTCGCCCTTGAAGCCGCCCGCAAAATCGGTGCCGTCACCGTCGCCTTTACAGGGAAGGGAGGCGGCCTGATCGCCAAAGCGGCAGACTTCCTTTTTGAGGTCCCGTCCAGCGATCTCCCACGCATTCAAGAGGCACATATTCTCGCTGGGCACATACTGTGCGAGATTCTGGAGTTGGAATTGACGCAATCTCCGGGAGTCGCCGGGCAGAACGGGGCAGGGCTCAGAAGTCCTCTTCCGTCTCGTTCTCTGTGATATTTGAAGCCGAATCCGGAATCGCGTGACCTGCTTCCCGAAGCTGGGAAAGGGCCTTCCGGTAGAACCAGGCCGCTGCTAACCCGCCCAGAACCGCTGAACCGGCCGCAATAGCTCCCACCTTGAGCCACCCTCCGGCGGCACCGTCGCGCACCAAATTGGGTCCTTGCGCTCCGCCGGAGCCGTCCTTCACTACCGAACTGGATGATTTGACGGCATTTGTCATAGCCCCGTTCACCCCGACAATCTCGATTCTAGCTGGATTGGAGGCAACCAAAGGCGCAGTTCCATGTTCCAACTGTTCGAAAGAACTCTCATACCGCATGGCGGGAAAATTTAGATTTTTGTATTTGCTTCAAACCAGATCTATAGTATCGTGTAGATATTCCGGTGATGGAGAGTGGTCCTCCTGATCGCACCAGAGCCGGAAGTAGTTTGCGTCACTGGCCTCCCGGCACGAACAGCAAAACGTTCGTGCCGTCTTTTTTTGTCTTTGAAACTGTTCCGAGTTCGAACCTCGCGATCTGTGCAATCGTTTTCGCTTTGCCTGCAAATTGCTCTCCGTGGTTCACGATTTCCTTTGAATTTCCCGCCAGTCTAAAATGAGCGAGAGAGCACATCACGCAAATGATCTTCCAAAGCAAATTGGTCCTGGGTATCGCCGTCTCCCTCTTCACTGCAGCCAGCTATGCGCAGTGGTCCAACCCGGCCAATGAGGTTCCGGCCTACCACTCTGCGGCTCCGCTCAAGGTCTCGGCTCTGCCGCCCATCCTTTCAGGCGCGAAGCTTACGGGTGAGCACTTCCAGTATCCGTGGCAGATCCACGTCTACCAGCAGGCCGAGAAGATCGGCAATGTCATTTACCAGCTACCCTGCAACTGCCGTTGCGACCGCGCGCTCGGCCATACCAGCCTGCGCAGCTGCTACGAGGGCTACCACGGGACCGAGTGCTCCACGTGTGCGCAGGAAGCCTTCTATGCCTACGCGATGACGAAGGCAGGGAAGACGCCTTCTGAGATCCGCGCCGGCATTGCCCGGCACGCCTACGAGCAGATCAACCTGGAACAGCAGTAGGGACCACCTCCCTTTCTCCATTTTCGATGTTCCCAACGGGAACCGGTCGGCCATCCAATCGCGCATCTAACGATCGACGATGGCACCTGACCTGAAAGGCTATCCTGCATCGTGGAGCGGCCAACTCATCCTCGCCTGCGGCAAGTGCCAGGAAGCTTAAGCGCGATCATCACCTGCGCGCGCTCGCTAAGCTGAGAAAGAGCGTCAAGCGCTACAACGAAGAACATCCTGACCGCCTGCTGCACGTCATCAACGTTCCCTGCATGGACCTTTGCCCGAAAGGCGGGGTGACAGTCTGCTGCCCAGCGCGCGATGCGGGTAGTCTCTCCCTTCTTCTCAGCGGAGAAGATCTTGAGCGACTCTGTCCTTGAGACCGAGCCTCAATTCTGAAGAAAAATGCAGATCGCTGAGTCAACTGTAAGATTCTCCGCCCAGCCGCGTCAGCATCGTTGAAAGGAGAAACAAATCATGGAAACCACAAAGAAACAGAACCGCGGGTGTAGCTGCACTCCCGTATCCTGCGGTTGCGGAAATGGCGTTTGTGCCTGCAATCCTTGCACCTGCGCTCCATGCACCTGCGCTGCCCCAAAGAATTCGTAAAGACCTGCCGGCAGCGCGTTTATGAGCCCCTCGCTGCCGGCCAACATCTAAAGCAGTGAAGGGAATCATGACAGCCAGTGAAACTGCAGTTGGCACGCGGACAGCTCATCTCGCCGAGATGCACAGCAGATTTCTGCAGTTTCTGCGCGGCAGGATCGGCGATCCTGCCACCGCCGAAGACATACTGCAGGTGGCCTATCTTAAGGCGATGCAGCACGAATCGGAGCTGCGCCAGGAGGAGAGTTCCGTCGCATGGTTCTACCGAATCCTCAGGAACGCCATCACCGACCACTATCGTCAAGCCGCAACGCGCTCCCGCGCCATCGATCAGTTCACCGCCGAGTGGAGCGAGGGCTATGAGATGCAACTTCAGAATCAGGCGTGTACCTGTATTCGCGAAATCCTGCCTGATCTGAAACCCGAATATCGGTCGGCAATAGAGCAAGTCGATCTTGGCGGAGAGTCCGTCGAATCCTTTGCGACTTCGCAGAACACCACCGCGAACAACGCCTACGTCCGCGTCTATCGCGCACGAAGAGCAGTGGCCCGAAAGCTCGTCCAGGTCTGCGGCACTTGTGCGACGCATAAGTGCCTCGATTGTTCGTGCAAGCTGAACAAGTGATGGCATTTACGTCGAAGCCTTGCCAGCCCCTCATCCGAGGCCCAGCCAAAAATGCCGTAGAATAGAAGTTGCAGCACGAGCCAGTTATTCCGGCTCGCACCGAATCGAGGACTGGCTCATCCAAGAGACAGCCGGTCTATCGCGTTGGGGGCGTCACGGTTTCGACGGGATCGATTGCGGCATGGGAGGCATGTCGGGGTGTGGGCACCCGTAATCGCCTGCAAAAACAAAGTTGCCAACGATAATCTGGCACTTGCTGCTTAATTAAATAAGCAGCCGTCTCTCGCGGCTTCGCCTATGGGCTGCGAATCAGACGTCATTCAGTAGGCTGGTGGTTGCGGCTCGGTCCGTGTTGCAACCATAAGATCATCGGACTAGCTTCAGGCGCATCTTGTCCGTTCTGAGCGTTTGAGGCGAAAACATGCGGAACTGGACTGAGCATGGATTCTCCCGGCTGACAGCGATTTCGGACGCGGGTTCGACTCCCGCCGCCTCCACCATACTTAAATTGTTTATAATCAACGCTATTTATATCTTCCTTTGGAGATTGTGCTAATTTTGTGTTACCGGAACGCCGGGGCACAAGGAGCAGTGTGCGATGAGCGCAACACCCACCATCACAATTTTTGTCCGACATTCAGCCAACTGCAAATACAGAGGTGACGAGTTTTATCGCCGTTGCAATTGCAGGAAGCACTTCCGCTGGTTTGCCAAAGGCAATCAACACCGCCGCACTGCCAACACGCGCTCGTGGTCGGAGGCAGAAGAGAACAAACGTGAACTGGCCGACCAGTTGAGCGGTCGCGTGGTTGAGGCTGTCGCTGCGGCTGAGCGGGACATCGGGTCTGCCGTAGATGTGTTCATCGCGGAGAAGCGGGTTGAAGGTCTGACATCTGACCTCATCAAGAAGTACACGCTGTGGCTGGGTCGGCTCGTGTCGTTCTGCGAAGGCCATGGGGTCTACACGTTGCGTGCCATCGACCGGGAACTCCTCATCGCGTTTTGCGCCAATTGGGAAACGCTATACCCGTCGTCGATGACCCGTTCCAAGCTGCTCGAACGTTACAAATCGTTCTTGCGCTTCTGTGTTGAAGCCGGGTGGTTGGCGAGTGTGCCCAAATGGCCGAAGATACAAACTGAAACCACACCCACGATGCCGTTAACCATGAGTGAATACAACCGGCTTCTGGATGCCGTGTATGCTGTCGTGCGGTCTCCAGAGAATCCCACAATGGATAACCAGACCTATAAATTCTGGGCCTCGCGGGTACAAGGGTTGTTCCAACTGATGCGGTGGTCTGGTCTGTCCATTCAAGATGCCCTAACCTTTCGCCGCGACGGGCTTATCCACCATGACGACAAATACCGTGTAGTCACGCAGCGGACGAAAACAGGCACAGACGTTTCAGTGGTGATACCGCCTTTGGTCGCTGAAGAACTGCTGGCGTTGTCCAACGACAATACCGCATTCTTTTTTTGGTCAGGCGTTGGGTCAAAAAAGTCCATCTGTAGCAACTGGGGAAAACGGTTCATCGTTCCGTGCTTCGAAGCGGCTGGCATTCCCCGCAACGGGCACATGCTGGCACACCGGCTCCGGGACACTTTCGCGTGCGAACTGTTGACGGCTGGCGTAGGGCTTGAAGATGTCAGCAAACTTCTCGGGCACAAGAGCATCAGAACCACAGAGAAGAGTTATGCGCCATGGGTGCGGGGTCGGCAAGACCGTCTTGATGAACTCGTGATGCAGACTTGGCCGAAATCCAACAAAAAAGAACGGGCTGGCCGAAAGAAGGCCACCTAGTTGGTGGCCTGTTCGGTTTATTTACCTCGGTTAGTCTACTTCTCCCTATTGTCCTTTGCGGCGTCCTAGAACTTTTCGTTCCGCGATGTACCGCTCCAAAGTGGAGCGCGGAATTCGAAGAATCCGCTTGCGACGTTTATGACACGATGTGGGTGAACCAAGGTCGATTACACCTTCGAGTGTGGCGAACTGGCGAGTGACCGTAGTGACCGAGACGTTCAGTATCGCTGCAACCTCGTCTGGCCGTAGATATGTAGAGTGGACTCCATCTCCGGTTTGCACGTAGCAATCCCATGGGCGCGTCACCGCCCTGCTTGGATTGCCTTTGTAAGACCCTTGTAGCTATCCCGCGTTGCTGACTATGCAACTTGGACATGACCCACCACAGCGTAACTCAACTGCCCACGCCTCCCGCTTTCGCATCGGTACGTGTATGGGTCGATTTTACGCGGCTGCTCGTGGCTACCCCGCGCTAATAATCTTAAAAGGGAACTGCACCACAGAGAGTAAACCACCCCTCTGACCACGACTACACCCCTCGCGGCTCGCAAAGGCGTGCGGCCACTAGATTTCGATTCAACTGCTACGCCTCTTCCTCGATGACCTTCAGGTTGGCAACGATGGTGCTGGTCTGCTGAAACGAACCGTCGAGGTCGTCGTCGTTTTCATCAATAGCCGCAAGATTGGCTACGATGCGGTCAGTAAGCCCGGCTAACTCCTCCGCGTCTTCGAGGGACGTAACACCGAACTGCTTCAGAACTTCAAGATGTTCCATTAGGCTGTCTCCATTTTCTTGTTAAGACCGAGCCTTCTCTTCAGTAGCGTCTCTCGACGCCCGGCCTCTCAAGCTTGGTACGGGAGGTGGTTGTAGGCGCGGCTGGTGGACAGGTCATTGAGCGCCCCGGCTAACTATGCGTGGTTGTTGGCCGGTTGACTCCGGTCGGGTCTGGTTCTGAGTTTTCAACTCCTGTTGATTCTCCGCCTCCTCGACCCACACTCCAACGGGAGTGACTACCAAGAAGGACGGCGACGGAGAGTCGCAGTATGTGCATCCTCTTCTGCCTGATACACCTTAATCTGTTCCGCAGTCATCTTTGACTTATCCCGCAGGATTGACTTGTCGAAGTGGATGAGATTAGGAACCCCCTTCCGCTTCGCTTCGGCGTTAGCCTCGTCAGCGAGTTGCTGCGTCTCAATGACTTTCGCTTTTTCCCGTGGACTTTGTTCGTATGCCATAGTGCCTCCTCAGGCTTTGGTTGTTGGCCGCTTGACTCCAACCGGGTTTGGGCTACTCAGAGGTAGTCTGTGTCCACGTCCAGCCGGGGATGGATTCAAGTTTCTGCACCTTGTCCACACTGAGACTCCCGTTTGCGTACATCCGCCGCTGAGTGTTCATCCATACGATGAGTTCAGCTTTGGCGGGTTTGGTGCGAGTTGACTTCGAAGCCATCTCCTGAGCGAGGTGGCCCGCGTAATACTCCGCGCTTTCCTGAGTCAGGCATTCGCCTACGCATTCGTTGTGGCTGAGGGTATAGATTCCGAAACCGTTGATGTCCGCGTAGGTGCGGGGTTCTATCTTGAGGTACTTTGTCCAGTCAACTGTGGTCTTGATTGCCATCGTCTGTCTCCTTACTCCGGAATCGCCAAGGGCTCGTAATTTTAGAATACGAAGATGCATCTTGATTCAGCTACAAATTTTGAGAAAGAAAAAAGTTTCTCAAAAACGTGTCCGAGTTTGTGTATGCCTCCGTATACCGAGCCTTTAACCACGAAACCCCGGCCATCTCTGGCCGGGGCTATGCACGTGTCAATCCTGTTCTGTTCCGCCTCGTCGGGACTCACGGCTGAGCTAGGCGATTCAGTACGGCTTTGTCGCGTTCTGTTTTGTTTCAACCCATGAAGCACAATGAAACGCTGTGTCGTTACATCGAGCCGCTTGGTCGTGCATTGTTCTGACGGTCGTTGTCTGGTTCCGCTTCCAGTTGTTTCAAATTTACGCTCATTGCAATCCCATAGCAAGCCGAAACCCCCATGAACATTGGCGATTTGGTATATTGGGGCATCACCTGTTTCGGTGTCAAATTATTCAATTTTTTTTTAGCCAATGTTTACGCGGGAATTGCTGACTTGTGATGACTGACACGCCAACAGAAAATTCCTAAAAAAAACACTCATCGGCGCCACAGGTAAGGTTCACGGGCGTCCGATAGTATAGGTTCCCCGAGGTACCAACGACGCTTGACCTGATGAAAGTACAGTAGCCGAGCGACATGTTGTGGCTGGTCTAATCGCGGGAATCCCCGTTTTCACAGTCCTCTTGAGAAAACCTGCTTTACTCCTGCTCCAAATACATCGGAGACGACATCGCTCGTGAATATTTCCCGACTTTCGAAGTACTACTTATAGACGGATGCAACCGTCGCCCCCACTTCACGGTTGGGTTTCTAGGGGGTCGCTGCCCAGCGACCCCTGTCCGAAGCACAACTGCGGTGAGGGTCGGACAACCTAGAAATTCGACGTCATTAGCCTTCTACACAACAGAACGATACTGAAGCGCGTTTCCGGGCTCCGAGTGAAAAGCTACTGGAGTCTATTGTGGATTTTATATATATCAAGAAACTAGCAGAGCAAGGCTTCCTCTTCTCGCCTACGAGCATGGGAATGACTCGCTCAGACCGTACTGGGTGGCAGGATATTGCCACGAACGACCTGTCTGCAATTCGTGAATGGATTGCGGACGGCCTTAACTTAGTCGGTGTCGCAAAGCGCGGCCACGGCTTCTTCATCGACATTGATGACATCGCTTCGGCTGTTGCGACGGGATTCGACCTCGCATGGCTTGATGGGTACTTCCTCGTTGACTCCCCTTCAGGCGGACTCCACGCTCACGGACTCCACACCGCTGAGACCGAGGCTATAGGGAATCTGGTTGTCGTCCACGAAACCAAGGGCGACAAGAACTCTAAAAAAATTGTGGAACTAAAGCTCCACAACCAGTCAGTGGCGGCACCGACCGCGATTCGGTTCAACCAGCCCAAGAAGGTGAATGGGGCGTACCGTCCACGCGGTCCGGTCGGACAGGCCAAGTCCGGAATTTGCCCTGAGTTAGCTGCTTGGCTTGCCGCCCATCGGGAGGAGCATAAGGCTCCCATAACGTACTCAGCTAAGGTAGTCGAATTCCACCCATCCTTTGACTTCTGCGAATTCCTTGACCACCATGACTGCACTGAAGACCAGCGGTACCTTTCCGAGAGGACGCTGTGGGTTGTTGTCGAGACCTGTCCGGTGTGTGGCAAGGAGGCGAAGAACACCACTGGCTTGGGGGGCATTACGAAGTTCGTGTTTGGCGGACGCAGCTTCGGATTCATTTGCCATGCGTGCGGTGTGGACACGCGGGACGAATTCGAGCAAAAGATGGCAGAGATGTATGAAGACTGGGAACCGTGGAGCGAGTTTATCTATCGCGATGACGATGCTGCCCTCATCCAGCAGGAAATTCGAAACGACCCGAATGTCAAATGGGTGGGTGAAGATGAGGGGCAAGATGAGAATACCTCCGAAGCCACGACTTCAGAAACTGAGGAGTTCAATCTGGAGCCGCAGGATACCGGCAACGGTGAGCGTCTTGTAAAGAACTTCGGGCATTGCATCCGGTGGATTGTCGAGACTAATGAATGGATGGTCTGGGGCGGGAATGGCTGGCGTCCAAACACCAAGGGCACGCTCATGCAGCTTTCCAAGAAGGTAGTCGAAGAACTGGAAGCCGAAGCGAGGGAAGCGATGTGTGCCTCCGGAAGCGACGAAGACGCACAAAAGGCGGCGAGTGCTCTGTTGCGTCATGCCCGAAACAGCGGTGCAATCGAACGGCGTCGGGCGATGATTGTATCCGCTGGCTACGAGAAGCAGGTCATCACGAACTTCAATGATTGGGATTCTGATGGCTGGCTCTTCAACTGCAAAAACGGTGTCATCGACCTGAAGACTCAGACGTTTCGGGAGCGGGGGCGGGACGACCTCTGCATGAAACAGAGTCCGGTCGTGTACGACCCGGCTGCAACCTGCCCTGTTTGGGAAGCTGCGATGAACAAGTGGATGTGCGGCGACAAGGAACTGGTCGCCTATATTCAAGCGGCGTTAGGGGTTACGCTGACGAGCGATATGACTCTTCAGGCGCTGTTTTTCAATCAGGGTGCGGGAGCAAATGGTAAGGACACGTTCTTCACTGCGTTCGAGTACGTGATGGGAGATTATTGGCGGAACGTGGACTTCATGACTTTCGCTGAAGCGAAGAACCATTCCGAACATCGCAATGACCTCGCTGTGCTTGCTGGTGCTGTTCGCATGGTCACGGCTGCGGAGTCGAGCGACGGGCACACACTTGATGAAGGTGTCATCAAGCAGGTGACGGGATGTTCGCCTGTCACTTGCCGCCACATCCATGGCAAGCCGTTCACGTACAACCCTCAGTACAAGATGTGGTTCATGTCGAACTATGAACCTGTCATCAAGGGAAGTGACTGGGGAATCTGGCGACGGGTGAAGAAGATTCCGTGGAACTATACGGTCACGCCCGAGGAGAAGGACGCGCTATTGCCGGAGAAGCTGAAGGCCGAGGCCAGCGGAGTTTTAAACTCGGCTCTTGCGG